>Ga0208938_1001498_pt1 | contig 13529 bp, 12 predicted proteins | sample AD_UKC125_MetaG_FD_184434 | JGI IMG/M metagenome (GOLD analysis project Ga0208938, IMG submission 184434) | Active sludge microbial communities of municipal wastewater-treating anaerobic digesters from USA - AD_UKC125_MetaG (SPAdes) (version 2) | ecosystem: Engineered > Bioreactor > Anaerobic >... | reverse complement strand
TGATATGCCATTGGCTGAAATTGTTTTTGATTTCTATGATAGATTAAAAACGGTTTCCAAAGGTTATGCTTCGTTTGATTATCACCCAATAGGTATGCGAACTTCAAGATTGGTTAGACTTGATGTTTTATTAAACGGAAACTCAGTTGATGCTTTATCGGCATTAATTCACGAGGATAATGCTTATAACATTGGTAAAAAAATGTGTGAAAAACTGCGCGAATTAATACCAAGACAGCAATTTGATATTCCTATTCAAGCAGCGATTGGAGCAAAAATTATAGCTCGTGAAACCATCAAAGCATTGCGTAAAGACGTTACTGCAAAATGTTATGGTGGAGATATTTCCCGTAAACGTAAACTACTCGAAAAACAAAAAGCAGGTAAAAAACGCATGCGACAAGTAGGAAATGTTGAAATTCCTCAATCGGCGTTTATGGCTGTGTTGAAGTTGAATGATTAAGACACAAGAAGCAAGAGACAAGATCTAACCCAATGACGAAAGTTGTTGGGTTTTTTATTTTAAACTGCCTTAATCACATAAGTTACAATTCCCCAAATAATTAATTGATTGTCTTCGGTAATTTTTATTGGTTTATAGTTTTTGTTTTCGGGCATTAAATACAAACAATCTTTATCGAGTTTAATGCGTTTTACAGTAAATTCACCATCAATAAAGCAAACAGCAATTTTGTTGTCTCTAGCTTCTATACTTCGGTCAACAACAAGAATGTCTTTATCATTAATTCCTGCGTCAATCATAGAATTGCCATTTACTCGAACATAAAATGTGGCCAAAGGATTTTCTGAAAGTTCTTTGTTCAAATCTATTTTACTTTCTAAAAAATCATTTGCTGGCGAAGGAAATCCTGCCGAAATGGTTTCTCCACTGATTGGGATAGTAATTTTGCTATCATTTTCTGGAGTAAAAAAGGTTAGATTTTGATTTTTTACTGACATTTTACTTCAAGTATTTCTTTTATGTTGGTCGTATATCTCGGCGAAAGATGATTTTGGTTCATATCCCAAGTTTTTTCTAAGTTTTGATTGGCAATTTGTACCTTTTTCTTGCCTATTTTTTGATTAAGATAATCCATTGTTTTCATCAATGCGAGATGTTTTGGGTTTTCTTCCTCAAAAAGATGAAATTGTTTAGTGTTTTCGGGTATAATTTCGGTTACAATTACACCAGCTTTTTTAAACTTAAAAGGATTGTTTTCAGGATATATTTTTTTGAGTAAATCAATGGCAGCATTCGAAATAGTAAGGCTACTATTGGTCGCATAAGGCAAGGTTATTGCACTATTAAAATAATATTTATTGGTTTTATACTTGTGTTTATCAATCACAAGCATCACAATAACGGTATGACAACATGATTTTTGTTTTCGCAATTTTTCTGAACAAACAGTTGCAAAAGTAGAAACACGTTCTTTCAGAGCATCAAAATCGTTGAGTTGTTTTGGAAAACTACGTGTAATAGCAATGCTTTTCTTTTGTTCATTTAATGGTTCAAGTTCCAAAACCGATTTTCCTTCGAGTTCATATTTCAATCGAAGACCAACGACTCCCATTTCTTTTTTAATCCAACTTTCGTGTTGAGGTAGCGTGAAATCATAAGCAGTATGAATATTTTGTAGCTTACATTTTTTACTCAACCGAAAACCAATTCCCCAAACATCTTCTATTTTGGTCCATTTCAATGCTTTGATGCGACTTTCTTCGGTTGCAATGATGTAAACGCCTTTGGTCTTTTCTGAAAACTTTTTAGCAATTTTATTGGCTATTTTTGATAAGGCTTTTGTGTTTGCAAAACCAATGCTAGTAGGAATTCCAACCCATTTTTGCACTCTTTTTTGAATAGAAAAACCATATTCGGTATAATCATTAATTTTTAAACCATCAAAATTCATAAATGCTTCGTCAACACTATAAATTTCGACATTGGGTGAAAATTGATATAAAATTTCCATCACTCTATTGCTCAAATCACCATATAAAGGATAATTAGAAGAAAAAACAGTTATGTTTTTTTCCTTTAAAATTTCTCGATACTTGAATTCTGGTGCGCCCATTGGTATTCCTGCGGCTTTGGCTTCATCGCTACGAGAAATCACACATCCATCATTATTGGATAGAATAGCGACAGGTTTTCCGTTCAAATCTGGACGAAAAACACGCTCACATGAAGCATAGAAATTATTACAATCGACTAAGGCATACATAGCTGTAAAATTACGAAATAGGTTTTCTTTCCATCATTGAAAATTTGTTAAAAATGATGGGTTGTTTATAAGTTATAAGGCTTTAATTAGCTAAAAAACTTTGTAAATTTGCCAAAATAATTTTTGCTATGCTCGAAGATAAAAATCCACAACGAACACCTGTTTCACAACTAGGAGAATTTGGACTTATAGAACATTTAACCAAAGGTTTTGATATAAAACACTCATCTACATTAAAAGGGATTGGAGATGATGCTGCGGTTTTAGATTTTAATAACAAAAAAACAGTTGTTTCAACAGACTTGTTAATTGAAGGTGTACATTTTGATTTGAGTTATATGCCTTTGAAGCATTTGGGGTATAAAGCTGTTGTTGTGAATCTTTCTGATATTGCAGCAATGAACGCAAAACCAACACAAATAACAGTTTCGATTGCTGTTTCAAATCGTTTTCCTCTCGAAGCTATGGAAGAACTTTTTGGCGGAATTGCATTGGCAGCAAAAGTCTATAATATTGATGTAATTGGTGGAGATACGACTTCTTCTCAAAAAGGATTAATCATTTCTATTACAGCAATTGGCGAAGCTAATGAAGATGAAATTGTGTATAGAAATAACGCTAAAGAAAATGATTTATTGGTAGTTTCGGGCGATTTAGGCTCAGCTTATATGGGTTTGCAAGTATTGGAAAGAGAAAAACAAGTTTTTCAAGTAAATCCAAACAATCAACCCGATTTGGATGCTTATACTTATTTAATAGAAAGACAATTAAAACCCGAAGCAAGGACAGATATCAAAGAATTGCTCGAAAAACTAGAAGTTAAACCAACGGCAATGATTGATATATCTGATGGGCTTTCTTCAGAATTATTGCACATTTGTAAGCAAAGCAATGTGGGTTGTAATCTTTTTGAAGAAAAAATACCTGTAGATCCACAGTTTATTGACGTTTGCGAAGAATTTAATATTGATTCTACTACTATAGCTCTCAATGGCGGCGAGGATTATGAGCTACTTTTTACAATTCCGCTAGAAGATTTTGATAAGATAAAAGCCAATCCAAATTTCACCGTAATTGGCCATATAACTCAAGCTAGTGAAGGAGTAAACCTAATCACTAGAGCCAACACCAAAATCCCTCTAAAAGCAAGAGGTTGGGACGCTTTGGATACGTAACGGGTTTAAATTACACCTTTGTCTTTAGCAACTTTAACCAATTCTAAATCTGTTGCGTTTGGAATTTCTAAAACCTGTTTAATCCTTGTTTTACGACTTTCAATAGAGTTAATAGATAATGGAAGATTATTCATTTCGGTAGTTTTTAATCCCTTCGAAATGTTGTAAATAATTTGCGTATCGAGTGTGTCTAAATCCAAATCATGGTATTTTGCTTGTCCAACGAGTTTAATTACAGTTTGGCTATAATAATTTTCGTTTTTGATAATTTTATCAATAGCAAAAATCAATTCATCAAAAGTTATATCGTTTTTGATGATTAATCCATCAGGATTAATGTTTTTGATGATGTTATTAATTTTATCTTTTTCAGAATGCATCGTTAGAAGTATAACCTTGCAATCTGGTTTTCTTTCACGCATTAATTTAGCCAAATCTTCGCCCGAATGAATTCCTTTTTCTGCATATTCAGGCATACTGATGTCAAACATTGCCATCTGAAAGCTTTTTGTTTCATCAGTAATCAATTCATACCCTTTTTTGCAATCACCAGCTTGGCTAATAGTAAATTCATATCCTTGCTGACTGTATTTGTTAATCGCATTTTTATAAGCTTCGATGATAAAAGGATGATCATCTACAATCAATACGTTGATTGGACTATTCATGGCTAAATTATATTTGTTGTATTTATTTCTATTGGTATTTTTATTGAAATTTTTGTTCCATGACCTTTTTTCGACGTAATATCAATTATTCCATGGCATTCATCCGTTCTTGAAATCATATTCTGAACACCTATTCCTTTACTTTTTTTGGTTACGTCAAATCCTAATCCGTCGTCTTCAATATTCAATACAATATTATCATTTTCTTTTTTTAGTTCTACAAAAATATGTTTTGCTTCGGCATATTTGTTTATATTTTGTAAACTTTCTTGAAGTATTCTATATAGATTAATCTTGCTAGTATTGTTTATTTTATCCCAAATGATTTTATCATCAATATAATATTTCAAGTTGGTAGAAAATAAATGGCTTTGTTCTTCCAATAGTTTATTGATAATAGAGATAAAGTTATTGATTAATGCCTGTTTTTCTCTATTCAAGTCATGTGATATTTCGCGAATGTCTTGTTCAATATCTTTTAATTCATTGATGTATTGATGCCTTTTTTCAGTAGATTCAGCGTCATTTCTGTAGTTTAAGCTATCCAAATTTAAACGCACGCCAAACATTCTTCCTAATACGCCATCGTGTAAATCTCTAGCTATTCTATGTTTTTCTTCTTTTCGGCTTTCGTCGATAACGTTTTGTTGCGACATCATCAAGTTAAAGATTTCTTCGTTTGCCTTTTGTTGCGCTTGTTTGTATAATAATTCTCTTGTTCTTGCGCGTTGAGCTCTTAGTATAAACAAAAGGGTTAAGATGACACCAACCACAAGCGATACATAGAGTAAGGTTCTGTTCTGCTCTTCGAGTTTGTCTTTTTCTTTTATAATATCATCGGTTTCGAGTTCAATTCGAGACAATCTGTCTTTTGAATTTCTTTCTGCAATTTGTAAGCTATCATTTAATCTTAGATATTCTTCAGTGTAAATAGGGATTTTTTCTTTATCAACTTCTTGCGCTTGTTTTAAGGCAATTAAAATATTGTTGGCAATCTTGGACTTTCTTGCTTCATAAAGCGCTTCGTTTGAAAACTCGATTGCTTTAATATTATTGTTAGATTTTTTATAATATTCAGAAATGTGTGTGTAACTTCCAATTACTGAGGTTAGGTTGTCATGCTTTTTTCTAATTTCAAGTGCTTCAAAAAACATTTGAGGTAAATTCTGAAAATCACTAATTTGCAATTGAGCATATGCTTGATTGTCAATTAAATTTGCATAAAGAACGGGATCAATATTTTTTAAATTTTGGTTTTCTAGCCCTTTTTTAAGACTAGAAATAGCTTCTTTATATTTCTTTTGTCTAATAAATAGATAACCAATGTTTCCATAGCAAGTATTAACCTCGCTACTTTTATTTTCAATAGACTGAGCTGCTTTTAACGCTTGATAATGATAAAAAAGAGCTTTATCATACTCTTTTAATTCAGTTGAAACCAAACCAAGCTGATTGAGAATTAAATATTGCTTTTGATAATTATTTTCTTGCTTAAAATAATTGTATGCCTTGTTTAACGATAGTTCAGCTCCCAAAAATTCTCCAAGAGAAAACTGAATAATCCCCTTGTTCATTAAAATTGTGGACAATGTTTCTTTGTCGTTAAGAGCTGTGTAAATTTTTTCAGCTTTCTTAAAAAAATAAAATGAACTATCTAATTTTTTTTCGCCATTGTAAAATATTGCTCTACATCTGTAGGCTTTACCTAGATTAGCAGTGTCTTTTTCTTCCTCCGAAAGTGATAATAAAAATCTAGATGATTTGTCAAACATTTTTATATCATCTATATAGTAAAAATCAAAAGTCAGTTTTGCGATTTTTTTACGATTTTCGTTGTTGTTATCTGCTGTTTGAAGTAAATCGTATGCTCGAAAAATAGATTTGTTCTTTTCTTTATCAGGAAGATTCTGATTTAAAACCCTTTGATAATAGTATTCTATGCTGTCAGTATTTTTTTCTGAAAAAGGATGCTTTCCATTATTCTTTTTACAAGAAATGAAAAACAATAATAACATCAAAAAAAGTAATTTTCCTTTCAAGAATTTGGATTTATCTTGACCAAAAATAATAAAGTTAGAGCAATAAAAAAAACCGTCATGGAAATGACGGTTTAAATATGTAGATTTTAATATTTATTATTCTAAAACTGGTCTAGAACTAGTACCACCAATTTCTAATACTGGTTTAGAGCTAGTACCACCAATTTCTAATACTGGTTTAGAGCTAGTACCACCAATTTCTAATACTGGTTTAGAGCTAGTACCACCAATTTCTAATACTGGTTTAGAACTAGTACCACCAATTTCTAATACTGGTTTAGAACTTGTACCACCAATTTCGTTTGGAGTTGTGAATGACGTGACTACCATCATTAACATTAATAAGCCGAATGTTGAGATTAATTTTTTCATAATTTGAGACATTTATTTTGTTAAGTTGTTTTACTTTTTTCTGTGATAGCTGCATCAACATTGATCAGGTGTTGAAACTTTTTCACGATGTAAAACTACAACGGTAGTCTCTGTCAAGCATTATGAAATCAGGCGTTTATGGTAGAATGCATTTGTTTGATAGTGAATGATACTCAAATTCGAGTGAATGATTTTTACACTTATCTCATTTTTAGCTAAAATTAGACTCATATAGCTCATCCAGACTCGTTTTAAATGTGTTTTTTTAATAAAACGTAGCGGTAGATTCAATAAAACAAAAGTGTCTTAAATCGACTCTAATGAGGTTTTGGAATCTGTAGACAAAAATGATTTTTAAAATAAATTGAAATTGGATTCTATATCTCCAAATAATTTCCACCAGCAATTTTTTGAATAATTAAATCCACATTGTCTTTATAGGATTTTGAAAAAGGAAGTTTGGTGGTAGAATTTTTAATATAACAAACGGTGTTTCCTGTATGAATTCTGGAAACCTGATTTATGTTAATGATATAACTGTTGTGAATTCTTAAAAATTGATTCTGAGGCAATACATTTTCAAAATGTTTTAATGTTTTGAAAGCAGTTATCATTTCTCCATTATTCAAGTGAATATCTGTAGAATTATTATCTGCTTCAAAATAAAGAATGTCTTCAGAATCTATATATCGATAATCACCATATGACTTAACACAAATAACCAAAGGTTTTTGTATTGAATAAATCAATTCTTCTTGTGAAGGATTTTTTTCTTTATCTTCTTCAATTTCGATATTATCAACTTTATCGATGCTTTCTGTAACCTCAGTGTTTAAAATTGCCTCTGTATTTTCTATCAATTCATTTTCATGTTTTTCTGTCACTGAGTCTACTTCGTCAAGCAACTCATTTTCTTCTTCATCGATTAGGTTTACATCTATCGTTGCAATTTCTTCCTCTTTTATGTTTTCTGTCTCAGTTGTTTTTTCAGAAAAATTATCTTCGACTTTTTCTATATTTTCTTCTGTAACGCTTTCAAGAGTATTATTTGTTTCAACCAATTTAATTTGTTCCACTTGAGGCTGAACAACGGTATAGTTTACCTCAATATCTCTAAATAATTTGAAAACTGCTTTCCTAAAATCACGAACATTTAAAGGCTTCAACAAATAATCAATTACCTCATATTTTAATGCATCAAAAGCATATTCTTTTGTGCTAGTAGTAATAATTATTTTTGGAACGATTTTTAGATATCGATATAACTCACTAATAAAACTAAACGATAAATTACTCTCAGCTGTTGAAGGATTAATCTCCAAGAAAATTAACTTTGGCTGATATTCAAGAATTAAATCAATGCCATCATCATAGTTTTGAGCTGAACCAATAAAAGTAAGATTTTGAAAACTCTCTGCTAATGCTTTAGTTTTCAATATACTTTCTTGATTATCATCAATAACGACAAATGTAAAATTCATTGTTTGCTTAGTTTATAAAATAAACAAAGCATAGAGGATTAATAAGCCATAGTAGTTTTTGGGGAACTATTTCATGCGAATATTACCAATAATTATTGACTGTTAAAATATATTCGACAAAAAACTTAAATTTTCGTTAAACGAAAGTAGTGTTTTTATCGAACTTTATAGTTTTATAATGCATATTTTTGATTTGCATTAGCAATAAATTTAATTGGCACAGTTTCTGCTGAATTTTATAAAAATAATTTTATGAAAAAAATAGTACTAGTTTTTTTGATATTAAACTTCAACAAAAGTTTTTCCCAAACTACAAATTCAATATTTGATAGAAAACATGAAGTTAAAATAGGCACTGTAAAACTATTAGCAGGTTCAATTTTTGAAGGAACATATGAACATATCCAATCAAAAGATTTCACCTTTGGATCTTCTATTTTAGTGAATTTTGATAAAAGCAATTCATATCCTGAAGATTTTTCTGTAACACCTTTTGCACGATTTTATTTTCAAGAATCAAAAGAATTTGGCGCCAAGGGTTTTTTTATTGAAGGCTTTGGAAAATATGCAACGGGTTATACAGATAAAGATGATTATAATATTTATGAGAACTATTCTGCTGCTTCATTAGGCTTGTGTGTCGGTAAAAAATGGATAAACAATAGTGGATTTGTTTTTGAAATTCTTATTGGCGGCGGAAGAGTTTTAGGAAACTCTAATACTGCTCCTGATGCTTCTTTTAGAGGAGATTTATTTATTGGGTATAGATTCTAAAAATAATAAACCCAAAATCATTGATTTTGGGTTTATTAAATATAACTTATCTTATTCTATTTCGTCTTCATCAACCAATTGCGCATCGATACTTCTTCGTTGATGATTCCTCTCAACTCCGAAATTTTAACGCGGTCTTGCGACATCGAATCGCGGTGACGAATAGTAACCGTTTGGTCTTCTAGCGTTTGATGATCTACTGTGATGCAAAATGGAGTTCCTAGCGCGTCTTGACGACGGTAACGTCTTCCTACAGCATCTTTTTCATCGTAGGCTACATTAAAATCCCATTTTAACTCTTCAACGATACTTTGTGCTAATTCTGGTAAACCGTCTTTTTTAACCAATGGTAAAACGGCTGCTTTGGTTGGTGCCAAAACACTTGGTAACGCTAAAACCGTTCTTACTGTACCATCTTCTAAGGTTTCTTCTTTTAAAGCCGTAGAGAAAACTGCCAAAAACATTCTATCTAAACCAACTGAAGTTTCTACTACATAAGGCACGTAATTTGAATTGGTTTCGGTATCAAAATACTGCAATTTTTTACCTGAATATTGTTCGTGTGCTTTCAAGTCGAAATCGGTTCTGGAGTGAATTCCTTCCAATTCTTTGAAACCAAATGGAAAATTGAACTCAATATCGGCTGCAGCATTGGCGTAATGTGCTAATTTTTCGTGATCGTGGAAACGGTAATTTTTTTCACCCAAACCAAGTGACAAATGCCATTTCAAACGCGTTTCTTTCCAGTATTCGTACCATTTCATTTCTTCACCTGGCTTAACGAAGAATTGCATTTCCATTTGCTCAAATTCACGCATACGGAAGATGAATTGTCTGGCCACAATCTCGTTTCTGAATGCTTTTCCGGTTTGAGCAATACCAAAAGGCACTTTCATTCTACCGGTTTTTTGAACGTTTAAGAAGTTTACGAAAATTCCTTGTGCTGTTTCCGGACGCAAATACAAATCCATGGCATTTTCGGCAGAAGCACCCAATTTAGTTCCAAACATTAGGTTGAATTGCTTCACATCGGTCCAATTGCGTGAACCTGTTTCTGGATCGGCAATTTCGAGTTCTTCGATCAATGCTTTTACATCTTCTAAATCGCCAGAACCTAACGATTTTCCCATGCGTTCAAGAATTTCTCGCTCTTTAGCCAAATATTCCATCACACGTGGATTGGTGGTTTTGTATTGTTCTTCGTCGAAAGCGTCGCCAAAACGTTCGCGAGCTTTTTCGATTTCTTTTTTGGCTTTCAGGTTTAATTTTTCGGCGTAATCCTCAATTAAAACGTCGGCTCTGTATCTCTTTTTGCTGTCTTTATTGTCAATTAATGGATCGTTGAACGCGTCTACGTGACCCGAAGCTTTCCAAGTAGTTGGATGCATCAAAATGGCCGCGTCGAGACCTACAATGTTTTCGTGCATTTGCACCATTGCTTTCCACCAGTATTCGCGGATGTTTTTTTTGAGTTCAACACCATTTTGCGCATAATCGTACACTGCGCTTAATCCGTCGTAAATTTCGCTTGACGGAAAGATAAATCCGTACTCTTTTGCGTGCGAAACTACATTTTTAAATAAATCGTCTTGTTTTGCCATAGTGGTGCAAAAATATAAAAAGTAGGCTTAAGAAATTGGCGAATAATTATACTTTGAGAAAATAATTCAATTTAACCACAGATATTTTAAAACTGTTAATGTATTTATTATGTTATTTTAAAAAACTATTCTTCAAAATATTTTTTATTAGAAAAGTCGGGAGATGTCTTTATAATATCTTTTTGAGTGCCAGCATAAATTACAGGCCAACATCTGTATTGCATATTATTTGATTTATTTTCTTTCTGGACTTCTTTAACTAAAAAAATTCTCTTGAGGCTTAACTCTTCATGACTTTGACAGGCTGAATTATTATTAAAAAAATCAAATTGTTTATTTAAATTTAGCGTGTCAATAGAAATTGGTTTTGCCAAATCTTTTAATGGTTTAATTTCAAATCCGTCATTATTAATATAAAATGTGTAAACATCATGCGAAAATTTTTGGTCTTTACTTTTTATATATAAGGTAAATGTATATCCATTTCCTTCAGCAATTATTTGAGTGTTGTTATCAATCAATAAATACAAATCTTTTTTATATTCTTGTGAAAAAAGAATTGTTGAAGAAAAAAAAATGAATATTTTATAAATTTTTTTCATAAATGACTAATTACAGTTGTGATTATATTTTGTGTTTATTACTAGATTTAAAAATAAAAAGTATAGTTTAAATTATACAGTATTTTTTACTTTTATTCCAAACATGATAAATTTACCCGTAAGGATATAGACCAGCAAGATGTTTCCATTTTCCATTCTCTTTTTTATAAATCAAAGTGGTTCTGGAATTAAGCAATAATAAAGTCTCGTATTGAATAATAAAAATATCTTTCTTTCGATTAAATAATGGTTTTGAGAAGAAATAAACAAACTTTTCTTTTTTAATCCTCTCTTGTATTTCTTTATCCTTCACAAATGGATTATAAAACGTACTAAAATCAACCAACTGGATAAACTCTTGATTTTTGATAAAATCTTTCTTTTCCCAAAATCCTTTTTTTTGTTTAGATAGTTCTTTAATCATGAAATCAATCTCATCATCATTTAATATCCATTCATGCTTTTTATCAACCCATTCAAAACTTCCATCTGAAGACTGTAAACCATTATTAGAAGCTATTACCTTTTGTTTCTTATAGCCATCAAGTAACTTTTTATTAATTAAAAATTGAAAGTCTACAATCTCAACACTATCTATGTGATGCAAACTATACGGAGTTTTTAAATCTTTTATCACAGTTGCTAAAACTTCATTATTGTTTTTAATCGAAGAACAAGATGTAATTAAAAAGATTAAAGCAAAAAAAATATAAAATTTTAGTTTTGACATGATGGATTATTCTAAGTTACTTTTTATTTCACAAATCTTAACCCATCGTTTATTTTCTTTTCTGTAAAATAAAATTTTACTTTCCTGAAATTCTAAAAGATTAGGAAAAACAACTCTATATGAAACTACAGCTAAATCCTTTTTTTATTAAAAATAGGGTTAGTTATACAATAGGTATATTTGCCAGTATTGATTGCATTTGAATTATCATCGTTCGTAATTTTTATTGGTTTTTCTACTAAAATAATTTTCCTTATTTCGTTTACAAAATGAGTTTTTTTTAATTTTCTTTTTTCTGATTTGATATTAATCTTATCAAGATATTCAATATCCTTTTTGTCTATTGACCATCTATAATTTTTATCCCAGTAAAAATCACCATCAATCTTACTATTTTTTGAATAAGCTTCAGCCTTTAAATAATTATTAAAAAAATCTTGATGAATATTCGAACTGTAATTAATAATTCTTATAGTATCTGAAATTTTACCATTAATTGGTACATTTATTTCACTAATCAAGCTATTAATGACTACTTTTTTATTTGAAGAACAACCAAAAAAAGTAAATACAACAATAAATATGTATATAAGTTTTTTTAACATAACTAATTACATGAAGGATTATTGGATGGACTTGTGCAGTTTGGAGCAGATGTATTTGTCATTTCTTCTATTTTAATATACAAAATAACAAACTACATATCAAACTTGCAATTGCCTATAACTTTCCAGATATTGTTTTCCTTTACTAAAAAAAAGATTCATACTCTCCTCCTAAACAATAGAATGATACCATCGCTTTATCTTTACTTTTGTTGAAATATGGCTTTGACAGATAATTTAGATAATTATTTTTTGTTATAGAATTTGTAATAAAAGCGTTCTCCTCATCTTTAGAATTGAATATAGGTTTCTTTATTAAATTTATTCTTGAATTTTTTGTTTTATTCAACCAAGAAAAATCCTTTTTTCTATAATTTTTAATAAACTTAACATCTTCATTTGTAAAGATAAAATTATATCCTTTTTTTCAAATTTAAAATCATTCCCTCTAAATTTTGCATTCTTTTCAAAAAATTCTTTGTCTCTTAAATAGAAATCTAGTTCAAGAAAAAGGTCATCTTTAGAACTTGATTCACTAATTAAATCAATCTTTTTAGAGGTTTGCTCTTTATTATTTAAAACACAATTGACAACAGCTATTTCTTCTTTGTAAGCAGAACAACTAAATAAGATGAAAAATGATATAAAACATATTTTTTCATATTATTTTTTTTATTCTTAATATCAATGCAAGATTGTACTCTCAACTTTTTCTAAAAAAATCCAATCGTTTTTTTCTTTCCTCATTATAATGACAAAATTTTCATGAGAATTATCGTTATTTTTGAAAATTGAAACAAAAAATAAAGCTTTTTTATTATGTTTAGTAAAAATTGGCTCGGAAATACTGTATAAATAAGCAGCTTTGTTTTCAACATCTATTTGTAGATTTTCAAAACCAAAACCTTTAACTTCTTTATCTGACCAAAATTTAATATCTTTTAAACTTTGTTTTTTTAATTTCTCATACTTTTGAATATCATATACTTTTCCTTGCTTTTTGGCTCTTTCTAAAACGATTAACTCTTTATTTGAAGTATATGATATTGTATCTGGATAGTATTTAAATTTTAAATATTCATAATCTTCTTGAGTAAATGTTTTAGCTCTAGTATTATAATTACCTCTATTAACACCAATATATGTTTTAAGAATATCGGTTTTACTTAACTTTTTATTATCGATTTTAGAAACTACTTTAGAATTATTATTTTTATGAATTTCCTCTTTCATATAACTATTAATAGACTTATGTGA
>Ga0208938_1001497_pt1 | contig 13536 bp, 14 predicted proteins | sample AD_UKC125_MetaG_FD_184434 | JGI IMG/M metagenome (GOLD analysis project Ga0208938, IMG submission 184434) | Active sludge microbial communities of municipal wastewater-treating anaerobic digesters from USA - AD_UKC125_MetaG (SPAdes) (version 2) | ecosystem: Engineered > Bioreactor > Anaerobic >... | reverse complement strand
CATCGTCACCGCCGAAAATACCAAATTCGTGTTGAAGCACACACACCTCGGCATCGCTGTAATTAATAAATTTGGCAGCGTTAATGTAGTCGGGTTGGTGATTTTGCCGAATAATGAATTTTACTTCTTCAGGGTATTCGTATTTTGCATCCTCTTCGTTAATGGCAATCACCATTGCATGGTTTGTGATTTTTTTACTTGAGGTATTTTGCACGATAGCTTTTACAAGGTTGTTGGTAAACGTTCCGATTCCGCATTGACGGGGAGGATATGTCCCGATAAATGCTATTTTCATTTCGTTTATTCTTTTGATTTTCATATATCTTGTATTTTTTATGATGTTGATTTGTATAATTCTACAATCTTTATTAAAAACGTCTTAGCGAGGGGTAAAGTTCGCTTTAATGTTAACAAAAAACCACCGAAGGTCGGTGGTTTTCAATAACTGAGTTTCTTCTCAGCAATTTTTTTTTATTTAATTTTCTTAAAACCATACACCGCACGGTTGCCAAGTTCTTCTTCGATGCGGAGCAACTGGTTGTATTTAGCCATACGGTCCGAGCGGCTAAGTGACCCTGTTTTGATCTGTCCCGAATTGGTGGCAACAGCAATATCGGCAATGGTTGCATCTTCTGTTTCTCCCGAACGGTGAGAAGTAACGGTTGTATAACCGTGGCGATGAGCCATTTCTATGGCGTTTAATGTTTCGGTGAGCGTGCCAATCTGATTTACTTTAATGAGGATAGAATTTGCGCAACCCATTTTGATCCCTTTTTCGAGGAATTCAACATTGGTTACAAACAAATCGTCTCCAACCAGCTGACATTTATTGCCTATCTTTTCGGTAAGCAATTTCCATCCGTCCCAATCGTTTTCGCTCATTCCGTCCTCAATAGAGTCAATGGGATATTTCGCGATCAGCTGTTCCAGGTATTCAACCTGTTCTGCTGAAGTTCTTTTCTTCCCTTTATCGCCTTCAAAAAGGGTATAGTCGTAAATACCGTCTTTATAAAATTCCGAAGCGGCACAATCGAGCGCGATCATTACGTCTTTACCCGGTTCGTAGCCGGCATTGCGGGTGGCGGTAAGAATACATTCCAATGCTTCTTCTGTACCTCCTGCAAGATGAGGGGCAAATCCTCCTTCATCACCTACAGCTGTACTCAACCCTTTTTCGCTAAGAACTTTTTTCAATGCATGGAAAATTTCGGCACCCATGCGTAATCCTTCACGGAAGGAAGGGGCGCCTACCGGTCGGATCATGAATTCCTGAAATGCGATGGGTGCGTCGGAGTGTGAGCCGCCGTTTATGATGTTCATCATGGGAATAGGCAGTACATAGGCATTTGCTCCTCCGATATAACGGTACAGGGGAAGTCCCAGATAATCGGCAGCGGCTTTAGCAACCGCCAGAGAAACGCCCAACAGCGCATTTGCACCAAGATTGGATTTTGTTTTTGTACCATCCAATTCCAACAGCTTGGCATCGATTCCGCGCTGATCCAATGCGATCATCCCGATTAAAGCGGGTGCAATGATCTCGTTCACATTGGCAACAGCTTTCAAAACGCCTTTACCTCCGTATCTTTTTTTGTCTCCGTCGCGAAGTTCCAGCGCTTCATTTTCGCCTGTAGATGCACCTGAAGGAACAGCTGCACGACCAAATGCACCCGATTCGGTGTACACATCTACCTCCACTGTTGGATTTCCTCTCGAATCCAGAATTTCGCGTCCTAAAATACTTACAATTCTCATGTTGATTTGATTTTTATAAATTAATGAAATATCTTTTTTATCTGCTTTTTGTTTTGCAAATGTACTTATTTTTTATTAAAAACTACGCAAAAGAAGCGATGAGAGCACTCATGTTCGAAGTAATTAAGCGTATGGAAATAGCCATAAGGATGATGCCGAAAAACTTGCGTATAATGTAAACTCCGCTTGCTCCCATCAATTTTTTCACCACATCGAGATAATGTAATACAGCGTAAACCAGCACCATGTTGAGCGCTACGGCTATAATGATGTTGATGATATTGTATTCAGCCCGCATGGAAATGAGGGTGGTAAATGTTCCGGGTCCCGCTATCAGCGGAAAAACTACCGGTACCAACGTGGAAGAATCTTCGCTATCGGGATTGTCGTTTTTGAAAATTTCTACTCCGAATATCATTTCGATAGAAATAATGAGAATAACCAATGCTCCGGCAACGGCAAACGACGATACATCAACCTGAAACAATTTCAGTATCCACTCTCCTACAAAAAGGAAGAGGAGTAAAATGAAAAATGAATAAAGAGCCGCTTTGGTAGGTTCAATAATCTTATTTTTGCTTCTTAAGTTTAGAAAAATGGGCACCGATCCCGTTACGTCAATAATGGCAAACAGAACCAGAAAGGCGCTGACTATTTCTACTCCGTTTAATCCGAACATAGGTGCGATTTTAATAATTTAGAATTTAGGATAAAGGAAGTTGTTGGTTACGTTTTGCATACAAAAATACTTTTTTATGGCTTAATTTCCAATATATTTTAAATATTTGTTGTTGCAAGTAACTAAGGATTCCAAATTAAAATAACCTTCCTGGTGTGCAAAATTAAGATATTTTATAATATTGAATGCATTGAAATGTTGGAAAAACCTTTTGCAAAACGAAACCCTGCCGGCGCAATTGTTGCTACAATCCATGATATCGGCCGTTACATTGTTATGTCGGATAAATTCCTGCAAAGAGGGGTGCAACAGCGTTATTTTTTCCTCAACCCTATTCTCGGGTTGTTTAAAAAAATGATCTATTGTGTCGAAAAGCTGTTTTAGTGCGGCAAAAGCATCCATGGAATAGACTTTGATTTGTCCATCGGGCTCGGCTATAATTTTTTGTAGTGCAGGGCCTGTACCGAAAGGCACTCTTTCCGAAAAGCGTGCCATCGGATATACAAACACATCATCCAATACCGCAACTTTGCCCATTGGGAATATTTTTTGCAGGAAGTAAAAATCTTCCCCTCCTTGTTGTCTTCCCATTCCTCCGGAGCGTACGTAAGCATCGGCTGTAACGGCAAAAGCCGACCCAATGGTGCGATAGTAATAGGGAAATCCGGTATATTTTAGTGCTTCTTCGAAATACCGTAGATAACCCTCGTACTCGCGGATGGCCTTTTCTATTGCCTCATCGTTGCCCTCTACGCGGTGGTGAAAATTGTGAATAGTACACTGCACCTTTTTATCTTGAAAAGCATCGTAAATATCCTGCAGATAATTTTTCGAAACCGTGCAATCGGCATCTAGCGAAATAAGTATCCCTTTGGGATTGCCGGTTTTATAGAAATAATCGATAGCCAGATCCATCCCGATTTTGCGAGCCAATCCCACTCCGCCATGTTTTTTGGGAAGATTTTCAAAAATTACCGGCACAAAAAACAAGCGATCGGTTGAGAAGGTTTTGGAAAATTTCTGCGCCTCACGGTAAGTTTCTCTGTTTTGCTGTATCGCTTTTTCGTCTGATTTTACAGTTGAATTGATCACAATTATTACCTGTGTATTCGTTTCGGGAGGACGGCATTCAATAAGACTATCGAGGGTGAGGGATAGTTCTTTTTCGTTGTAACAGGGGATGATTACTGCCATATCGGCAATACATTCTAACGGAAGAGAAGGCTTTAGGTATTCGCTTCGCTGTCTTTGAAGATATGCCGGCCAGTGTTTCATAAACAATTAAAATATGAGAATAAAAAAATAAGGCTCTTCATCTATAAAGAATAAAGAACCTTATATCGTTAGATAATAAAGAGTATCATTGTTTCTTTTTTGTAGATCCGGGAGCCAGAGTAGTCGGCCCGTATTTGTTATTCAAAAATCGGATAACTTCTTGGGTAATATCGTATTTTTTGTCGGCATACAAGATATTGTCCGATGCTGTGTTGCTGAAAATGATTTCATAATTTTTGTTCTTGTTGAATTCCACAAGATGGATTTTAATGGTATCTGCCAGTTGGAGATTTAATTTTTGTTGTTCCAGCATAAACTCTTGAGAAAGTTTTTGTGCTATTTGCTGATATTCTTGCTGCATCTTCAGAATCCGCTGCTGTTCTTGTTCGGCCCTTTCCTGGCTTAAAAAAGCATTGTTTTGCAATTTGCGTTGAAATTCCTGAGCTGCGGCATTTAATTGGGCTTCTTTTTGGTTTAATGTTGCCCTTGAGCTTTCTTCTTTTCGCATTAATGCTTCGTTCAGATCCTTAGCAAAATTATAATTTGTTAAAAGCGAATCCACGTTGATATATGCAACCGGCAATGTGAAGGTGGAGTCTTCCGGATTAAACCGTGCTTGCATTTTTTCGGCTGTCGATGGTTGGGAAGTAAAAAACAAAATGTAAAGAGCAAGAAGTGCAACAGCCAGCACGCCATTAATTATATAAAAATTAAAGTTCTTCATTTTTAGTTTATTTATGGTTTTTTGATTTCAGCATGAGTTTTACAGGGCTTGTCTTAGAACGCATTTGCGCATCTTGCGAGGTGGCGCAGCCTATCCCTCTTTCCTGCATCGCTTTGTTGTTGCCGATATGAATATCGGGGAATTTTCCTTCTTTTGTAAAAAAAACTTTTATCCCCATGAATAAGACGGCGATAAAAAGTAACCCGGCCCCTATAAGGATTGTTTTTACCATTTTTTCTTCTTCTTTTTCCAATTATTTACAATAATATACCGCAAAGATAGTTTAATTGCAGAATTAAACCATATTTTTTGAGTCATAAAGATAGATTTTTTTTGTCGAAAGGAAGTTTTCTTGTACTTTTAGCACATTAAACTAAATGTGGATGCGATTTTTTTCGCAAAAAACAATCACCCAAAAAGTAAGTAATTATGACAATTAAAGAATTGGAGCCCAAGGAAGTTTGGGGTTATTTTTACGAAATTACCCAAATCCCCAGACGGTCTAAGAACGAAGACAAAATGCGAGCCTATTTACTTGATTTTGCCCGTAAACATCAGCTCGAAGCCAAACAGGATGAAGCGGGAAACGTGCTGATCATCAAGCCGGCTGTACCCGGGAAAGAGCATTTGCCTACCGTTATTCTTCAGGCGCATATGGACATGGTATGCGAGAAGAATAGCAATGTAGTTCACGATTTCGACAAAGACCCCATTGAAACGGTTATCGATGGCGAGTGGGTAAGAGCCAAGGGTACTACTCTGGGTGCCGATAATGGTATGGGTGTGGCTGCTGCTCTGGCTGTTTTGGCATCGAAAGACATTGTGCACGGAAAAATTGAAGCTCTTTTTACGGTTGACGAAGAAACCGGGCTTACGGGAGCCAATTTACTGGAAGAAAATTTTCTTACCGGCAGTATTTTGTTGAACCTCGATACCGAAGAAGAAGGAGAAATTTACATTGGTTGTGCCGGAGGAAAGAACACTCAAGCCTATTTCACCTACACGCCACAAGAAGCTCCCGAAGATTATTTTTGGTTTAAAGTTCAGGTAAAAGGTTTGCGAGGCGGTCATTCGGGTAGCGATATCGACAAAGGTCTTGGTAATGCCAATAAAATATTGACCCGATTTTTGTATTTTTTCCTGGATGAAAAATATAAAATGGCACTTGCAGAAATTGGTGGGGGAAACCTTCATAATGCTATTCCGCGCGAAGCGCATGCTGTTTTTGGTGTGAAAGATGAGTACAAGGAAAATGTACGGGTAAAATTGAATATTTTTCTTCCCGAAATTCAAGAAGAATATCAAGCGGTGGAGCCGAATTTGGATATCCAGCTCGAATCGGTGGAACTACCCTCGAAAATTATTGACAACAACACAGCAGAAAAATTGATTCTTGCTCTGTATGCTTGTCCGCATGGTGTGATGCGCATGAGCCACGATATTCCCGGTTTGGTGGAAACGTCAACCAATCTTGCTTCGGTGAAAATGCACGACAATCATGTTATAGAAGTGGTCACCAGTCAGCGCAGCTCGGTAGAATCGAGCAAAGAAGATGTGGCAAACATGGTGACCTCGGTATTTCGTCTTGCCGGTGCTGAGGTAAAGCACAGTGACGGCTATCCCGGATGGAAACCCAACCCCGATTCCAAAATATTAAAGCAAGCAATGGAGGTGTATAAAAAATTGTTCGACCAAGAGCCTGAGGTGAAAGCCATTCATGCCGGGTTGGAGTGTGGGCTCTTTCTTGAGAAATATCCGTATCTGGACATGATTTCCATCGGTCCAACTATGACCGATGTGCATTCGCCCAACGAAAAAGTACACATTCCTTCTGTAGCCAAATGGTGGAATTTTTTGGTAGAGATTCTGGAAAATATTTCGGCATAAATTGACCATAGAAATCGACAAATGAGTGCCCGCCAAAAAAAAATTTGGGTACGTATTAAAGTTGTAATTTTGGGTATGATGATGATTTTTTTGAGTATTGATATTTCAGCTCAGAAAAATTTCAGAATCATGTTTTATAATGTCGAAAATCTTTTTGATGCCAAAGATGACCCCCTAAAAGACGATGATGAGTTTCTTCCCGATGGGAAATTCCATTGGACATGGTGGAAATATTGGGAAAAACTAAAAAACATTACACGGGTCATCACCGCCGTTGGCGGCATGCAATCGCCGGCATTGGTGGGATTGTGCGAAGTAGAAAACGATAGCGTGATTTTCGATCTTACAGCAAGGTCGCCATTGCGTGCCCAAAAGTACAATTATATCGTTACCGATTCGCCCGACGAGCGCGGAATGGATGTGGCTCTTCTTTATCAGCGAGATCAGTTTAAGCTTCTTGAAAAGAACGAATACCGCATTCATTTTTCCGCCCCGCATACCAAGCCTTCGCGTAATATTCTTCATGCCGTGGGGCTGTTGGCGAATGGCGATACCCTTGATGTTTTTGTTTGTCATTTTCCTTCGCGAAGCGGAGGTCAGCTTGCAAGTGAACCTGCTCGTAAAGATGCGGCCCGGTTGTTGCGAAACAAAACAGACAGTTTGTTTTGTACGCGTCAACAAGCCTCTGTCGTGATCATGGGCGATTTCAATGATCATCCCAATGATAAGAGTCTTTCGTGCATACTTGAGGCGCAAATGTTGAGTGATAAACCAAACGAGAGGGAGCTTTATAATCTGTTTTATCATCGAATAAAAGATACTGATTTTGGTACATACAAATTTCAAGGGCAGTGGGAGGTGTTGGATCAGTTTATTGTGAGTGGAAATTTGTTGTTGGCAAATTCTTCCGTTTCTGTAAAGAACAACGAAGCAACGATTTTTAACGCCGATTTTTTGTTGGAGGAAGATAAAAGAGGAGAGAAACGTCCTTACCGTACACACATGGGACCTGTTTATAAAGGCGGCTTTAGCGATCACCTCCCCATCTTTATCGATTTAAAAATCAAGTGAAAATATTTCGGACTCTTTTTTTAAACTTTATCTTAATTTCATTGTACATCTAAAGAATTAATTCTATTTTTGTGTGTTATAAGATTTAACAAACTAAACAATTAATAAACAGCAAACTTATGAATCCTTTACTTTTTAATTTGAACGGTTGGGAAATACCCATTATTGTTTTGGCTATTTTGATTTTGTTCGGGGGTAAAAAAATTCCTGAATTTATGAATGGGCTGGGCAAGGGCATTCGCAGCTTCAAAAAAGGCTTGAACGATATTGAAGAAGAGATTAAAGCCGATCCTACAGATAATAAACCTTCTACCAATTAATATAAAGCACGCTGATTTTTTGATAAGCGGAAGTGTTTTATATATTATCGGAAAACAAAAAAAATTAGAGGGACAAGAGAGATAGATGGGAGAAAAAGAAATGTCCTTTTGGGATCATCTTGAAGAGTTCCGATGGACTTTAATACGCATTGTTATTGCCGTTTCTGTTCTTACTGTTGTGGGCTTGATCATTATGCCAAAAATATTTGATACAGTTATTTTGGCTCCTCGTTCTTCCGATTTTATCACGTATCGCATTTTTGAAAACGCAAGTAAGTACATTCCTTTTATACCCGATTTTTCTGCGGAATCTTTTAATGTTACAATATTGAACATTAATATGATAACGCAGTTCATGACTTATATTTCTACTTCTTTTGCTTTTGCCGTTCTTCTTTCTATTCCTTATATTTTATACGAAATATGGAGATTTGTTAGTCCGGCTTTGTATGAAAATGAAATCAAAGGTGTGAGAAAAGCTTTTGGTTTTGGTGGGTTTATGTTTATTGTGGGATGTTTAGTAGGTTATTTTATAGTTTTTCCCCTTATTTTTAGGTTTTTGATTACTTTCGAATTGAGCGAATCTATTGAAAATATGATTTCGCTCGATTCCTATATGAGCAATTTTTACACCTTGATTCTGATTATGGGAGTTGTTTTTGAACTTCCTTTGGTTTGCTGGTTGTTGTCCAATCTTGGGCTTCTTTACCGTTCTTTTTTCAAAAAATACCGCCGTCATGCCATTGTTGGGGCTTTGATACTTGCCGCTCTTATTACTCCTTCCGGTGATCCCTTCTCGTTGTTTGTAGTAACCATTCCGCTTTATTTGTTGTGGGAAATCAGCGCTTTGGTAGTAAAGAAAGACCCGGTTGAAGAACCCGAAGAAGCTCTTCCTGCGGTATTCGAATAATGTTTTTGATGTAGGATCAATTCGGTTCAGGTTATTTTCATGTTTTTTTAAAAAACTTTATTTTGATTTTATTGTGCCTGTCAAGAATTAATCTTACTTTTGTTTGAATGGTATTAATGATGTTAAACGTTTAAAAATGATTGTCGTATGAATTTAAATGGTTGGGAAATTCCTATTATTATTTTGGCTATCCTGATCTTATTTGGTGGTAAAAAAATACCGGAATTTATGAATGGGTTGGGAAAAGGTATTCGCAGTTTCAAAAAAGGCTTGAACGATATTGAAGAGGAAATCAAATCCGATCTTAACGACGACAAAACATCCTCATCAGACGAAAACTAATATCATCAGGTTTCATTTCTTTTGTTGAACCCTCTCATTTCTTATTTCTTTGTCTGATTACTTCGTAGATGAGAATGCCTGCTGCTACCGACACGTTTAGCGATCCGATGGTGCCGAATTGCGGAATTCCGATCCATTCGTCGCAAATACGCAGAATTTCGGGTGAAACGCCTCTGTCTTCCGACCCCATTACGAGGGCTGTTGGCACTGAAAAATCCGATTCGGTATAAATTTTATCCGCCTTTTCGTCGGCAGCAACTACTTTTATCCCGCTGTTTTTTAGAAAAACAATTGCCTCTTTCAGATTCTTTTCCCTGCATACAGGAATGCTGTGAAGTGCTCCTGCGGAAGTTTTTATTGCATCGGCATTCACCGATACGCTTCCGCGCGAAGGAATAACGATGGCATCCACTCCGCCCACTTCACACGTGCGGGCAATGGCTCCGAAATTGCGCACATCGGTAACGCCGTCCAATACCACAATAAACGGATTCTTTCCTTTTTCGTAGAGCAAGGGGATAAGTTGATCCAGTCGCTGATAAGTAATTGGCGATGTAAATGCAATCACCCCCTGGTGGTTTTTCTGTGTGATGCGGTTGAGGCGTTCCGTCGGTACTTTCTGCATTGGAATCTCGTGTATACGCAGCACCTGCTGCAGTTCCTTAAATAAATTTCCTTGGAGCCCGCGTTTTACGAGCACTTTATCGATGTCCTTTCCGGCTTCGGCTGCTTCTATTACGGCACGAATGCCGAAAATCATTTCTTTTTCTTTCATTGAATATTTAGTTGACGGTTGTAGACAATCGGTTTATTTTAGCCGGTGAAACCAAGCATCACTTTGGCATTTTCAATTGCTTCGACTGTGGTTTCGGCACCGCTGAGCATCCGTGCAATTTCCGGTATGCGCTCTTTATCCGAAAGTTTTTTCATATACGTGTGGGTGGCATCGTCTTTTTCTTCTTTATAAACCACATAGTGGGTAGTGCCTTTGGAAGCAATTTGCGGCAGATGGGTAATAGCAATAACCTGCATATCGTTGCTCATTTGCTGCATGATGGACCCCATTTTATCGGCCATTTCTCCCGAGGTGCCGGTATCTATTTCGTCGAAAATAATTGTTGGCAGAGCCGTTGCTCCGGCAATCATGGCTTTTATGCAAAGCATCAGACGCGAAATTTCTCCTCCGGAGGCAATTTGTGCCACAGGCTGTGGATCGATATTTTTGTTTGCCGAAAACCAAAACTGTACACGGTCGATTCCGCTTTCATCGGGTTGCGATTTTTCTGAAAAGCGTATTTCGAAGCGCGCATTGGGCATGCCGAGATACGTCAGTTTTTCTGTTAGTCGGTTTTCGGCCAAAGGAGCTGCTGCGCGTCGTTTTGCACTCAGTTTACGTGCTTTTTCGAGCATGTTCTGTTGCTTCTCGTTGACCTCCTTTTCCAGAGCCGCAATTTTTTCGTCTAGCGAATCGATGTTCTCCAGCTTAGAAGCGATGTCCTGTTGCAGAGTGAGCAATTCTTGTACGTTTGATACCCCATGTTTTTTCTCCAGACCGTAAATCAAACTCAATCGATCTTCCACTATCTGTTGACGTTCGGGATTGAACTCCACTTCTTCGAAAAAACGTTCGGCTTCCTGTCGCACATCTTTCAGGTCGATATAAGCCGACTCGATGCGTGCGGCGATATCTTCTATTTTTGGGAAAACCTGTCGGATGCTGCGTGCGTTGTCCAATGCCGATTTCAGCATGGATTCTACGTTTTGTTCGTCCCCCGAGAGTTGCGATACAATGGCAAACAGGGCCGATTTTATTTCTTCGGTGTGGGTAATTGCCTCCAGTTCTGCTTCGAGTGCTTCCTGTTCGTCGGGCTGTAACGCAGCGTCTTTCAGCGTTTGAAGCTGAAACCGCAAGTAATCTTCTTCTTCTTTGTTTTTTTGTGAAAGCTCTCGCAGTTCGTTCAATTGTTTTTCGGCAGCACGAAAATCGGCATAAGCAGCAGTGTATTCGTTGCTCAGCCGGCCGGTTTGTGCCAGTGAGTCTATCACCATCAATTGAAAAAGATCTTCGTTTAAGGCAAGATTTTGATGCTGAGAGTGAATGTCTATGAGGCGATTGCTCAGCTCTTTCAGGTCGTTCAGGTAAACAGGCGAATCGTTTACAAATGCCCGCGATCTGCCGTTCGACCATAACTCGCGACGCAATATCAGTTCCTTGTCGTCGTATACCCAGTCGTGCTCTTCGAAAAACGGACGAAGATTGTATTTCGAAATATCGAAAACACTCTCGACAATACATTTCGTTTCTCCCTGTTTAATTTGGCGGCTATCGGCGCGTTGGCCAAGCACCAGCGAAAGGGCACCTAAAATGATGGATTTCCCTGCGCCGGTTTCTCCTGTGATGACCGAAAAACCGGGGCCGAAATCCATGTCGAGATGATCGATTAATGCGTAGTTTGTGATGGTGATCGATTTGAGCATAAGAAACGATGTTCGCTACCGGTCTTTTTTATGGGAATAGCGATTTATAGAACCGCAGTTCGTTTTTCAATTGTTGAATTTCTTCCTGAAGCGTTTTCACTTTTTCGAGCAAGTAATTCAGCGCCTCGATGCCTTCTATGTTGATGTCCAAGTCGTAATACCAGCGCATGAATTGTTCCAGTTTGGGAAGCTCTTCGTAATCGATATATTTTTCTTCATCTTGTGAAACAACATGGATCAATCCCGACTCGCTGAGCGAATCGATGAAAGTGCTTTCCACATTATAAATTCGGATGCACTCGCTGTATAATAGTTTGTTCGTACTCATCGTGTTCTAAGTTTAGCTAGTTCGGTAAACAATTCTTTTTCTCTTGGAGAAAGATTTTCGGGAATTCTGACTTTTACAGTTACGTAAAGATCGCCGAATTTTCCTTCCTTTTTATATACGGGAAAACCTTTTCCTTTCAGCCGTAGTTTTGTTCCGGGCTGAGTACCGGGTTTTATTTTCACTTTTACCTGTCCGCCATCCAGCGTGTTTATGGTTATCTCCCCGCCAAGCACAGCTGTGTAGAGATCCACTTCGGCTTCGGTATACAAGTCGTTTCCTAGTCGTTTGAAATTCGGATCGTCTTCAACAATAAAGGTAATGTACAGATCGCCATTGGGACCTCCGTTAATGCCGGGTCCTCCGTAGCCTGCCAATTTTATTTTTTGTCCGTTGGCTACACCTGCAGGAATGGTGATGCGTATGTTTTTACCGTTAACGTTAAGGGTTCGCTTATGTGTCTGCATAGCTTCACGAAGTGTGAGGCGCAGCTCTGCTTGATAGTCGGGTCCTTTGTATTTGCGACCGGTTTTGCGTTGCGTGAAGCCCCTTCCGAACATCGAATGGAAAAAGTCCGAAAAATCGTCGTCCGTAAAATCCCCTTCCGTGTAAAATGTTCGGGCTCCACCTTCTCCGCCAAAGAAGTCGCTCCATGCTCCTTGCTGTTGATATTGTTGTCGCGCTTTTTCGTACTCCTCGGCGTGTTTCCAGTTTTCTCCGTATTTATCGTATTTTGCCCGTTTTTCAGGATCACTCAATACCTCGTGAGCCTCATTAATTTCTTGAAATTTTCGATGCGCATCCTTATCGTCGGGATTGAGGTCGGGATGCATTTTACGGGCTAATTTCCGATAAGCTTTTTTGATTTCTTCTTGCGAAGCGTTTTTGGGAACCCCCAATATTTTATAATAATCGATATAAGCCATACTTTCGTGCTAGTTTTTTACAAAGATAGCAAAAAATATACCCTTTTTATTTTTTTAGAAGAATATAGTTTTTTAATGATATTTTGATAGTCGCATCTTCCATCAGCACGTGAAAAACAATATACCTTCGGCACGAAAATCTTCGCCCCCGCCTTTCAACCTAAGTTGTTGTATGCGCGAAACGATGCGCCTTCGGCGGAAACACATCTGCGGGGGCGCCTTACATCCCAATCCCCGAACAACTCGCTTTTCCCGATTAAATCCCTTTAAACATCTTTTCAACCGGAGTGTTCGGAGCGTTGTTCGTCTGACAAAGACGAGAGTGAACTCGATGTATATCGTGAATGTACTTTTTAACCGGAGTGTTGCCTATCCGACCCGAAACCGATATTCCGAGCGGGGAGGGCTGTGTTTTTATGCGGCGTCGCTGTAGCTCCACCACTTTTCCTTATGCCGATAATTTCGGGCGGGGTAAGATTTTCTTGCGGCGTCGTTGCCCGGACGGGGTGTATTGTCGCAGGTACTTGATCGACTGCGGTTATACTTCCCGTATTTTTCTTTCCCTCTGCCTCAACCGCGGCATGACGTCCTTTTCTTTCAGTGATGTTTGCCGGCCGGCTGTTCGCTTCTTTTGCTGCCGCTGCGATCCGACGTCCTTTTTTCATGCCGTCGATTTCGGGCGGGGTTTCCGCTCCGTTCTTTGCCTTTGCCGCCACGCGGCGCCCCTTCCTCACGGCAACCGCTTTCCAATAATAAGCAAAGAGTTTGCCCAGCTCGCCCATCAGCTCCCCGTACCTGCTCTCGCCCTCCATCTCGGCCTGCACCAACAGCACCTTCATCAGCA
>Ga0208938_1001491_pt1 | contig 13547 bp, 12 predicted proteins | sample AD_UKC125_MetaG_FD_184434 | JGI IMG/M metagenome (GOLD analysis project Ga0208938, IMG submission 184434) | Active sludge microbial communities of municipal wastewater-treating anaerobic digesters from USA - AD_UKC125_MetaG (SPAdes) (version 2) | ecosystem: Engineered > Bioreactor > Anaerobic >... | reverse complement strand
TGAGGGAGTCAGCCACGCCGCGCGTCGTCCCGGGTCCACTGGCGACCCTGCGGACCGGACCCGTAGGCAGACCGACGCGCCGCGAGAAGCACGGCGTTCATGGGCTCGGGCCGCTCGCCCCCGTCCGCATAGCGCCTTAGGGCATCAGCCAAGAACGTGTTGACCGACTCTCCCCGTTGCAGTGCCCGCAGCCGCGCTCGCTTGAGGGTGGCGTCGTCGACGCTGATCGTGAGGTTCGCCATGAATCAGTGTGGCATTGAACCCCTGCGATCCGAGCTGCCTGCCGATACCAAGCGTCGCCGCGTGGCACTCGCCCTCGGGTTACAGAAGCGCCGCCAGGTCTTCGTGGGCCAACGCCAGGACGGTGTCGTGGGCGTCGGTCGCGGTACGGGCGTCCAGCGCTGCGGTGGCCATGCCCTGGCAGACGGCCATGGTGTGCAGCCCGAGGGCGTAGCGCACGATGCCCACCTTGGACGGAGCCATCGAGAGCGAGTTGACGCCGAGACCGGCGAGCACAAGTGCCAGCAGCGGGTCGCCGCCGGCCTCGCCGCAGACACCCATCGGCTTGCCGGCGACTTTGGCGCCCTCGCAGGCCGCACCGATGACCGCGAGCACGGCCGGCTGCCACGGGTCGAGCAGGTCGGAGAGCGCGCCCTCCATCCGGTCGGCCGCCATGGTGTACTGCGCAAGGTCGTTGGTGCCGAGGCTGCCGAAGTCGACCTCGGCCATGACATGGCGGGCGGCCATCGCCGCACCGGGGACCTCGATCATCACGCCGACCGAGGGCAGCCCGTTCTCGCGGACCCGGCGAGCGAACCAGGCCGCTTCTTCGGCGGTGGCGACCATCGGGGCCATCACCTTGACCTCGGCCGAGGTGGCCTTGGCGGCCTTCGAGAGGGCCTCGAGCTGCGTGTCGAGCAGCTCGGGGCGCAGGGCGGACAGGCGCAGGCCACGCTTGCCCAGGGCCGGGTTCTCCTCCGGGCCGAGGTCGGCGAAGGCGAGCGGCTTGTCGGCGCCCGCATCGAGCGTGCGCACGACGACCCGGCGCGAACCGAACGGTTGGAAGACCTTGGTGTAGATGTCGGTCTGCTCCTCCAGCGTGGGCGCGGTGTCGCGTGACAGGAAGACGAACTCGGTGCGGAACAGCCCGACACCTTCGACATCCTGGGCGGCTGCGCTCTGGGCGTCCTCGACGCCGCCGATGTTGGCCAGCAGCTTGACCGGGTATCCGTCGGCGGTGCGGCCCGGCCCGGACGAGCCGGCCAGCGCGGTGCGGCGCCGTTCGCGCTTGCCGACGAGTTCCTGCTGGTATGCCGGGCTCGGGTCGATGGTCACCTCGCCCGAGTCGCCGTCGACGGCGACGATGGTGCCGACCGGGATCTCGCGGGCCCCGACGAGCTGGACCACGGCGGGGATGCCCATCTGGGCGGCGAGGATCGCCGTGTGGCTGGTGCGCCCACCGGCCTCCGTGATGATCGCCCGCACAAGAGTCGGGTTGAGGGTGGCGGTCTCGGCGGGAGCCAGGTCGTGCGCGACGATGACGCTCGGCACGTGGAACTCCGGCACCCCCGGGTCTTCCTGACCGAGCAGCCGCGCGACGACGCGGTTACGCACGTCCTTGAGGTCGGTGACCCGCTCGGCGAAGTAGCCCCCGAGCGCCTCGAACTGCGCGGCATACGTGCCGACCGCGTCGGTCACCGCGCGGGTCGGGCCCTTGCCCGCGTTGAGTTCCTTGAGCACGCCCTTGGCCAGGCCCTTGTCGCGGGCGATGAGCGCCGTTGCGGTGAGGATCTGTTGGGCGGTCTCGTCGGCACCGGCAGCGCGCTCCTCTAGGGTGCGGGCCACGGACTCGAAGACCTCCTTGATGCGCGCGTGTTCGGCGACCGGGTCTGCGGCTGCGGGCTCGTTCTCGGGCGGGCGGACGTGGGCGCGCACCTGGACGACGGGCCCGACGGCGGCACCCGGGCTGACCCCGATGCCGCGGGGGTTCTGCGTGGAGTTCGACATGAGCGGTCCTTTGCCGGAGTGCGGGGGCTGGGTGGGGAGAGCGGGTGACGGTCAGGTGCAGCAAGGGGCCGGCCGGTATGCCGGTCCGGCCCCTTGCGCGGGTAGGGCCTCGTTACTCGGCGTCGAGGTCGCGGGAGAGCAACGCGACGAGAGCGTCGAGCGCCTCGTCGGCACCCTCACCCTCTGCGGTGAGGACGACCTCTTCGCCGTGCTTGGCTCCGAGGGCCATGACCCCGAGGATGCTCGTCGCGTCGACGGACTCGTCGCCGGGGCGGCCGATCTCGATGTCCAGGCCGCTCTCGCCGGCAGCCTGCACGAAGAGCGAGGCGGGCCGGGCGTGCAGCCCCACGGACGAAGCGATGGTGACGGTGCGGGTTGCCATGTGCTGGTTTCCTTTCGGTCGGTTCGATGCAGCGTATGCCGTGGACTAGGCCGCGATGCGAGCGGCGGCGGCGCTGTGGTCGCGTTGCTTGAGGGCGATGACGATCAGGGCCATGACCGCCACACCGACCGCGAGGGCGATGAGGAAGCCGAGGAAGTTGCCGAAGAGCAGCGCCACCCAGATGCCACCGTGCGGGGCCATCGACGTGGCACCGAAGGCCATGCACAGCGCGCCGGTGATCGCCGATCCGACGACGGAGGAGGCGATGATCCGAGCTGGGTCGGCGGCGGCGAAGGGGATCGCGCCCTCGGAGATGAACGACGCGCCGAGCAGCCAGGCAGCCTTGCCGTTCTCCTGCTCGGGCTCGGTGAACAGCTTCGGGCGCAGCGTGGTGGCCAGGGCCAGCGCCAGCGGGGCGACCATTCCGGCGGCCATGACGGCGGCCATGATCTTGTACTGGGTGGCGTCCTGAGCCAGCCCGGTGGTGGCCAGACCCGTGGTGGCAAAGGTGTAGGCGACCTTGTTGACCGGCCCACCGAGGTCGAAGCCCATCATGGCGCCGAGGATGAGGCCGAGGACCGCCAGGCTGCCGCCACCCATGTTGTTGAGGCCGTCGGTGAGGGCGTCCATGAGGCCCTTGATCGGACGTCCCAGGATGATGATGAACAGGCCGCCGACGATCAGGGTCGAGAGCAGCGGGGTGACGACGACCGGCATGATGCCGCGAACGCCCTTGGCGACCTTCCAGCGGCTGATCCAGCGGGCGACCAGACCACCGAGGATGCCGGTGACCAGACCCCCGAGGAACCCGGCGCCGGTCGTGCCGGCGATGGCGCCACCGACGAAGCCGGGGACCAGACCCGGACGATCGGCGATCGCATAGGCGATGAAGCCGGACAGCGCCGGGACGAGGAAGCCGAAGGCGGCGACGCCGACCCGGAAGAGCAGGGCGGCCCACCAGGTCAGGCTCAGCGGGTTGAAGCTGTGCATGATGCTGTGCTCAAGGTCCTTGGGCAGGTTGATGTCGTATGCCGTGATGTCCACCGGCCCGTTCTTGCCCAGCGCCGCAGTCGCCAGCATGAAGCCGAGGGCGATGAGGATGCCACCGGCGGCGACGAACGGGATCATGTAAGAGACGCCGGTCATCAGCCACTGGCGGATCTGGGTGCCCAGGCTCGCGTTGGCGTCGACCTTGGTCACCAGCCCACCCGTCGGCGCCGAAGCGGCCGCCGAACGAGTCGCCGGGTTGCTCACCGCGGCGACGGCCTGGGCGATGAGCGCCGGGCCGTCGGAGATGGCCCGCTTGACGCCCACGTCGACGGTCGGCTTCCCGGCGAAGCGGTGCACGTCCTTGACTGGCAAATCATGGGCGAAGATCACGGCATCCGCGCTGTCGATGACCGACTGGGCCAGCGGCTCCGAGCCGGCCGAACCCTGGGTCTCGACCGTGATCGAGTGGCCGGCCGCCTTGGCCGCGGCTTCGAGGGACTCGGCCGCCATGTAGGTGTGGGCGATGCCGGTGGGGCAGGAGGTGACGCCGACGAAGCGCATCGGGGCAGCCTTTCGGTCAGCCGTCGAGGCGGTCGCGGCGGCTGCGGGGGCGGCGGCGGGCGCTGTGGCGGCAGCCTGGGCCGGTGCGGCGGCTGGGGCGGGGTCGAGCGCGACCGCGTCGTTGACGAGCGCGACGACCTCAGCCTTGGTCGTCGCGCCACGCAGCGCAGCGACGAAGTCCTTCTTCATCAGCGCGCGGGCGAGCTTGGGCAGCATCTGCATGTGCGCGTCCCCACCCGCCTCGGGCGCGGCGATGAGGAAGACGAGGTCGGCCGGGCCGTCCTTGGCGCCCCAGTCCAGGCCGCCGGCGATGCGCCCGAAGGCGAGCGACGGCTCGGTGATGGCGGCGCTGCGGGCGTGCGGGATGCCGATGCCGCCGGGAAGACCGGTGGCCATGGTCGCCTCGCGGGTGGCCACGTCGGCGACGAACTGCTCGAGATCGGTGCACCGACCCGAGGTGACGAGGGTCGCGGCAAGCGTCCTCGTGGCCTCGTGACGGTCGGCACCGACGAGGTCGAGAACGACCTGCGCTTCGGTGATGAGGGACATCGATGCTCCTTGTGATCGTGTGATGCCTGGGGGCCGGAGAGGAGTCGGGGGTTCTCGGTGAGGGTCGGCGGATCGTGGTGAGCGTCGGGAGATGGTGGATCCAGGTGGTGCGAGCCGTCCGGGAGCCGGGCGGCTAGTCGGTGAGTGAGAGAGACAGATCGATTTCGGTGCTGGAGGTCACCGCGATGGCGGCGACGTCTTCGGGAGTGGGCATCCGGCTGCCGGGCAGGCTCACCGCGGCCGAGCCCCAGGCGACGCCGGTGGCGAGCGCCTCCGCGGTGCCGGTGTCACGGCATACCGCGTGCAGGAAACCTGCCAGCAGCGAGTCGCCGGCCCCGACCGTCGAGACCGGGCGCGCGACGTGCCCGCTGGCCTGGAAGACCCCCTCGGAGCTCACCGCGATCGCGCCGTGCTTGCCGAGGCTGACGACGACCGTGGCGATGCCGCCGGCGACGAGGCGCTGGGCAGCGGCGACGACATCGCCGAGGGTGCGCATCGGTGCACCGACGAGTTCCTCGAGCTCCTCGTGGTTGGGCTTGATGAGGTCGGGGTGGGCCGACACCGCGGCGGCCATCGACGGGCCCGAGGTATCGATGGCGACCTTGGCTCCGACGGCGTGACCGCGGCGCACCAGGGTGGCGTAGAAGTCCTCGCCGAGGCCCGGGGTGAGCGAGCCCGAGCCGACCAGCCACTGCGCGCCGTCGGCGAGATGACTGTCGACGGCTGCGAGCAGGGCTTCGAGCTCGTCGGCGGCCAGCGTCGGGCCGGGCTCGTTGACCTTGGTCGTCGTGCCGTCCGGCTCGATGACCGCGACGTTCATCCGGGTGGTGCCGGTGATGGGGACCGCGGTGTATGCCGTGCCCGACCGGCCGAGCAGAGCCTCCATGAGCCGACCTTCGGGACCACCGGTCGGGAGCACCGCGACGGCGTCGCTGCCGTTGGCGGTGAGCGCTCGGGCGACGTTGATCGCCTTGCCGCCCGGGTCGATCCGGCTGTCCGTGGCGCGGTTGACTTCGCCGTGCCGCAGCTCGGTCACCGAGATGGTGCGGTCGACGCTGGGGTTGGGGGTGAGGGTGACGATCATGCGCGGATGACCTCCGGTCCGAGTGACTCGATATCCGTTGCGGTGTCTTCGTCCAGACCGGTGTCCGTGACGAAGACGGCGATGTCCTCCAGAGTCGCGAACCGGCAGAAGTGCGCGGCCCCGACCTTGGAGGAGTCGGCCAGGAGCACGCAGCGGCGGGCTGCGGCGACCATGGCGCGCTTGCTGAGAGCTTCCGAGGGGTCGGGCGTCGTGAGCCCACGGGTCGGCGAGACCCCGTTGGTGCCGAGGAACGCGACATCGACGGTGAGTTCGGCGAGCATGTTCTGCGACCACTCCCCGACCGCCGCCTGGGTGCGGGACCGGAACCGACCCCCCAGCAGGTAGAGCTGGACGGCCGGGTTGCTGCTGACTGCGGCGGCGATGGGCAGCGAGTTGGTGACGACGGTGAGCTCGCGGTCCCGGGGGAGGGATTCGGCCAACCGCAGCGTCGTCGTGCCGGCATCCAGCAGCAGGGTGCCCTCGTCGGGCACCAGATCCAGGGCGACCTTGGCGATGCGTTCCTTCTCGGCCACGAACCGCTCGGCGCGCGTAGCGACCGAGGGTTCGAAGCCGAGCCGCTCGACCGGGATGGCCCCGCCATGCACTCGCCGGAGTGCACCGACCCGCTCGAGGTTGGTGAGGTCACGACGGATCGTCTCGGGCGAGACGGCCAGATCATCGGCGAGGGAGAGCACTTCGACGCGCCCTGCCGAGCGCGCCACCGTCAGGATCTGTTGCTGGCGTTCCGCTGCATACATCCCGACCTCCGTTTCTGCCCGAAACTAACTGTTTGTGACCGACATCATGAGTGTAGGACCGTAATCGGGCGGATGTAAAGGGCCTTAGTCAAGAAAGTTGACAAACTCTCCGAGCGGTCCTGACGGTGCCCGGTACGGTGGGGTGATGCCCCCACTCCGCGTGCTCCATGTCCCCGTGGCGTGCTGCGCGCTGGAATCCTTGGCCGCAGCGTCGGCGCTGGCCGAACTGGGGATCGATGTGGGGGAGACCGATCCGGCAATCGCCGACGTCATGGTGGTGTCCGGCACGGTGACCCACGCAATGGCTGCGACGGTTCAAGGGCTGCATGCCCGGCTGCCCGATGATGCCCGAGTCGTCGCCTTCGGCGCCTGCGCATCGACCGGCGGGCCCTATTGGGACTCGCCCACCGTGGTCCAAGGCATCGAGTCGCTCTTCCCCGTCGACCGCTTCGTGCCCGGCTGCCCCCCGCGGCCGCAGGCACTCGTCGACGCACTTACGGACCTGCTCGACGACGCAGCGGGCGCGCGATGACCGACCTGACCACGCTGCCGCGCGTCGCGGCCGATCAATGGCTGGCCGGCGCGTCGGCACTGCGGGAAGCCGGTTACGACGTCTTCGATGCCCTCACGGCATACGAGGTGGATCGCGGGCTGGAACTCGTGTTGTGCGTGCTGCGCGCCGACCCTCCCGCGGGCGCGGACCCCAGCCCGCGGTCGCACGGGTTGCGCACCCAGGTCGCCTTCGGGGAGTCGGTCGCGAGCCTCACGCCCCTGTATGCCGGTGCGGCCTGGCCCGAGCGCGAGCTCGCCGAGCAGTTCGGCCTGGTGCTGTCGGGATTCCGCGACGGGATGGGCGAGCGGGTGCGTCGGCTGCTGTTGCCGGAGGACCCAGCAGGGCCGACACCCCGCACGCAGGTGGGTATGCCGTTGCGCAAGGAGAGCGAGCTCGTCGCCCGCCGCGACACCCCGTGGCCCGGTGCCCGATGAGCCCGGCGGAATCGCGACCCGGGCCACTTCCCGCGGCGCGTCGGCGGGGCACGTTGGCGCTCATCCCCGACAAGTGCACGTCGTGCATGATCTGTGTGCGGGAGTGTCCGGACTGGTGCATCCACATCGAGAGCCACACCGAGACGATCCCCGCGCCGACGCCGCGCGGCCGGGCGCGCACGGTCGCGGTGCTCGACGAGTTCGTCATCGACATGGGGCACTGTCAGCACTGCGGCATCTGCGTCGAGGTGTGCCCGTTCGACGCTCTGGCATGGGTCGCGCAGGCGGCGCCGGCCGAGGCGTCGACCGCTGCGCTGCGGCATGATCGTGAGCGGCTGGCGGGGTTGCTGCTGCAGCCGGCTGACGGCACCGAGGGTGCGACGCCAGGGAACACGGCCGAGGAAGCGAGACGTTGAGCCGGACATGCACAAGCACTACAACGGTCTGAAGACCGCTGCGCTCTTCGGGGCCATCTGGGCATTGCTGCTCGGGATGGCCGCCGTCATTTCCGGCGGTCGCTACATCTGGGTCGGCGCACTGCTGGGTCTGGCGATGACGGCGTACGGGTATTGGAACAGCGACAAGATCGCGATCCGGGCGATGCACGCCTACCCCGTATCCGAGGCTCAGGCGCCTGCGATGTATCGGATCGTCCGCGAACTCTCCACGGCCGCAGGCAAACCCATGCCCCGGCTCTACATCTCCCCGACCGATGCGCCCAATGCCTTTGCCACTGGCCGCAATCCGGACAATGCCGCAGTCTGCTGCACCGAGGGGATCCTGCGCCTGCTCGACGAGCGCGAGCTGCGCGGCGTGCTCGGTCACGAGCTCATGCACGTCTATAACCGCGACATCCTCACCTCCTCGGTGGCGGCGGCCGTCGCGGGTGTCATCACCTCGGTGGCCCAGATGCTCATGTTCACCGGGATGTTCGGCGGCGGCTCCGACGAGAACCGCCCCAACCCGATCGCCATGCTTGCGACGGCCCTGCTGGCGCCCTTTGCCGCGACCGTCATCCAGATGGCGATCAGCCGCACCCGGGAATACGACGCCGACGAGGACGGCTCGCGGCTGACCGGCGACCCGCTGGCGCTCGCTTCGGCGCTGCGCAAGCTCGAGTCGGGCGTCGCGCGGGCGCCGTTGGCTCCCTCGCAGCAGTTGGTCAACGCCAGCCACATGATGATCGCCAATCCCTTCCGGGCCCAGGACGTCTCTCGCCTGTTCTCGACGCACCCGCCGATGCACGAGCGGATCGCCCGGCTGGAGGGCCTGGCCCGCGGGCCGCAGGGAATGGCCAGCGGCCGCTGACGCACTAGCTTGGGCGGGTGCCCTCTCTCGGTCGTCAGGAAGCCCGCCTTCGTGCCACCCAGCTGACGGTCCATCGATACGACATCGCCCTTGACCTCGATCGGGGGCCGGAGCACTTCGAGTCGACCACCTCGGTGACCTTCTCGGTCGCCGAGGTGGACGATGTCGCTGACATCGCTGGGTCGTCGCTGTGGATCGACGTCGCACCCGCCGGTGGGGCGGCCGGGCTGCACGACGTGACGCTCAACGGCATACCTCTTGCGGTGGCATCGTGGGCGGACGGGAGGCTGCCCCTGCCGTCGGCCGGGCTCCGGGCTGACAACGAGCTGCGGGTGCACGCGACGATGGCCTACCGACGCGACGGGTCGGGGCTGCATCGGGCGGTCGACCCCGCCGACGGCGAGGCCTACCTCTATCAGCAGTCCTTCCTCGATGCCGCACCGTCGGTGTTCCCCTGCTTCGATCAGCCCGATCTCAAAGCCCGGTATGCCGTGCGCGTCCGGACCCCGCGGCCCTGGGTGGTCGTGGGCAACGGCGCTGCAACAGAATTGACGCCCGGTGAGTGGGAACTCGCTCTCACCCAACCCATTTCGACCTACCTCGTCGCCATCTGTGCGGGACCCTATGTGTCGATCTGCAGCGAGCACGACGGCATACCCCTGGGTTTGCACGCACGGGCTTCCCTGGCAAAGGAATTGGCGCGGTGGGCGCCGCAGATCTTCGAGGTCACCACGGCTGCGCTGGATGCCTATCACGCGCTCTTCGGCATCCGGTATCCGTTCGGGGAGTACCACCAGGTGTTCGTGCCCGACTTCAACGCGATCGCCATGGAGAACCCGGGGTGCGTCACGCTCCGGGACGCGCTGCTCTTCCGGGGGGCGGCGACTCCGGCCGATGTGCTGCGCCGCAGCCGCACCGTCGTCCACGAGATGGCGCACATGTGGTTCGGCGATCTCGTGACGATGCAGTGGTGGGACGATCTCTGGCTCAACGAATCCTTCGCGGAGTATCTGGCGCACCGAGTGCTCACCGGCGCAACGGAATTCGCGGATGCGTGGGTCGACTTCGGCATCCTGCGCAAGGCCTGGGGGTATGCCGGCGAGCGCGCGCCGACGACGCACCCCGTGGCGGGAGGGGCGGCTGCCAACGCGCAGGATGCGCTCGCGGACTTCGACGGCATCTCGTATGCCAAGGGTGCCTGCGCGATCCGACAACTCATCGCGTATGCCGGTGACGCCGGCTTCATCGCCGGGGTCTCGGCCTATCTGCGCGAGCATGCCTTCGGCAACGGCACGTTCGATGAGTTCCTCGCAGCCGTGAGTGCGGCCTGTGGTCGCGACCTGCGGCCGTGGGCGCAGGCCTGGTTGCTCACCGCGGGGCGCGACACGCTCACGGTCGCGGTGGATGCGGACGGCGCGGCGAGCGTCGTGCGGACTCCTCCCACGGCATACCCGGCTGCTCGTCCGCACGTGCTCGACGTCGGGGTGTATGCCGTGCAGCCCACGGGAGCGGTGTCGACGGACGTGACCCGCGTCGTCGTGGACGCGGACCTGACGCCCGCCCCCGGGCTGAGCGTGCCTGCGCGCGATCGGGTGGTCCTGTCCAACTGCAGCGACCTCACCTGGGCGGCCCTCGACCTCGATCCCGAGTCGCTGCGGCTGCTCCCGGAGGTGCTCGGCAGGCTGGCCGACCCGCTGGCTCGGTCGGTCGCCTGGCAGGCGCTCACCGATGGCACCGCGCGGGGATATATCGACCCGCGGGTGGCGATCGCTGCCTTCGAGCAGGCCTGGCCGCAGGAAACCCATCCCGCGCTCGCCCAGATTGTGGCGGACGACCTGGTGGCGTTGGTGCGCCGGTTCGTGCCGGCGGTGTCCGTGCAGGCGGAGTTCGAGCGACTGGCCGCGGCCGGGCGGGCAGTGCTCGCACGGGCCGATGGGGCGCAGCTGTTCGAGGGACAGTCCGTCGTCGCGGCGCTGCTCGTGGCTCGATCCAGCACCGACGCCGAGCTCTTGCGGGGCTGGCTCGACACGCCGCCGGCCGCGCTGGTTGGCGACGTCGACTTCCGATGGACTGTCGTGACCTCCCTCGCTGCATCCGGTGCCTTGTCGGCGGGCGAGCTGGAGGCCCACGCAGCGGCGGACCGGTCGACGTCCGGGCGGCTGGCTTACCTGTTCGCCCGGGCAGCGATGCCCGACCCTGCTGCCAAGAGGTGGGCGTTCGATCAGCTGGTGTCGCCGAGCGCCGGTTTGACCAACCACGAACACCTCGAGCTCGCGCGCGGTCTGTGGCGGGCGCCCGATCCCGCGTTGGTGCGGGAGTATGTCGGTCCCTTCCTCGCCGCGCTGCCCGGCATGTTCGAGTGGGTGGGCGCCGATGCGGTCAACCACCTGTTGCGCTTCGGCTTCCCGGCGGTGGTCGAGCCGGCGACGGTGGAGCGCGTCGACGAGGCCTTGGCCGATCCGACCTTGCCGACCGCGCTGCGGCGCGCCTACGTAGAGCGGGCCTGGCCGATGCGCGAGGCGGTGGCGTCGCGGCGCCGGTGGTTCGGGGACTCGTGATCCTGGCTCTCCTCCCGCGCTTCCGGACGCGCCCGAGGCCGGGTTAGCCTCTGGAGTGAGCCACCCCGACGGTCCGGTTGGGAGGAGGTGAGGCGGGTGGTGACCCCGCAGCAGCATGCCGAGGCCGTGCGAGCGGTGACCGCGAGCTTCGCGGCCCTGGACCGCAGCGCCCCGGTGCGGCTGGCCAAATCGACGACGAACCTCTTCCGGCCCCGCGCGTCCGCCGCCGGACCGGGCCTGGACGTGTCGGGGCTGACCGGCGTCATCGAAGTCGATCCCGAGGCAGGCACCGCGACCGTGCAAGGCATGGCGACCTACGAGACTGTGGTCGCCGAGACCTTGCGACACGGCGTGATGCCGCTGGTCGTGCCGCAACTGCGGACCATCACCCTCGGCGGTGCGGTCACCGGCCTGGGCATCGAGTCGAGCAGCTTCCGCAACGGGCTGCCGCACGAGTCGGTCCGGTCGATGGACGTGCTCGTCGGCACCGGCGAGGTGGTTCGGGCCGCCGCGGAGGGCCCGCACGCCGACCTCTTCCGCACCTTCTCCAACTCCTACGGTTCCCTCGGGTATGCCGTGTCGCTCACCATCGACGTCGAGTTCGTCGCCCCCTTCGTGCGGCTGCGGCACCTGGCCTTCGATGATCTCGACGCGCTCCAGGAGGCCATCGGGCAGCTCATGACCACGCGGGCCTGGGCCGGGGAGCCGGTCGACTTCCTCGACGGCGTGGTCTTCGCCAGGCACAGTGCATACCTGACCTTGGGGCGCTGGGAGCAGCGGCTGGATGCGGCGGAGGTGCCCAGTGTCTACACCGGGCAACGGATCTACTACCGGTCGCTGCCGCAGCAGGCCACCGATGTGCTCACCGTCCACGATTACCTGTGGCGGTGGGACACGGACTGGTTCTGGTGCTCGCAGGCTTTCGGAGTGCAGCACCCGGTGGTGCGGCGGCTGTGGCCACGTCGGTTCAAACGGTCGGATGTCTATCAGCGGATCGTCGGCTTCGAAAACCGGCACCACGTAGCCGCCTGGCTGGATGCCCGACGCGGCAAGCCGCCACGTGAGCGGGTGGTGCAGGACGTCGAGATCCCACTCGAGCGGACGGCGGACTTCCTCGACTGGTTCCTGCGGGAGGTGCCGATCGAGCCGATCTGGTTGTGTCCGATCGCTCTTCGCGCCGCCGAGGGAGTCGCGGGGGAGGACCTGCCGTGGCCGCTCTACCCGATGCGCCGCGGTGAGAACTACGTCAACGTCGGGTTCTGGTCCAGCGTGCCGATCCGGCCCGGACGGGCCGACGGCGACGTCAACCGCGACATCGAGGCGATCGTCGGGCAGCTGGGCGGGCACAAGTCGCTCTACTCGGACTCCTACTACTCCCGCGAGGAGTTCGAATCACGGTACGGCGGGCGGGTATACGAGGAGGTGAAGGCGGCTTACGACCCGGAGGGCAGATTCCCGGGACTCTACGACAAGGCGGTGCGACGACGATGAGGATGAGCGTGGCCGAGGCGGTCGAGCGCCTCTTCGACAACACCGCGCTGCGGGTGCAGGCCTACGACGGCTCGACGACAGGGCCAGCCGACGGCTGGCCGGTGCGGTTGGCCAGCGAGCGCGGGCTCAACTACTTGCTGACCGCGCCGGGCTCGTTGGGCATGGCGCGGGCCTACCTGCGGGACGAGTTGGTCTTCGAGGGGCTCACCGAAGCCGATCCCTACGACCTTGTCGCGCAGTTGGAGCAAGGACTGGTGCCCCGGGTGCCGGACTGGCACGGCATACCGGGGCTGGTGAGACTCCTTGCCGCGCACCGGTGGCGGGTGCCGGACCTGCCTCCCGAGGAAAGTCCTTCTCGGCTGCGTCGATTGGCCTCCGGGATGGTGCACGGCCGGCGTCGGGATGCCGCGGCGATCTCGCACCACTACGACGTATCGAATCGGTTCTACGAGTTGTTGCTCGGGCCCTCGATGGCCTACACGTGTGCCGTCTACCCGCGTGCCGACAGTGATCTGGAGGAGGCCCAGGAGGCGAAGTTCGACCTGGTCTGCCGCAAGCTCGGGCTGGCCCCGGGGATGCGGCTGTTGGATGTCGGCTGTGGGTGGGGCGGGATGGTGCGGCACGCGGTGCAGCATTACGGGGTGAGCGCCCTGGGGGTGACGCTTTCGGCGCAGCAGGCCTCGTATGCCGTCGCGCGACTGGAGGCGGAGGGCCTCGGCGGGCGGGCGACGGTGCGCCACCAGGATTACCGCGACGTGGCCGAGGACGGCTTCGACGCGGTGAGTTCGATCGGGCTGACCGAGCACATCGGGCCGCGGAAGTACCCCTGCTATTTCGGCTTCCTGCGCGACAAGCTGGTGCCCGGCGGCCGG
>Ga0208938_1001490_pt1 | contig 13558 bp, 14 predicted proteins | sample AD_UKC125_MetaG_FD_184434 | JGI IMG/M metagenome (GOLD analysis project Ga0208938, IMG submission 184434) | Active sludge microbial communities of municipal wastewater-treating anaerobic digesters from USA - AD_UKC125_MetaG (SPAdes) (version 2) | ecosystem: Engineered > Bioreactor > Anaerobic >... | reverse complement strand
GCATTGTGGAGGCGATTAAAAATGTTTAAACTGATTAGCAGTAAAAAAGGTGTTGTCCTGTGGGTATTTCTTTTTTGCATACTGTCGCTGCTGGCGCCCGATATAAGCCTATCTGCAAATTTCTTCAACGAACTAATCTTGAATTTCCCTCAAGTATCGGTTTCCTGATTACCATTAAAGCAGCCTAACTAAAAACTGCCAAGGAGGTGTTATCAGATGTCGATTGACAACTGGAAGGAAGAATTTATCACCAGCGAGTTCGGACCGCTATTGAAACGCACCAATACTAAGACCGGTGAGATGCAACTTTTCAGCCCAAGCGGTAAACAGGTTGGTAACTCATTCTTCATTCCGGTGCAAAAGGATGAAGATAGCGAGCTGGAACGTGCCAGACAGAGAGCGATGGAACAAGTCAACCAATATTCGCAGGAAGATGCTTTTGTAACTTACGTCAAGAGTAGCTTGGAAGAAGCTCAGACGGTAGAGCGCATTGACAACCTGATGCGTCTGCTCTCTCAACATTTTACCACTAAAGCCGTAAACACAGCTACTACTTCAAAATCTCAAAAGGAGGGGTCAAAGGTGTATTTGGGTAATGAAGCTAGGAAGCGTTACGAAACCGACGAGATATTTCGCAAAAAGGTTGACAAGGTTGCTAAGGAATGGAGAGCGTTGAGAGGTAACAGGAACTCTCTGGAAAGCTACGTCGAGGTAGTTCTCCGTAACTACGAAGTGTCGAAGTCTATTACCAACGGAACATCTTTTGCTCGCTCCGATGATGAAATTTTGCAAGGGCTTTTGGACTCCGTTAAGGAGGAAGTCGTCCAAAAGAACTTCCGGCGAGCTACCGCTTTGCAGAGAGAAGTTGAGGAGGGAAGCTACGATATGAACAACATCGCACGTTTTCTGGAAGACACCTATGGACTGAAGCGTCCACCGTTTACTGCCAACGACTTTGTAAGATTTTCTAAGGACAAGAAGGAACGCTACGAACCCTACCAGCCGAGCATGTACCGCACGGTGACATTGCAGGCTAAAGATTTGCAGGGGCGGTTAAGCCAGTGGTTAAAAGAATTGCCGAACGCCCTCAGCTATCGAGACAGGCTAACGGATACTGCCAAGGAGAAGGTTACTAAACAGCTAACCGATATTCTTTCCATGCTGATGACCGTAGGTACTTTGGATGATGCCACAGTCGATAAGGTTTCTACGCCCATCCGAAAACGTGACGGTAACACTTACACGCAGATGGAAATGGAAGAATTCTTCAAGCGAGGGCAGGAACTTGCCAGCAACTGGTACACCTTCGTTAAGAGAGTTCAGGCTACCGTGGAAAAGGAAAAGGCTGAGAGAAGCTACCTCTCCGGTGAGCTGAAAACTTTGTCTAACGTCGCACGCTGGCAGTATCCAAATAACATTCAACCGGACGTTGAGAAGCGGGACGAAAGCGATTTCTGGAGCAGTCTGTTCAAAACGCTACCGCCTAGTCATGAACTCAGTAAGCTGATTAATCAGAAAATCTTTAACGAGTAACAGAAGGGAGATGAACGTCATGCTTCCGATTGCTTACTGGAACAAGTGGGATGAGTTGATGAAAGACGAACTTGCTGAAAGGCTATCTCGAACCTGTTTTGGAAATTTCGGGTACGACTTTATCTGCGCCTTTGGCGATGATGAGTGGAAAGCTCTCTGCCACTGCCCGTTAGGAATGCAGTGCGTTGAAGCAACCTACCACTACGAGCTAGTACCATGCCGTATCAAGAAACAATTGGAGAATGTCGGATAAGGAGGTGCCAGGAATGTTCTGGGTTGTCTGGTCGCTGGTAACTTTGTCGGTGGTAATGAACTGCTATCTTTACTTGAAAGAAAGCAAAACCATAAGATAAGTTAGTACGTGAAAATATCGTTGCATTAACGTTTATAAGCCTCTATGCACCGAGGAACTTTTTTCATCTACTATTTTTATACGTAGAAAGAAAAACCAACTTGATTCAAGGAGGTTTGATAACTATGAAACGAGAGCCTTTCTACACGAAGGACTTGCACTTCGCCGCTTACCTAATGCTGAACGGTTATGAACCGGAAATCAGGGTTCCGTTCCCTGGGGCGAAAAAAGTAATGTTCCTTTACCCAGAAGCGGACTTCTCTACCCTGCGGGACTTGCGAACGAGATTCGAAGGTGACAAGAACCTGACCGTGAACCTGTTCGACTACGTTAGAGCAATGCGGGAGCTTGGCGACCGCATCAACTACATCAAACGAGAGACATTGAAGAAGGAGGCTGGTCAAAATGACCGTAACGAGGCTACTGAACAGTAACCTTAACACAGAAGAAGCGAGAGTCAAAATAGCGGAGAATTTTCTGGAGTTCTTAACCGCAGGCGCACCTGAGAATACCTACCTCTCCCTTACCGAATATCTTTACTCACCGGATGATGAAGGGCATTTTGTGCGTTCTTACTTCTATCCAGTGAAAAACCTAAAGCACGCTGCGGAAATGGCGGTAATGTTCTGTGACGGTAATAAGTCTGATGTCTATGTCCGGTGTAGTGTTTTGAAAGAAAAACCGGAAAAAGGTAGGGGCAAAAAAGAACAAACCGCAGGTTCTTCCGTTCTGTGGGTAGACCTTGACGCTAAGGACGGTAAAACACAGGCAGAGTTAATCGAAAAATTACGCCAATTTAGTTTTCCTCCGTCGTGGGTGAATAATTCCGGTAACGGAATTCACGCTTACTGGAAGTTAACCGCATTCGCTACAGATATTACTGCAATCGAAAGACGTAATAAGTGGCTGGCTGACCAGTTGGGCGCCGACCACTGCTGGAATATTACTCAGGTATTACGAATTCCAGGCACACGGAACTACAAAAATCCAACCGAAGTTAAAGAAGTCTCTGTAGTGGAAGGTTTTGACCCGAGTCGCGCTTACAGCTTGGAAGACTTTCCGGAAGCTGACATTTCCACAGAAGAGAGATTACTTGACTTCTCTCTGGAGGAAGAACCTCTACCGGAAAACTTTCTGGAAAAAATACCGGAGAAACTTCAGCAGAGAATTCTCACTGGTGAAGGTGGACCTACCAAAGCTGACGGAACCATTGACCGCTCGGAAAACGATTGGTACATTGTTATGCGGCTGTTGGAATTGGGATACTCTCCAGGCCAATGCCTAACAGTCCTTACCCATCCTGATTGGTTTTCCGGTGAGAAAACAAGAGAAAAAGGTTACGGCTACGCATCATATACGGTGGCGAAGGCTGCGCTCAATTACCAAAACCAAGGTGCGCTATCATTTCAGGAGCGTTTGTTACTCGACCCAGTGATTGAAAAAGTTCTCCTCTACCAAGACGAAAAAGGTACGCCGAAAAAGCGGAAGGTACTGCGAGGCGCTGAATTGGTAGCTCCCGTAGTTAGATTCCTCCAAAGTCACGGCGAGCGTTTCTATTTGGACGAGGAAGAAAGAACAGGTTATCTAGTAACTGCCGAAGGAAGGGTGCTGGTAGCGGACAAGGACGATAGGGAGTTTCGGGACTGGATACAGCAGGTTAGCGGTTTTACCGATGAAGAACATGAACACCGCATTTTGCGAAGCGGTATCGCTGCCTACGTGCGAGAAGCGGGAGAGGTCGCTAAACTTACTCCATGGTGTTACCTTGATACGGAAACTTGGACATTTTACGTCCTGCTTGATATTCGAGGAAGGAGAGTCTTAAAGGTCGTTGCCGATGAAGAGCCTGTCGTCGTTCCTAACGGCACGGACAAAAAATTGCTCCGACGTTCGGGACTGGTGGTAAAACCCATCCAGTGGGATAGCAAGGCGGATGTGCAAGAAGGCTTAAGATACTTCACTGACAACTTCACAAATTGGCTTGCTACCGACAAGGTCTCCAGAGGGATTCTCACCTGCTATGCTTTAACTGCACCGCTGGCTTACGGCTTTCCAATTCAGACCTACCCGCTCGTTCATCTCGTAGGTCCAGCCGGTGGTGGAAAATCTCAGACGCTTATGCTAATGTCTGCTTGGCTGCACGGCGGGCCAAGACTGCTGAACACGACACCAGCGGCGAGCTACCGGATAGCGTCGAAAGAAGTTCTGTTGCCCTTTGATGACTATGAGCAGTTACCTGATGACGCTAAACAGTTTGTCTTGACTGCGGTGACCGGAATCACCCGTCAGAAATCGGGTAAAGGGACAGATGATGTAGTGAGCCAGTTTGCCCACGTCTTGATGGCGCTTACTTCCATCAGCGAGTTAGAGGAAGAAGCAGTGAGGCGTAGGGCGCTGGTACTGGACATTAACAAGGAGCTTTTCCCCACAAAAGGGTACAGTGAAAATCATTGGAAACTGATAGCAGAGAAACGCTCCCTACTCTGGTCAGCCTACGCCAAGTGGTTATCGCAAGACATTCTCCCCTTCCTGCGGAACATCAACTTCAACAACCTCACCAAGCAGGTTGAACAGTTGATACCGCTAGATATTTTCCGTGGGTTGGCTCCGTTCTTAACCTTAATGTGGATAGTCGGTTCTAAGCTGGAAGAATACGTGCCCGGCGTTTTGGGTTTAGAGAAGGTGGAACTAAAAACCGGAATGAGCGAGTGGATAAAGGTACTACGGTTAGGCGACCCTGAAGAGGTCAGCGGTAGGAAACCGCTACTTACCGCCATTCAAAGCGTATTTGACGCTTACTTCAGCCGTCCTGATGGAATAATCATAGACGTTACCATAACGGAAAGAGACGAGTTTGAATCTAAGAAGCGGGTTATCGAATCTTACCTTCGGGATATTGATTACCGGGTACATCTTACTCCGCCTGATAAGTTACCACAGGATGGTAAGTGGGTTGGTCTGGAAGGCTCAACTACCGAGTGGATGGTAACTCTTCGAGCGGCGTCAAGAGGAATTTTCAGGGTTGAAAGCGAACGCAAACTGGGTCATCTGTTCAAACAACTGCTAGGTCAGGAACCAAAATTTACGGGCAATAACAAGGAAAGCGAACCTGTCGAGAAGTGGGGTTATTGCTTCGTCAAACTGAACAATGCTGGTCCCTACATGTCTAACAAAGGTTGGAGAATTATGATGAAGAAGGATGAATAGGTTTTCTTAGTTGCGCGGTCAGAGTTTATTTGAAACTCTGACATAACTATGACAAAAACTCTGACCGCGCAAATCCTTCAATATCAACTATTTGTCCTATATGGTCAGAGTTTCATAGTTTTATATCAAAAATGGATGAATATATATAACGAGAAGGCAAAAATTAAATAAGGTGAACCTATCTCCCTATCCTGTGGGATGGTTGTTCCTCGACATTTTTATTATACTCAAAAATTAAACTCTGAAACTCTGAACTCTGACCCGAAGCCGCAAACCCAATAATATCAATGGTTTGCAGGATTGCGGTTGGTCAGAGTTTTTTATTTCGACTATCAAAACTCTGACCGATAATCTTCTCATATCTCGAAAACTTAATAAAATCAACTTTTTGCACGACGTCATTAATTTAGAATGACTTCCTAATATGAACTGTGAACTCTGACTTGATAACTTAAACATTGCCCTTAAGTTTTGCTTGCAACAATTCAAAAACCTCTTTTTCAACTTCTGATAGTGCCGCAATTGCTCTTTCATACTGTTCTTTACTACAATTTCTCCTTTGACCGCTCTCCACACCTATTAGTTCATTCACCTTCCTATTTAATATTCGCATCACTACCGCAACATTATTTCTTTCATCACCATCTCCGGCTAACTCTACTAAGTTACGTTCGTTAAAATCTTGTCCCAAACCAGTCAATATGCGAGCTGCTGCTCCTTTTACCCTATAATCCAGAATTTTCCTCATTTGATTGCGTTCTTTATCTGGTCGTAAAGGAATCCGTTGAAATTCACTTTCGCTAAAATCAGGAAGCTCACCAAATTCTTCTAAAAGGTCCTCTATACCCTCTAAATCTATCCCTAGTTCCTCTGCTCGTGGACCTATTTGTCCTTTTAAGAATTCACGTACGGCTTCCTTATAAGCTTCAATAAAACCTGGTTGATAACTTTCAGCATCGAAAGTTACGCCTTCTTCTACATGAACGACCATTTCGGTTGTAGTTCTTTTCCCTCTTTCCCCAATATCAGTTATATCCTCCACTGGCTCCTCTTGACGAGATTCTCCCACAAATATGTTGCGGTCAAGCTCATCAAAACGTGTAAAGTCATGCCAGTTTTGTTGTTGATTTAGCCCTACATGAGTTACAATTTCTGCCACATTGTCAATTCGAGGATTTGGAGCATCTTTAATGCTTCTTAATGTCCTACCGACAAACTGAATATATGCCGAAAGAGTTCTAAAGGGTCTAAATACCGCAGCAATTGAGAGCGGAGGATGGTCATAACCTTCCCCAAGCATTCCAACTTGAACAATACAGTCTCCGTAACGCTCAAACTCAACCATTGTTCTCTCCTGTTCTTCTTCAGACATTCTGCTGTGGATAACGTACGTTCTCAAATTTCGAGCTTCATATAGGGCTTTAATTTGATTTGCATGTCTAATAGACATTGCAGCAGCAATTATCTTATGATGGTAACCTGTTTCTCTTTTTTGCCTTAGTTTCTCAATGCTTCTATCAACAATTGTTTCGCAACAGGGAATAGAATATGCTACCCCTCTGGAAAACCATGCTTGTTCTTTCATTTCCAATACTTCTTCAAGAGTAAGTTCCTCATTTGAGCCCTCATAAGTAAACCATATTCTCTGTGGTTGAGCTTCTTCTCGTATAACCTGTTTGATATAACCTTTCTCCATAGCTCTTGAAAGCGAATATCTGTAAATCTCATCACCCTCAACCGGAGTCCCATCGCTTCTAAATGGTGTTCCCGTAAGGCTTATAATCTTAGCATTATTGAAGTATCGAAATACTTCTTGCCATGATTCAGCCACATTGTGATGTGCCTCATCAACAATAATTAAATCAAAATAATCTTTTGGAAATTGCTCAAGCCATCCTGTCCTGCTTTGCAATTGCTGAATGTTTGTAACTACTATATGGGCTTCATCTGTATCATACCGATTGGTTTCACCACTAGCCAAAACGACAACTCTTGGGCAATCATTTTTAGCTAAAATTCGTTGGTTGATGTAAAAATTTTCCGAGCTTGAGGGGTCAAGTGCTTCTTCAATAGTCTGTCTAATTTTAATATTGGGGGTAATAACTAATACTCTACCTTCCGCAATTCTATAAGGAAGAATAGCAATTAACCCACTCTTACCACAACCAACAGGTAATACTAAAAGAGCATGTTTCCCGTTGTTTTTAAAATATTTGAATGTCTCCACATACCCCTGAAGCTGGGGTTCTCTAAGACGATAATTTTTTATTATGTCAACTCGACAATTGCTAAAATAATTAGCAATGTCAGCTTTAGTTAGCGACATATCTCATCCTCCCTCTATATAGCATTCTATATCTTTTTATTTCGACGTTAACAGTTGTTTCCCTTTACGAATTTAGACCTGTTTGTCTGAAAACTTTTCGACAAAAATTAACAAATTTTTCTGGCCCATCTTTAAAAAACTAAGAAAGTACATTATAATTATATCATACAAAATGGTAATTATTTCCATTTAGAAAGGAGATAGTGCTATGACCAAACGAGAAGCGCTCAAAAAAATGCGAGACATCATTCGATGTCTGGAACACCAACAAACGCTATCTACAGACACCTGCTCTGTGGTAGCTGCGAAGAAGCTGGAGATGCTCGTGAAAGAGGCTCCAGCTTCTCTCGTTTATGACCTTTCCTGCATTCACAGCCAGCTTCTGCACTCCAGTAAGGACGTAGGCAGTGTCCTCAACCGACTGAAGCAACTCCTACGTAACGAAGGGAGGTGATTAACTGTGGCAGCGAGAACCAAGAGCGAGCCAGTTGAACCCAAGCAGTCTTTAGTAATCCCAGCAGGAAACACTCCGCCGGAACTACAAGCGTTGCGGTCGAAAAGAGATGCTTTCCGTGCTAACCTCCAGTACGCCATCAAGCAGGAGGAAGTCTACCGTGAGAAGTTTGAAGCTGGTGACGAAATGGCAGAACTAAAGATGCTAGAGCAACGATTACGAGTTGATTGGTACTCAAAAAAGATTGCCGAAGTAGAGCAGGAAATCCAGCGATACTACCTCAAACGCAAAGCTGAGAAGAAAGAAACTGAGCCTGAACTGGAAAAAGCCAAGAAGGAAGGCGCTGCGTAAGGAAAACGTGGCGCCTTCTGGTTTTTCTCTCTTGCAAACCAATTATACGACTCTATGCCCTACGGGACTTCCTTCGTCAATACTTTTTATACTCCGGTGCTAATTACAAACTTTCTTGGGAGGTGATTCCATGCCAAAAGTGCGTACCTGTAAGACTTGCCCTCTCTACGATAGAGAGCTTTCTCGCTGCCGGATGGGTTTCGTTAACCCTTCAACTAAACGAGCCTCTACAAAAGCGATGGCTACTTACGGCAGCGATTACGTCTGTCACTACAACCGTTGGAAGAATTCTGGTACATTAAAGTATCAGCTTTATCTACAAGTAGCCCAAGCCACCTCGATTTACTTTCCGTAGTTGACTTTCGTGATAGACTTTGATATAATTTCTATCAGAATACATCAAGTTGATTGAGGTGGTTTGTATGGCTCCTCGGAAATCGGAACCACGCACTAAATTAGTAAGTGTTACTTTAACCGAAGAAGAATACGAGGCCGTTAAGAAAGCAGCGTTGATGACAGACCGCAGCCTAGCCGCCCTTGTCCGGTGGGCTGCAATAAAGTACCTTAGAGAGATAGACCTGCTTCCAAGCGGCGAGATTGAAATGGAGGAAACTAGTGATGAAGAGTTGGTATAAGATTGTTATACCAGTGGTAATAGTTGTTGCCGCTGTCGGCGGATATTTAATTTTTTCAAAGCCTCAAGTGGTAACACAACCAGCAAAGAATAACCAAGTACAGGAAGTAGATAAAACAGCTTCTGAAAATACTTCCGCTGCTCAAGAAGCTGCGTCTGCGGATACGCCGGATATTGTTATCAGCAAAGAAAACCTCCATATGTCAGATGTTCCCCTACCCGATAAAAATGTGGTGGAAAAAGTTCAAGCTGAACTGTTTAAGGACGTTAAAAAGGAAGACCTAGAAAAAGCAAAAAAGACCGTTCACGAACTACATATGTCTTTCGAGTCCGGTTTTGTTTATGAAGCAGAAAACTGGATTAAAAAGTACAGCGACCCTAACAGTCCGGGTTGGGTCTTCTGGGAGAAAACCGGCACAATCGAAATCCCCGATTACACCGAAAAGGTGTATAACGAAAAGGACGGTAAATGGTATATCCAACAACTTGAAGAAGTTAAAACCACTTTCGCTGGTAAAACAGCCTTCGCTGACGATATTACTAAAGCTCAAGAACTGATAGACGAAGCCGTGAAGAACCACGACATCAAAAGTCTGTGGTATGCTCATCAGGTGTTGCATGACATCGACTATTGGGTATTAAATTATCCTATTCAATATCCAAAGGGTGTAGCTGCTCCTCCCGATTGGAAGGGTGTGGAGACGTATTTTGGGACGATAGGTGTTATAGATTAGATTAGATTAACTTACCTTACCTCAGAAAGTAAAAAGAGCAGCTCTATTAAACAGCTGCTTGACAGTTTGCCAGATTGCTAGATGGCGACATTAAGGATTGAAATACAGAAAGAGAGGAAGAAAGAAAACAAAATGTATCGAATTCCATGTCCTATTCCTTATCAAGGTAGCAAGAGAGGGCTAGCGTTTAAGATTCTTTCCTACGCTCCTCCTCATATTTCTGGTAGACTAATTGAGCCATTTGCTGGCTCTGCTGCAATTTCACTTGCTGCAGCAATGACAAATAAGGCATCGCAGTTCATTATTGCCGACTGCTTAAAACCATTAATGGAAATTTGGAAGTTAATTCTTGAAAACCCCGAACAACTTGCAGCAGAATATGAGCAACTTTGGTATTCACAATTAGATGACCCTAAAAATACATATTTTCGTATTAGAGATGAGTTTAATACAAGCCATCATCCCGTTAAACTACTTTATCTTATTGTCAGATGTGCAAAAAATGCGGTTCGCTTTAATTCTGAAGGCCAGTTTAACCAGTCTCCTGATAATAGACGGTTAGGTATGAGGCCCGAAAAAATGAGGCAAGAGATATTTAACGCACATCGCTTATTATCAGGTCGAACCATTACATTGGCAGCTGATTACCGGGAAGTCTTGCGTTTAGCGGAACCCGATGATTTAGTATATATGGACCCTCCGTATCAAGGCGTAAGTAGCATTGGGAATCCACGGTATGCACAGCAATTGGATTTAGATGCGTTTATAAAAGAGCTACAATTACTTAACGAGAGAAACATTCAATATCTTGTTAGCTTCGATGGAGCCTGCGGTAGACGCACTTATGGTCAAGAACTACCAGGACATCTTAGGCTAAAAAGAATTCTGCTGCCTGCAGGTCGCTCGAGTCAAGCCACATTGCTTGGTAGAAAAGAACTTACCGTAGAATCTCTTTACTTGTCACCAGCCCTCGTAGAAAAAATTATTGTGGGAGACGAACACTCGCTTGAGCAATTATCTATGTCCGATTTACAGCCCTAGCGAGTAAACCTTTGATTAAATCTGGAAGAGGTAATTTCTTTAGCTCCGACATTTTTTCTAATTTCTTATATAGCTCAACCTCTTCGTCTAACCACGTTATTACTACTTGGCGTATGGGTTTAAGTGCTATGTGTTCATAGTTTTGTGGCGAACTCCAGTAACACTTCTGACAAAGTTCTGGTTTCTTTATGTTTAGCCAGTTCTCACAGTGCTCGCAAGACCAGCTCTTTCTCCTATTACAGGAAGCACACAATGGCATAAATTCGCTCTCTAATGGCTGGTTGCTATCGCCTTGAATCTCATAAGGAGTACGATGGTCGATTTGTAGATACCTATCTTCATATTGAACTCCACAGATGGCGCATCTTGAGTGATAGTGGTCTATTACTTTTTTGCGAAATCTCTTTGACAATGCGCGTCGACCATCTTTTTTACCATCAATTCCTAAAGAGGTATCAAATGTATACGCACCAATGCGCTTACCGGACGAGGGTGACGTAACCCTTATTGTTTTTATCGGAATACCGGCTTCGCGTAAATCTCGAGCAGCACGAGGAGGATGTTCATAACCCATTTCTCTAATTTCTTCAGTTGTTATCTGACCATTCATCTTAATGTGCTCAAAAACAAGCTTGGCACGCTTACTAAGCTTATCTTCATCAATTTGAGCCAGAAATTCATCAATACCTTTTAGCACGCTAATCCCTTCCTATAAAGAAAAATAACTATTTAGTAGAAATTACCATAAAAATCCAAATAGCCCTCTTTTAAGTTGCTGGGGCATATTATATAATTATACCATAGGAGGTGATATTTGTGAATAACCTACTTACAGTTAAGGAAGCCGCTGAGATTCTCGGAATATCACCTATTGCGGTTGCAAACCTCCTTCGAGACAAGAAACTGCCGGGTTTCAAACAGAAAACTCCGGTTGGTGACCAATGGTTTATAGAACGTGAAGATGTCGCCATTTACGGTGCGATACTCGCTATGCTCAATCTATTGCAAAAGAAGGCAAAAATGCAACCCGTGGAAGAAGGTGTCCCCTTGTGACTAAGGCTGTAGGTTACATTAGAGTAAGTACGGAAGAACAAACCCAGCATGGTTACTCTCTTGAAGCTCAGGCGCAAGCAATTAAAAAATACTGTGAGCTTCAGGGATGGGAGCTTGTGAGGATTTACCGAGATGACGGTTACAGCGGTGCTTCTATGGAGAGGCCTGAATTGCAGCAATTACTCGAAGACGTTTACTTTGGGAAGTTCGATGTCGTAGTTGTCTGGAAGCTAGATAGGTTGAGCCGCAACTTAAAAGATACCCTTTACCTCCTCGATGACGTCTTTGAGAAGAACGGGATAGGCTTCACCAGCATACAGGAACAATTTGATACTACTACCCCTATCGGTAAAGCGGTCATGCAAATCATCGCAGTGTTCGCTCAACTGGAAAGAGAAATGATTACCGAGAGGATGAAGATGGGAAAGTATCAAAAAGCTCGATTAGGTCAGTTCCCGGGTGGTCACGTCCTCTACGGCTACAGGAAAAACCCATTGACCGGAGAGTTCGAGATTAATGAGGAAGAGGCAAGAATTGTCAGACTGATTTATCATTGGTACGTCTACGGTGACGAAACAGGAAAACCACTGGGGATGGAGGCTATTGCTGATAAGTTAACACAGATGGGTGTTCTTCCTCCTTCCGCTGTCCGTGGGGTTCGGGTAGGAGTAAGAGGAAAGAGAGGCCAAAAAGGTGAATACGTCAAACACTGGTCAAACGCTACTGTCAGACAGATTCTTACTCATCAGGCATACATAGGTAAGAACTACTTTGGTAGGGATGGTAAGAATGCCGAACCAGACAAGATTGAAGATGACTGGATTGTTATTCCCTTCCCTCCTATTGTAGACGAGTACATCTATCAGTTAGCACAAGAAAGAAGAAACAGAGCAAAGTTCTGGCAGAGAAAACACGAGACGCCATTGCTTACTGGCATTATTCACTGTGGCATATGCGGGTTACAGTTTAGAGGAACCTATGACCACGGAACAACGGCGGTTTACTCCTGCTACGGAAGACTTAAACGCTACCACAGAGATGGAAGTCCTACATGCAATTCTCCAAGAATTCCTGCTGACTGGCTCGACCAACAGGTTGTGTTGAAGGTATTGGAGGCCTTGCAGCAGCCAGAACAGATGAAAGAAGCGATTATGGCTCACTTAGAAAGCTGGGAGCGAAGAAAACGGGAACTGGAGCTTCTAGTTGGGCCTTCTTTAAAGCAAATGAAGGAATTACAGGACGAGCAGGAGAGGTTGAACTACCTGTTCCGCAAAGGAAGAATATCGGTATCAGAATACGAGAAGGAAGCTTCAGCGCTGGATAAGAAGATAGCTGAACTCCGTGAACAACATAAACATCAAACGAGTGAACTCCGTCACCTTCAGAAGCTCGAAAAGGACTTAGACTTTATCAAGCAGGCTCTTGACAACGGCTACTGGAAAGTAGAGTACGAAGCACTGCAAAGTGAAATTAAAATGATGTGGGACGCCGCTTTAACTATTGACAATAAAACAGGAGAGGTAGTAGTTACCACTCCCAGACAGGAAAAGAAAGTTACTATTGATTTTAGCGAAGCTGGTAAGCAAGTTAAGGAACAGGAAGAATTATTGACTTTTGCAATACACGGAGGTGGTAAGATAGCAATTCGTCAGCTATTTGACAAACTCCATATTACCGTTCACGTATACCATGACCGAGTGGAGGTGAGAGGGTTAATACCAATAGGGAATATCAATATTAGTTCGTTTCAGCGAACTTGACATCGACGAAGTATCATTGAAGGGGCATAAGCTTCACATTAAAGGGCATACCGACCTGCCTCCGGGGTCCAACCTTCATATAAAGGTCTCCATTCCCAATTTGGACGACAACA
>Ga0208938_1001488_pt1 | contig 13558 bp, 11 predicted proteins | sample AD_UKC125_MetaG_FD_184434 | JGI IMG/M metagenome (GOLD analysis project Ga0208938, IMG submission 184434) | Active sludge microbial communities of municipal wastewater-treating anaerobic digesters from USA - AD_UKC125_MetaG (SPAdes) (version 2) | ecosystem: Engineered > Bioreactor > Anaerobic >... | reverse complement strand
TTCCATCTGGGCGCGGATGACATCCGGACCCAGATCCTGGGTGTCGATGAAATGCATGACAACCTTCCGAATCGGTAGGTCGTCGAGGGGGAGGGTCCGATGTCCCTCCCGATCGGCGGTCCCCATTTCTCTGGGGGCATGTCACAGTGTACACAAGACTTGAGCGGTCGCTCAAGTGCCTGTATCCCCGCTGGCGCTGGAAGAAGGCGACTTCCGGGGCCACAGGGTTGAGGGTCCGGGCGGTTCAAAACTCCGCATCGGGACGCGGAGGTTGCGGAACTTTGACCCTTCCCGCGCCCGATATGCCTGGTATGCACGGGGCAGGTGGGTCAAATCTCCGCATATGCGCTTGTTGCCCAGGCCGTCGTGCGGAACTTTGAACCGGTTGCGAACGTGTCCGGACCGCCAACCGCACCGTCGGTGGCGGGCCAGCCTGACGGACCGCGCCGGACGAACAGGTGGTGGGCGTCGGGGCGTAAAGCAAAAGGCCGCAGCCTATACCGCCTCCAGCACCGCGACGCACTGCTAGTGCGCTATAGTGCACTTATGGATGAGAGTGGCCTGGCAGTTGCCATCGGCAAGCGGGTCCGCCAGGAGCGGCAGGCCCGCAACTGGACCCTGGATCACCTCACCCATGTGTCCGGCGTCAGCCGCAGGATGATCATCAGCGTGGAGCAGGGTGAGGCCAACCCCAGCGTTGCCACCTTGCTCAAACTCAGCGACGCTCTCGGCATCGGCCTGCCCGCTCTCGTGGAGCCGCCCGAACCAGCTCCCTTGCGCTTGGTCCGCGCCGGCGACGGCGCTGTGTTGTGGACGAGCGCCGGCGGCGGTGCGGCCGTGCTCGTCGCCGGCAGCGAGCCGCCCGACGTCGTAGAGCTGTGGGACTGGACCCTGGCAGCCGGCGACAACTACCCCAGCGAACCGCATTCGGCGGGCACGATGGAACTGGTGCACGTGCACTCCGGGCTCTTGACCATCGAGGTCGCTGGGCAACGCGTCGACCTGCAACCCGGGGATGCGGCCTCGTTCGCCGGGGACATTCCTCACGCGTACCGCAATCCGGGCGAACACCCGGTGCACTTCTCCCTGTCCGTCTTCGAACCCGGAGTCGGCATCCCGAAAGGTCGATCATGATCGAGCAATTCCTCGACGGTGCGCGCGTCGACGCCGCCGTCTTCGCCCTGCGGCCGGACTACCGCGCGCTGCTCATAGCTGCCGACGGGATCGCGCCAGGCCCGAGCGACGAGGCCAGCGAAGCGCGACTGACCAAGGCCGAGGCCGTTGCCCGCGAGGCCCTCGCGCATACCCCGGTGGACGAGTTACCGCACATCGCCGCGTGGCGCCAGGCGTACCGTGCGTTCGGCGCGAAACCACAGCGAACTCGCAACAGTGCGGAGGCGCTGATCCGGCGAGCCGAGGCGGGTCTGCCCCGCATCAACCGGCTCACGGACACCTACAACGCGGTCTCCGTGCGCTACCAGCTGCCCGTCGGAGGTGAGGACCTGTCCCGCTACTCAAGTTCGCCGCGACTCATCCGCGCCACCGGCGAGGAACGCTTCGAGACCGTCGCCGGCGGGGAAGCGGTCATCGAGCACCCCCTCGTCGGTGAGGTGGTGTGGGCCGACGACGCCGGGGTGACGTGCCGGCGCTGGAACTGGCGGCAGTCGCCGCGCACCGCCCTGACCGACGAAACCACCAGTGTGCTGTTCATCCTGGATGCCCTCGACCCCCTGACCGACGATGTCCTGCAAGCGGCCGCCGACGACCTGATCGCCGCCTTGACGCCGCTCCACGTTGCCCAGCGCTGGTTGCGCGCCTGATGCTCATCCACCCCTGGGACGCCGCCCTCGACGAGGAGGAGTGGCAGACGTGGCTCGCGCGGTCGGGACGGTTCGCCGTGCTGGCCGTGAACAACCTCGACACCACGCAGGCGCCACACGTCATCCCGACCCACGTGACGCTGGCCAAGGGCGAACTTCTCATGCATCTGGCCCGGCCCAACCCGGTCTGGCCGCACCTGCAGGCAGCCACCGAGGTCAGCGTCACCGTCATCGGTGACTACGCCTTCATCCCGGGGTACTGGCGGCACAAGGGCGGGCCGCCCGAGAACGGCGTCCCCACCAGCTACTACTCAGCGGTGCAGTTCACCTGCCGCCCGCACATCGTGGACGATCCCCAAGCGAAGGTGGATCTGCTCACCGCGCAGATGGCCGACTTCCAGCCCGAGGGCGGCCACGCGCCCCTGGCCGTACAGACGCCGCCGTACGGGCGCATGCTGTCGGGGATCCGCGGCGTGCGCCTGGAGGTGCTGCGGGTGGACGCGAAGTTCAAGTACGACGATGAGGAGTCCCTCGCGCACCGCGACGAGGTGTCGGCGGCGCTCGAACGCCGCGGCGACGCCGGGGCGGCGGCCCAGCAGCGCCGGCGACGCACGCGGATCGGGCTCTGGCGGCCACGATGAGAGTGCCGCCCTGGACACTGCCGATCGCCTCCATGTTCTCGGTACAACTGGGATCGGCGCTGTCGGTGGGGCTGATCGGGCAGGTGGGCGCAGCGGGCACCGCGTGGCTGCGCCTCACCGTCGGCGCCGTGATCTTCATGGCACTGGCACCACCCCCCCTGAAGTCCATCCGGCGCGCCGACCTGCCCGTGCTGCTGGGCCTGGGCGTCGCCACCGGCCTGACGACCATCGGCTTCCTGGCCGCCCTGGACCGGATCCCGCTGGGAACGGCGGTGGCCATCGAGTTCCTCGGCCCACTGACCGTGGCAGCCGTGCGAAGCCACCACCCGCGCATGCTGGTGTGGCCCGGGCTCGCGCTGGTCGGAGTCGTGCTGATGACCCGACCCTGGGAAGGTGAGGTCAACGCCGCCGGGGTCGCCTTCGCCCTGCTCGCCGCGGTGGGCTGGGGCGTCTATATCGTGCTGACCCAACCGCTCGGCGACCGCTTCGAGGGGCTTTCCGGGCTGTCTCTCACTATCCCGATCGCTGCGGTGACGGCCGCCTTCTTCGGGGTTCCACAGGCCATGGGCCACCTCACCTGGTCGATCCTGCTGACCGCGGTGGGGTTGGCGATCCTGCTGCCCGTCCTGCCCTATGCCTTGGAACTACTGGCTTTGCGCGAGATGACAGCCCACGCGTTCGGAACCCTGATGGCCCTGGAACCGGCGTTCGCCCTGCTGCTGGGCGCGGTCGTGCTGTCCCAGGTCCCGCAGGTCTGGCAGGTGGCGGGCATCCTGCTCGTCGTGGCGGCCGGGGCAGGTGCCCAACGCGGAGGCCGCCGGCAGCCGGCGGGAGTCGGTCCCGACCTCGACCTGCGGACGGTGGATTGAACCGCCAGAGCGGACACTGCATTCACCTGCGGACTAGCCTGATCCCGTGCGGGCACTCGCGATCGTCGTGGCCTCCAGCGCGCTGCTGGGCGGCCTCGCCTGGGCGCAACCGCCGGCAGCCGCACCGGCAGCCGAGTCGAAGACGCAACCCGGCGCTGCGTGGCCCACGATGCGCCACGACCTGCGCAACACCGGGGCCTCGGACATCCGCGGTGTCGATCCGGGCATCGATCCGTGGACGTTCCAGACGGGGAAGGGCATCTTCAGCACCCCAGTTGTCGCTGCCGACGGCACCGTCTACATCGGCAGCGCCGACCACAACCTCTACGGTCTCGACGAGGCGGGCCAGGAGGTCTGGCGCTTCGAGACCGGCGAGATCATCGACACCGCGCCGGCGCTGCTGGACGACCAGACCCTGATCATCGGCTCCGGTGACGAGAAGATGTACAAGGTCAGCACCGACCCTGCCATCCCCGCCCATCAGCGCACCGTATGGACGTTCAGCCCGACGCTGCCCACAGTCGATGGGCAACTGGTGAACTGGTGGGAGGGCAGCCCCAACGTCGGGCCCGACGGGGTGATCTACCAGGGCAACACGGGAGGCGGAGCCTACGCGGTCAACCCCGACGGCAGCCAGAAGTGGGCCTACCAGGCGAACAACGCCGTGTGGACCGTGCCCGCGATGGACGACTCCGGCACGACCTTCTGGGGCAGCGTCGACCAGCGCCTCTTCGCCCTGTCGGCCGACGGCACCCAGCAATGGCAACGCACGACATTGGGCTACGTCACATCCTCGCCGGCGCTGGACACCGCCGGCACCATGTATGCCGGGTCCTTCGACGGCACCCTCTACGCACTGGACACCGCTGACGGCAGCGTGCGGTGGAAGCTGACGACCGGCGATCACATCTACGCCTCACCGGCTCTGCTGGAATCCAATGGGACCCTGGAGCAGATCATCATTGGCTCCACAGACGGGTTGCTATACAGCGTCAGCCCCGACGGCGACATCCTCTGGACCTACGACACCGGCGCGCCGATCCGTAGCTCACCGGTGATCGGGCAAGCGCCAGTGCCCGGCGGCCCGCCCATCGTTTACGTGGGAGCCGCAAACGGTCACGTGGTCGCTGTCAACACCAACGACGGCTCCCGGCGCTGGACGTTCGACACCACCTCGACTGAGCCAACCCTGACCGCGCGCAACCAGCTCAACTCCTCCCCTGCGCTGGGCACCAAGGGTGTCTACATCGGCAGTCAGGACGGCGCGGTCTGGTTCGTGCCCTACGACTACTGCCTGCGGGTTCCCAATGAGGGCCGCTGCACTTCCGGCGAGTTACCCACCGATGGGCAGTACCTGCTCGGCGTCGACGTTGGCGGCGGCCTGGTGCCAGCAGCCCAGCCCGTGGCGATCAGCCCCGCCGGCTACATGACGGGGCGAGTGCTGATCCGGGAGGCCGGCCGGACTGTGCCTGCCCGGATCGTCCCCGAGGGTGTGCAGGTCGCCGTTGAGCCGCACTTGGAGACGCAGGTGTCGTTCTCCGGCGATGGCCGCTACGTCTTCGTGCGGCCGCTGGAGATGCTGGCTGCCGACACCGAGTACCGCGTCACGCTCACCGGCCTCGTGACCACCGGCGGACCCCGCCTGGCCAATGTCGCGGTGGGTCCGGGCGATCTGGCGCCGTACACGGGATCCTTCACCGCGCGCACAGGTGCCGACGGCGTCGCCTGGAACCCGAGGGTGCAGGCTGATGAGACCTCCGGACTCTCGTTGTCGCGGCTGGCGGTGCCACTGCCACCGATGCTGACCAGCGTCAACCAGATCGGCTTCGACTTCTACGACTGGATCGGCGGCGCTGTTCGCACCGGCGACGACAACACCGTGGTCTGGTTCGTGGGAGCCAAACGGAACGAGCAGGGCCAGATCCTCGCGGACCCCAGCGCCAGGTTCGCCTTCCCCGTCTCAGGCCGGCAACGCGGCGGAACCTTCGAGCTCAACGCCAGCGGCGTGAACTTGTGGTTCACGTTCGGACCGGTGCCGCTGCAACGCTTCGACCTGCGGGGGACCTTCGGCCCGGATGGCCAGGTGGAACCGACCTCGCAGTTCCTGGCCGAGGCGGTGTGCCAGGACATCCCCAGTTACGGGGCACTCATGCCGGCGACCGGGATGTGCGACACCGCGGGGGTCATCACCGCCGCCGGCACCTTCCTGGGGCAGACCGCGAAGAGCCAGGCCCTGCGACGGGTTCCCGGTCTGGAGGTGGGCGCGGTGACCTACACCGACGGTGTGGTGTCCGCGGCGATCAGTGCACCGCCGGGGTATACCGCGGATCAGCATTACGTCGGCATCCTGCTACTCGACGCGCAAGGGCGGCCGGTTCCATTGGACTACTGGGCCAATACCCGGATGCGGACCAGCGACGGGGGGCAGATCACGGGGGTGGACGTGACCGCCCCGGGTCTCTCGAGGTTCACCGCTGTGGTCATGACCGATGCCTTCCCTGCGAAGACCCAGGAGTTCGGATGATCCGCGCGGTGGTCGATGGGGTCTTGACGGTGCTACTCGCCGTCGTCGTGGGAATCGGCATCGCCTTTGGCGTCGGTTACGTCGGGCTGACTGACACCGTGTGGTGGCACCTCGGTCCCTGGCTGGGCGGCCTGGGACTGCTGGGCACCTGGCAGCAGTCAGTGGACTCGACGGTGGGGGTGGCCTGGACGGTCACGGCCACCGGTGTGCCGCTGCTGGTGACCGGCGTCGTTGCCCTGTTCATCGCCCTGCGAGCGCATCGCTCAACGTGGATGGGCGCACCGTTGGCGGCGCTGGCCGCCGCGGGTGCGTCCGCACTGCTCGTCCTGGCCACGCGCGCCTCCGACACGGTCACGAACGCGGCTGGCAGCGTGACGACCGTCGAAGGCCTTTCGTGGTGGACTCCCGCCGGCGCAGCTGGCGTCGTCGCCGTACTGTGGCTGCTGCACACCGTCGGCCGGACCTGGTGGCAGACGGGCCGTGGGGTGGCGGTGGGGCTGCTGGTCTGGCTGGGGGTGCTGCTCACCGGTGCGGTCGCCGCCGGGCTGATCTACGTGACTAGTTCGACCGCGGTGGGTATCGCCGCAGCGCTGCTTTACCCGCTGGCCGGGACGCTGGCCCTCTTCGCCGCAGCCGGCGCACCGGTCGAGGCCGCACTGACCCGCCTGACTCCCGAGACCGCCGACGTGAGCACCTGGTCGCAGTCACTGGTGTACGGCGTGGGCGGGACCGTCGCCGCGATCGTGCTGGCCGCCCTGGTGGGGCTGGTCCTGCGGCTACTCAAACACAGGTCGACCTGGTTGGGCGCCCTCACGGTCACACCCCTACTCGCAGCCTTCCTGGCCTGGGCCATGAGCTCGCGCGTACTGGTCCCCGATGCCTTCGGCGCCTCCTCGCAGGTGACCATCAACCCGCTCTACGCAGCCGCGGTGGGATTCGGTCTTGCGGTGGTGACGCGGTTCTGTGCGGGTGCTCCTCGGCGACCGGTGGCTTCTGCCTCTGCACCCGCGTCGGCGACCGACGATTCGATCGAGGCCCTACTGGCTCAGGTCGGCCAGAACCCCTGAGCCTAAAATCAGATCATGCTTAAAGGATTCAAGGAATTCATCCTGCGCGGAAATGTCATCGACCTCGCCGTCGCGGTTGTCATCGGGGCCGCCTTCACCGCCGTGATCGGCGCGGTCAACACGGCGCTCATCACCCCGATGGTGAACAGTTTCTTCTACATCATCGGGGTGAGCAAGGACGGCATCGGTGGCACCCTGACCCTGCCGGGGGACCAGGTCATCAACCTGGGCATCATCATCGGGGCGGTCATCACGTTTCTGGTCACGGCGGCCGTCGTGTACTTCGTCTTCGTGGCTCCCATGAACCATCTGAAGGGCCGGTTGACCAAGCGCCAGGAGGAGGCGGCGGAGACTTCGGCCGAGGAACTTCTGGGCGAGATCAGGGACCTGCTCAAGGAGCAGAACGCCGCCAAGTAGCCGGTGCCAGGACGTCAGATGTGACGAGACGGCGCGAGTACTCCCAGCAGCATCGCTGCGCCGAGCCGGACCGTTCGACGTCGGGCTAGTGCAGGGTGACCAAGGATGTGGGCACGACGGTGCCACAGCGAAGGATTGGGCAGAAGGTGCTACGACACGCCGCGGGGAATCGCACCAAGTGCCGAACTTGGTGAGCTGAGGCGGTTGGTCAACCACGGATCCCCCGGTCGGGCCGCTGACGCATCGCTTAAGCCCTGCCCAAAAGGGAAGATGGACGCATGCAGGCAGCGCCAGACCACATCCTCGCCCGCGCCGAACGCACCCTGCGTGACCGGGTGTACGCGGCGTGCTACACCGGCTGGCACAGCCTCGAGCTGAGCATCGCCGAGGAGACCCCGGACCCGATTCCTTTCGCTCAGGCCAAGGCGGCCACGTACACCCCAGCAGGCAGCGGAACCCTCTGGGGCCGGCCTTGGTCGACCACGTGGTTCCGTCTGCAAGGCCAGGTGCCCGCGGACTGGCCGCTGGAACAGACCGACCTCGACATCGATCTGGGCTGGACGTGGGGCCCGGCCACCGGCGAGGCTCTGCTTTACAGCGACGCGGGGACAGCGGTGGAGGCGCTGAGCGCCGGCCGTCCCCGCATCCCCGCCCACACCCGCAACATCGACTTCTACGTCGAGGCCGCCGCCAACCCCATGCCCACGTTCGACTGGTACCCGACCGACACCTCGCTCGGGCCTGACCCAAATGCCGAACCCCGCCTGTCCGTCTCCCGGGCACAGATGGTCAGGATCAATCGCACGGCGGAGAAGGCAGCCCAAGACCTCTCGCTGGCAATTGCCCTGACGAAGGAGTTGCCAAATCCGGCGCGGGGCCTGACCGCCCTGTGGAACGCCTGCGATCTCATCGATGACCTGCGCGCCGATGATCCCTGGCCGGAGGTCATCGAAGCCTTGCGGCCGCTGTTCGAGGCGCCCAACGCGGCCAACGTCCCACGGTTGCACGCGGTGGCCAACGCCCACATCGACACCGCATGGTTGTGGCCGTTCCGGGAGACGGTCCGCAAGGTGGCTCGCAGTTTCGCCAACGTACTGGCCGTCATGGACGACGATCCGGACCTGGTGTTCGCGTCATCGCAGGTCCAGCACCTGGCATGGGTGCAGCAGCGCTACCCGGACCTGTTCGCACGGATCAAGGCCCGCGTGGCCGACGGCCGCTGGATCGTCGAGGGCGGCACGTGGGTCGAGCCCGACGGCAACATGCCCAGCGGAGAGTCGTTCGCCCGGCAGTTCCTGCAGGGCCAGACCTGGCTGCGGGACCATCTCGGGATCACCGCCACGTCCTTCTGGCTACCCGACACGTTCGGTTACTCGGCGGGGCTGCCGCAGATCGCGCGGGGTGCCGGCTGCGACACCTTCATCACGCAGAAACTCTCGTGGAACTCGATCAACGTGTTTCCGTACACGACCCTGCTGTGGGAGGGCATCGACGGCTCCCGGCTCCTCACGCATTTCCCGCCGGCGGACAACTACAGCTGTGCCGTGCTCCCGGCCGAGCTCACCAAGGCCGGCACCAAGATGGCCAAACAGGCGGTGACCGAAGGCCTGTTCCTCTATGGCTTCGGTGACGGCGGCGGCGGTCCGACCCGTGAGATGCCGGCGCGTATCGATCAGTTGCGAGACACTGAGGGCCTGCCCCGCATCGAGCATTCCACCGTGGCTGCGTTCTTCGATGCCGCCCGCACTGCGGACCCTCCACTGTGGTCCGGCGAGTTGTACCTGGAGTATCACCGGGGAACGTTGACCAGCCAGGCAGAGATCAAGCAGTTGCACCGCCGCGCGGAGATCGTGCTGCGGGAAGCCGAGATCTGGTGCACAGGTGCCACCCTGCAGCGCAGTGCTCCCTACCCCGGGACGCACCTGCGGGACATGTGGCGCGAGCTACTGGTCATGCAGTTCCACGACGTCCTGCCCGGGACGTCCATCGGCTGGGTCCACGACGAGGCGCGCGACCGACTGCGTGCTGTCATCGAACAGGCGGAGGTACTCATCGATGCGGCGCTGCAGTCTCTGGCCGGCGACGGTGACGAGGCGCTGACCGTGACGGCCTCGCCGCACGGATTCCCGGGGGTGCACGCCTTCGGGTCCGCGCTCGGGGTGCTCGCCGAGATGCCCGGGCGGGCCGTGCCCGGCGTGGTCGGCGAGCAGAGTGCGCAGCGGGCGATCCCGGGGCACGCCAGCATGCCCGCCACCCCGACGCCCTTGGCCACTGCGCATGGGCAGCTGATCACTGTGCGCAATGACCGGCTGCAGGCGACGCTGACCGAGGGACTGGTGACGTCGCTGATCGCCGACGGTCGCGAGGCGGTGCCCCCCGGCGGCGCCATCGGGCGGCTGCGCCTGCACCCCGACCGGCCCGTCCGCTGGGACGCGTGGGACCTGGACGAGCAGCACCTCAACGGCACGCTGGACGTGCCGGTGATCGCCGCGGAATTGATGCCGGATCTCACGGTGCAGGTGATTCGGCGCTGGCGCGAGTCCACATTCACCCAGCAGTACCGGCTGCGTCCCGATGGCGTGGAGATCCGCACCGACGTTGACTGGCACGCCGAGGACGTACTGCTGCGCATGGAGTGCGACCTCGACGTGCTGGCGGCCTCCGCCTCGGCCGAGACGATGTACGGCTTCCTGCAGCGGCCGATCACGCAGAACACCAGCTGGGATCGGGCGAAGTTCGAGACGTGCGGGCATCGCTGGTTGCATGTGGGGGAGGCGGGCTTCGGAATCGCGCTGCTGACGCCGACCACGTACGGCTCGCACATCACCCGTCACCCACGTGGCGACCGGGGCCTGTTCACCCGCGTGGCGTTCTCGCTACTGCGCGCGCCGGCGTTTCCAGACCCACGACGGGAGGCCGGGACGCACAGTTTCACGCATGTGATCGTGCCTGGTGTCGGCCGTGAGAAGGCGGTAGCCCTGGCCGACCAGGAGTCCTTCGGCGTGCGCACCGTCACCGGCTCGGCCTTCCCGGCTGTCATGCGCTGGTCCGGGCCCGGGATCGCCGTCGAAGCGGTGAAACTCGCCGAGGACGAGTCGGGTGATGTGATCGTGCGCATGCGGGAGACGCTGGGTGCCCGCGCCACGGGATCATTGGAGGTCTCGACCGCCCTCGAATGTGATCTTGTCGAACGTGTCCTCGGCCCCGCCGATCCGCATCACCTGCAGTTCAGTCAGTTCGAGGTGAAGACGCTGCGCGTCCGGCACTGAAAGGGCCTGGCGCTGACCGGTCACCGACCGAACGAACGGGCGTAGGCTCAGCACCGTGCGGGCGATGATACTGAAAGAGTTTCGCGAACTACGACGTGATCATCGCACCCTGGGGATGCTCGTCGGCATGCCGATCATGTTGTTGATCGTGTTTGGCTATGCGGCCAACTTCAACGTCGACAGCATTCAGACGGCGACGTTGGGGCCGCAAGCCGCGCAGGCCGCCCAGCTCCTCGGGCAGGTGCCCAACGCCCCCTTCGACGTGGTCACCACCGACCCGGGCGGCGATTCGCAGACAGCCCAGGACATGCTGCAACGCAACGAGGTCGACGTGGCGGTCGTCACCGGCACACAGCCACCCGTCGCATACATCGACGGATCGTCGCTGTTCACCGCCCAGTCGGCTGTAGCGATGTTCAACCGGTTGGGGGACCGGATCAGCGTGCAGATCCTCTACAACCCGGACCTCAAGACGTCGTGGGTCATGGTGCCGGCGATCATCGGGCTGATCCTGACATTCATCGGCACGATCATCACCAGCATCGGCATGGTCAAGGAGAAGCAGTCGGGGACCATCGAACAACTCGCGGTGATGCCCCTGAAGCCCAGCACCGTGATTCTCGGCAAGATCCTGCCCTACTTCCTGCTGGCGTCATTGGACATGGTGCTCGTCACGGTTCTGGGCATGCTGCTCTTCGATGTGCCGTTCAATGGCAGCGTGGCGGTATTCGCCTTGGGAGCGGGACTGTTCCTGTTCGTCGTGCTGGGTCTGGGGGTCTTCATCTCCACGATCTCCGCCAACGTGGGACAGGCCATCCAGACGGCGTTCTTCTTCCTCCTGCCGCAGATCCTGCTGTCCGGGATCATCTTCCCGCTCGATGCCATCCCCTGGGGGGTGCGCTGGATCAGTTACTTCCTGCCGCTGACGTACTTCACGATGATCAGCCAGGGTGTCATGCTGCGTGGCGCTCCCCTGGACTCGCTGTGGTTCCCGCTGCTGATGCTGACGATCCTCGCGGTCGTCGTGTTCACGGGTGCCGTTCTCCGATTCCGCCGGACACTCGCCCCGGGCGGCCGACGGTGAGGGCCGATCACCTCATCGTGCGGTACGGCGCCACCCTCGCCCTGGATGATGTGAGCCTGGACTTTCCACCCGGACGGATCACGATGGTTGTGGGCGGTGACGGGGCGGGAAAGACCACCCTGCTGCGCGCCATCGTGGGCCTCGTCGGCGTGCAAGGCACAGTGGATCGCCCCCCTGCCCACGAGATCGGCTATATGCCGACGGGTGCCGGCAGCTGGTCCGATCTGACCGTCGATGAGAACGTCGCATTCATCGGTGGCGCCTACGGCCTGCGAGGTGTCGCCTTGCAAGAGCGCGCCGAGGCACTGCTGGGCGCAGCAGGACTCGACGGGGTGGGGGACCGCCTCGCCGGGCATCTCTCAGGGGGCATGCACACCAAACTCGGCTTCTGCCTCGCGATGCTGCACCGTCCCCGCCTGCTGGTGCTCGACGAGCCAAGCACCGGCGTGGACCCGGTCAGCCGGGTGGAGTTGTGGCGCATGATCAGCGATGCAGCGGTCCACGGCGCGGCGGTCCTGATGTCCACCACCTACATTGACGAGGCCGAGCGGGCGGGATCAGTAACGGTGCTGCAAGAAGGACACGTCCTGCTGTCCGGAACACCCGAGGAGATCGTCGCCGCCTGTCCCGGCCACATTGTGGCAACCGATCATCCGCAGCGGCCCGAACTGGCATGGCATGACGGGGACGGTTACCGCGAGTGGTTTCCCGAGCCGGGCCATGGCGACCCTCCGACTCTGGAGGATGTCTGCATCATCGCGTCCCTGCAGGGGTCCCCATGAGTGTGATCGAAGCGCGCGATCTCACGTGCCGGTTCGGGGACTTCACCGCTGTCGACGCAGTGAGTTTCTCCGTGGCTCCTGGCGAGGTCGTCGGCTTGCTCGGGGCCAACGGGGCCGGCAAAACCACGACCATCCGCATGTTGTTGGGACTGCTGGCCCCAACTGCCGGAGCGGCCTTGCTCAATGGCGGCCCCCCGGACCGGAGCAATCGCGCTGCTTTGGGATACGTGCCGCAGGGTTTGGGGCTGTACCCCGACCTGACTGTCACGGAGAACGTCGCCTTCTCGGCGCAGGCCTACGGGTGTCAACCCATGCCCCTGCCCAAGTCCCTGGCTGCCCTCGGCGATCGCCTGGTGGGATCCCTGCCTTTGGGGTTACGCCGGCAACTGGCTTTTCGATGTGCGGTGCAGCATGGACCCAGTGCCCTGATCCTGGATGAGCCCACGTCCGGCGTGGAGCCGTTGGCGAGAGCACATCTGTGGGACGAGATCAGGGCTCAAGCCGGTCGCGGGGTGGCGTCGCTGGTCACGACGCACTACATGTCGGAAGCCCGCCAGTGCGACCGGCTCATCCTGCTGGCGGACGGCCAGGTCGTGGCCCAGGGCACCGAACAGGACATCGTGGCTGGTACCGAAGTCATCGCCCTGGACAGCGAGGACTGGACACGTCTGTTCGCCGTGCTGGCGGACGCCGGCTTCACTGTGATCCTCTCGGGGCGATCCGTGCGTGTGGTTGATCCTGCTGAGACGAGTCTGCGGGCTCTGCTGGCAGGCGCGGGCATCGAGGCACGGTGGTCGAGGGTGCCGGCGACCATCGAGGAGCGGATGGCCACGTTGTGACCCGTGGCAGCCGTCGCTGCCAACAGTGGAACCGCCGCCCGCACGTGTCGCTCCGCGGTCAGGCCCCCACCCCGAGCAAATGGGCACTCGTTGCTGCGACACGCCGCGCCGGATCGCAACAAACGGGCGCTTCGGATTTGAGCGGGGAGTAGCGGCAGCTCGCTGACCGGTGTGGCGTGTCGGTCGGGGTGATGGGGCAGGGGTCCTGCCAGTGTCGGTTTCGACGAAGATCCCTCGACCGGGAGG
>Ga0208938_1001485_pt1 | contig 13566 bp, 20 predicted proteins | sample AD_UKC125_MetaG_FD_184434 | JGI IMG/M metagenome (GOLD analysis project Ga0208938, IMG submission 184434) | Active sludge microbial communities of municipal wastewater-treating anaerobic digesters from USA - AD_UKC125_MetaG (SPAdes) (version 2) | ecosystem: Engineered > Bioreactor > Anaerobic >... | reverse complement strand
AGGGAATGGTTGATGCCGCAAGGGCTGGTTCACAAACCAAAGGAGAGGATGAACAAATAAAGGAATTGAATATTATACAAGACAAAGTAGGCCAGGATTAACTTCCTGGCCTTTTTTTGTCTTTTTGGAAGAAATATTTTAAATAATTTTATAAAAAAGACTTGACATATCGTTACGATATTGTTATAATGAATATGAAAGATAAATAAAAAAAGGAGGTGGTTAAGTAATGGAAGTAAGAAAAGCTAAAATGATTGTTAATACATCAGGAGCAGGTAGTTCTACATTCAGAGCAACTCTCCCATCCAGCTGGGTCAGAGAAATGGGGCTAGATGAAGAAAAAAGAAATTTAAAGCTATACTTTGATGGAGAGCGAATTATTATTAAAAATAATGAGGAGGAGATTAGAATGTTAAAAAAATTATTAGGTTTAGCTAAGGTGGAAATTGAAAAAGAAATGAATAGACTAGGCTACATTGATGATTCAGATTACGCAGATAGGTTCTTAGATGAACTAGCAAAGAATCTAGTAAAAAAAGAATTAGTACCTGATGGGAATTTAGATTTATACTATGAAAAAGAAGCAGAAATAGAAGAGTTAATAGAAGAACTGCTAAAAATGATTAAAGATGAAGTGATGATTAATTATGATAGTATAGGCACAACAAATGAAAGAGGGGATTATTCAGGTTGTTGGTATAGAGATTTAAAAGGATTAGTAAATTGGGCTGACACATGGCAAGAGAATAGTTTACAAGAAGCATATGAAGAATTTATAAATGCTTATGATGTTGATATAACATTAGAGCAGTTTGCAGAAGCATATGAGGTTGACTTAGAAGATTATCTTGATGAATAGGTGGGCGTATATAAAAAGACTAGATTGCTTCTAGTCTTTTTTATTTTCTAGAGAAAACCAAAGTAAGACTTATTATAAATAATTAAATATGATGTTATTCAAATAAATGGTGACAGGGTAGTTATTAGTAAAGGAACAGCAGTTACTGAAAAAGGATTGGAACTGATAAAACTATTAGAGTAGGAAGTGGATTCCTGCTCTTTTTGATTGTATGAGATAGTACCATGAGATAGATTAATAAATATAAAACAACATAATAAGTTGATATAAATCGGTTAAATGTGTCACTGATAACATATTGGTACCTATTCTTATGCACCATAATGTTATCAGTGATAAGCATAAAAAATTAATTAGGTAGATTAGGATATAGTATTAGTGTGAAACTATCTATTTTGCCACTCCAACGTCCACCTTCTTTTTTAATGTAGATAACTTTATCAATTACTTCTTTAAGTAAATCATTTTTTTCTTTAGGAGAATTTATCTTCCAATATACCTCAAATACTTTTTCAATTTTTGGGATAATATCTTTTTTAGTATTATTTAAGCTTGTAATGTTATCTAGCTTTGTTTGTAATTCAAGTTTATGAGACTTCAAAGTATTAATTTTTTCATTTAGTATTTTACTTCTTTCTAAAAACATATCTATTGAATAAACCCCTTGTTCTAAAAAATCGTGAAGGCTATTAAGTTGTTTGTTTAAGGTTATTAAATCCGCATCTATTTTGCTTATTGATTGATTTATTAAATCAATTTCTATATTATTTCCTTGTTCTTCTAATTGTTTAAGTTCAAATTTATAATTTTCAAGCCATGTTTTTAATGTATTTAGTAGCTTTTCTTCAACAATATATAGAGGAGAACTAATATTATTGCAAGTAGGTCCATCACACATAAGCGTAGAAGGGTATCCGTTATTATATGGTCGACGTTTCATTTTGCGTCCACATACTCCACAAACAATCAATCCTGCAAGCGGGTTCATAACTTTATGCCTAGTTGGTACTGGTAATGCTGGATTTTTAGATAGGTATTTTTGAGCCAAATTAAATGTTTCATTATCTATTATAGGTTCATGTAATCCATTAACTATAATCCAATCTTCTTTGTTTGTTCTAGGTCTTTCTACTACAATTTCTCCATCAACAATTTTTTTCTTTTCAGGCCTACTATTCCATTTAATTTTACCAATATAAACTGGATTAGATAGTATTCCTCGAATTGTAGAAGTAGTCCAATCTCCACCTTTTCTAGCAGGTATTTTCATTTTATTTAACTTGTTAGAAATGATAGATATTCCAATACGATTAGGTCCTGTATACCAGTTATAAATTAGTTCAACTATTTTAGCTTCTTCAGGAATAATTTCTAGAGTATATCCTTTTTGGTTTTCTAATTTTTTTCTTTTATATCCATATGGAGCTACTGTTCCAAGATATTTACCTTCTTTAACTGATTGAATTCTACCTTGTTGGAGTCTTCTATTTATAGTTTTATACTCTCTTCTACTCATAAATAAACCAAATTCAAAATATTCTTCGTCGAATTCATTGGAAGGATCATATATTTTCATAGGAGTTATTATTTTGGTATTTGTATATTTGAAAGCTTGAGCAACTATACCTTGGTCTATTGTATCTCCACGAGCTAAACGTTCTACTTCTACTACTAATACACCTTTCCACATTCCTTTTTCAATATCAGATAATAATTGCTGCATAACTGGTCTTGCAGCAATGGTTTCTCCAGATACTATCTCTTTATATATTTTAGATATGGAAATATTCATTTTTTTAGCTAAATCTAAAAGGATCTTTTCGTGCCTTTTGAGAGTTTCTCCCTCTCCTCTTTGTTCAGCTTCTAAATCCGCTCTAGATTTTCTTAGGTACATACAATACATCTTAAATCACATCCTTATATTTTAACTTTACTAATTCTTCTGAAACTTCTAAGTAGCAAGCTAGTTCTTTTGTAGTCATACCTTCATAAATTTCAACATTATCAGGTATGAGAAGTTCAGCAGCGAATTTATTTGCTTGAACTTCTATTTGGTCTTTGTTTAATAAATGATTTTCTGTGTAATAACTGGTAGTCAGATCAGTATGTAAAATTAAATGGCCTAATTCATGAGCAATAACTATTCTTTCTTCTTCATTTGCTAATTCATTAGATATAAATATCGTTTCATTTCCAAACATATCTCTTAAACATCTACCTTTTTCATCATTAATAAGTTTCTTCTTTATTAATGTAATTTCTAACAAGTCTAATAGTTCATACACGTTTCTTGTTTTATATACTTCTATTAATCCGTTCACAATTTCTACTATCCACTTCATAATATTGCCCCCTTTGAAAGAGATATTATTTTCTTTTCATTTTCTCCACGGACAATCTCATAGCCAGTAACATATCGTTTGCCAATTCCATAATTTCCTCTTCTGTTAAGTCGTTTAAATCATACCCGCCATATGCCATAAATGCTGGTTGAGCTAAAATAAATTTTAAAGCTTCTTCTGGATTATTTAATTTTAAAGATTCAATAAATTTGACTTGTTTAGCTAATTCACCATTTGGATTATATTCATCATCCCATTTTTCTGCCAATAAACCATCTACAGTTACATTTAGAGCACTTGCCAGCTTAGACAATGTTTCGCTTTTTGGATTTTTAGCTACACCAGTTTCTATTTCTGATATTGTACTTTGCCCCACTCCTGATTTTTCTGATAACTCTTTAATGGTCATATTATGACTATTTCTTAACTCTCTAATTCTCTTTCCTAGTCTTGACACATTAACAACTCCTTTCTTTATAACTAATATATCCTTTTTAAATAATTATATTCGGTCTACAGGATTATTATAACATTATTTATTCGGAAAAACAAATTAAAATTTAAAGAAAAACATAGATATTTAAAGAAATAGGACGATAATTCTACAAAATAATCGGCAAACCGAATATTTTACAACTTGCATGTTCGGATAAGTAAATATATACTATAGATAAATTCGGCAAACCGAAAATGCGGGAGGTGTGAAATAGATGAAAAATAATATGGCAAAATATGTTGAAACATTGAAACAACGAGGTGTAACTGTAACTGAAATAATAGAGAAATCTGGCATAGGTAGAACAAGTTTCTATGAAATTATGAGAGGTAAACAAATTCCTAAAATTGATACTGCAATACAAATCGCTGTAGCTCTAGAAGCGGATGTAAAAGATGTTTTCCCACAATTGAAAGGAAGTGATTAAATGCCAAGGATGATTAAATTAAAAATTACCGAATATGGGCCAGTGGTAATTATTGAAGAAGAATTTTTATTAACTGATCCGAACTCTATAAGTAAATGTAACGAGTATTTAAGGGATTTAAATACTGGATTAGAGATTAAATTTCAAAGTTTTAAACAGTATATTAGCTTACTAAAAGCTATAACAGAAAAGTTAAACATTCCGTACTTAATAGAATAGGACAAAATTCCCTAGACATAAGATTTACCAAGGGGTGGTGATATTGATAGTAGAAAAATATAAGCTAGGTAATACAACAATAATAATTTGTGATGATTCTTACAAAGACAAAACCAAGGAAGATATAGATGCAATTATTAAGAGAATTGAATTAATAGCGTCTAGGGCACTTTCTAAACAATATAACGATGGGGTGTTTTCAAATGAAGAGCACAAATGAAAAAAGCTACAAGACCAACTCTAAATAAATTTTTTTAACAAATATTTGGACATGTTTAAAGAGGAGAGGAGAGAGTATGTAAAAGCATTGAAAATGTTGAGCCAAAAGAAGGAAAGCGAGGCGAAGAAGGATGATAGAAAAAATATATAAAAACAAGTATATGGTTACATGCGACAATTGCGGAGAAGGTCAGGAGTTCGACAGTTGGGCAGATGTAATGGATTTTATGAATGAGGAAGGTTGGAGAAAGAAATTGGTTGGTGGAGAATGGGAGCACTACTGTCCGGAATGTGTGGGGAGTGAGGTTGAACACAATGCCTAAAACAATAAGAATCAAACGCATACTTAGCCATGAAGAAGCACAGAAAGAAGCAAAAGAAACGTGTCCACATGGAATGTCATATTTTTTATTATCATGTCATCAGTGTGACAAATATGATTATTGCAATTTACTTTGGGAATTTAGAGAAAGCGAGGTCGAACATGATGGGTAAAGCGATATTGGAGTTAGAGATGCCGGAGAGTTGTAAACAATGTAAATTAGGGCATTATGACGAACTATACGATATTACGCATTGTGATATATTGCGGGAATGTATGCCTCATGAAGGTAGGCACATAGACTGCCCGCTGAAACCGGTAGAGAAAGAAGGGGGAGAAAAGATGTTCTCTATCTCAAAACAAGACGCATTAAAAATAGTACAAGCTATGAGAATGCTGAAACTTCTCGATGAGCAATTTTTCAATGATATTGATGGAGCCGAAAAACTAATGAATGATTTAACTTTGTTTGTTATTGGAAAGGAAGATGAAAAATGAAATGTTTTGCTGACGTAGGCGTAAAAGGTGCAAAAGGTTGCGCAGCTCTTATAAAAAAGCAATGCGACAACTGTCCATTTTTCAAAACTGTAGAGCAGAAACGCATAGATGACATGAAGATATTTAAAAGACTTAATTCTTTAGATGATGTTACAAAGATGCACATTTCTGAAAAATATGGCCTGAGGTTATATTAATAATCAACGACGGGAAAGAGGTGGGATAATTTTTTTAAACAAATGTATTACTTTGATTTTGAAAATAATATAGAAGTTAGGTCAGGTCATCTTTGGATAGTACATGAAGAAGGTGCAATTAGTAGTAAAAGCCCCAGTATAAAGATTATGCAATATACAGGTTTAAAAGACAGGAATGACAAGGAGATTTATGTAGGGGATTTAGTAGCAGTCGCAGATTACGCAAACTGGGAAGGGTTATACAAAATAATATGGGATGAAAAAAATTTAATGTATATGTTAGAAGATGCTTTTGGAGATAGAGAAAAATTATGCGAATTTGAGGAATATTTAGTCGAAGGCAACATCTACGAAAACCCTGAACTATTGGAGGTTTGAAGTACTATCAAGCAATTATGAAAGCTAAGGAGGTGTTGAGGGATGGAAGTAAAGTTCGAGAACTCAGCGAGTCAAATGACATTACAAGATGCAATGGAACTGTATGAGGTAGGCATAGCAACTATTATCACAGACGGGAGGGATGTAACGTTTGATATCGATGAAAAAGAAAATGACTTAGATCAAGTCTAAGCCAAACAAAAGTAAAAAAATGTAATTACCTTTAACTCGATTATACTAAATTATGAAAGAAATTGCAAGCTTGAAGATTTCATTCAAAAAGGTGAATCAGCAAGAAAAGAATTAAAAGATTTGGAAGAACAACTTAAAGATCTTTGCAAAAAGATAGCTGAAGAATAGAGGGGTTTTGGCATGAAGGCAGTTTTAAATGACAACATTATAGAAATATATGATTGCTTTATGGTGAAGGAAGCCATCAAGCAAATTCCAGGTAGAAGATGGAACCCAAAAAAGAAAATCTGGACAGTACCAATGAATATAGAAACTGTAGACATGCTTAGGTATATTCCTGGAAAGATAGATCCATATATTTTTGATAGATATAACCAGCTTAAGAAAATCCAAAAAGAAACTAACCGGGAAAAGTTTACGGAATATGTTGAACCAATAGAACCAATGCCTTTAAAAAAGAACATAATTCCTTTTCAACATCAGATTAAAGCATACAATATGGCTCTAAAGAATAACAGTTTTGCATTCTTAATGGAAATGGGTACAGGTAAGAGCCTTACATCCGTAGCAGTTGTATCCAGGAGATATTTACAAGGAGAAGTTAAAAAGGTTCTAATCGTAGCTCCAACAAGCGTGTGTCCAGTATGGTCCAAAGAGTTTGAAGCGTCAACAGTAATGTATAAGGTTGAAGTGCTCGAAGGCCCAGCTGCTAAAAGAGTTCAAAAACTAAATGATCTATCCAAGTGGAGAAATCACTTACAGATCGCAGTTATAAATTATGAAGCAACATGGAGAATACTAGACGCACTTTTAGCATGGAAGCCAGATATGATCATTGCTGACGAAAGCCAAAGAATTAAGAATCCTAACGCAAAGCAGTCCAAAACAATGCACAAGTTAGGCAAAATAGCAAAATACAAACTTATTCTTACAGGGACTCCAGTACAGAATCAGCCACTAGACTTCTTTAGTCAATATAAATTCCTTGATGAAACTATTTTTGGTACAAGCTACTATGCATTTAGAAACAGATACGCAATCATGGGCGGATATGGTGGATATCAAATCATTGGATACAACAATCTTAATGAATTAATTAAAAAAGCTCATTCTATAGCATTAAGAGTTACAAAAGATGAGGCTCTAGATCTTCCAGAGCAGATAGATCAGTTTAGATACTGCGAGCTAGAGTCAAAGGCAAAGACTTTATATAGGCAAATTAGGGACGAAAGCTATGCTGAACTAAATTCAGAACAAAAAATTACAGTAAGGAATATATTAACTAGATTACTTAGATTACAGCAAATAACAGGAGGCTTCATTAATACTGACGATGGTAAACAAGAAGAAATATCCAAAGCAAAACTAAATATCTTAAAAGAATTAGTTCAGGACATCGTCGAATCAGGCAAAAAAGTAGTTATATTTGCAAGGTTTGTATCTGAAATACAAGCAATTCTAGAAATGCTAGAAGAAATGGAAATAAACTATAGCTACATTTCCGGAGAAGTGCCAATACCTGAAAGAGGAGATAGAGTTAAAGTTTTTCAGGAAGATCCAGACTGCAAAGTGTTTGTGGCACAGATACAAACTGCAGGTTTAGGAATAACTCTTACTGCAGCTGATACAGCAATATTCTATTCAGTAGATTTTAACTATGCTAATTACAGTCAAGCACGAGCAAGAATACATAGAATTGGTCAAAAGAATAATTGTACTTATATCCATCTTGTTTGCAAAAACACAGTAGACGAGCATGTTTTGCAGGCGCTTCAAAGGAAAGAGAATATTGCAAAAATGGTAGTTGATAATTGGAGAGATTACTTTGAGAAAGGAGAATAAAAATGGATCTTTTAGAGTTAGCAGATAGATTAAAAGGATTAAAAGAACATAAAAAGGAACTTGAAAGCAAAACCAAAGAAGTTAATACAGAGATAGAAAGAATTGAAGGCGAAATGATTCAGCTTATGTTAGAACAAGAAGTAGGGAAATTTGAAAGAGCTGGAAGTACCTTCTATATAAATACAAGATTGTTTGCTTCACCAGTAGCTGAAAGAAAACAGGAATTATATGAAGCATTAAAAACTGAAGGCTATGGAGATTTAGTACAAGAAATAGTCAATGCTAACAGCTTATCAGCTTTTATAAAAGAACAGATGGAAGATAATGAGGACCAATTGCCAGAGTGGCTTGAAGGCTTAGTAAATGTATATGAGAAAAATACTATAGGAATAAGGAGGAGTAAATAATGAGTGATTTGGTTGTGAAAGAAAATAATTTTATGGTTGCTAGTATGAACAGTGATATAGCTCAAGCTATGTCAGAGGAAATGGATGGACTTCAAATTGATTTTGATAGAGCAAAGATACCTACAGGTGGCGGACTAGCTTTTGAAGTTCCAGGTGATGATCCAGACAACCCAGATATGGTAAAGGAACTTATTGGAGTAATAGTAGATCATCATCCAGTCAATGCATACTGGGAAAATAAATTTGAAGGACAAAACAATCCACCAACATGCTCCAGCATGGATGGAAAACAAGGCATAAATTCAGAAACTGATGAGATAAGAAACTGCAAGACTTGTCCATATAATCAGTTCGGTAGTGCAGAAGATGGAAGAGGTAAGGCATGTAAGAATATGCATAGAGTATACCTATTAAGAAGCGGAGAAATGTTCCCACTACTTATTACATTGCCGCCAACAAGTATTAAACCATTAAGCAACTATATAGCGAAAAGAGTTTTAGCAAAAGAAAAGAGAACTACGGATGTAATTACTAAGATAAGTCTTAAGAAAACTCAGAACTCAAGTGGCATAACATACTCACAAGTACAATTTGCCAAAGTAGAAGATCTAGATCCTGCAACAGCAGAACAGATAAGACAATATAGCCAAAGTATTAAAGCAATAACTAGGCAGGTTCAAATTGAACAGGATGATAGTTTTGAACCAGTTGATGACGACAGTCTCCCATTCTAGTAAAACCAGGAGCTTATGCTCCTGGTCCCCCTACAGAAAAGAGGTGGTACAGTGCATGAAATAGACGAAAGAATTGACTATGAGAACTTTTATTCATCTTATATTAAAAAATACAAAATTAGTAATGGAGAATTAATAGGGCTTTGCCCTTTTCATAATGATACAAAACCTAGTTTTTCAGCAAATCTCAATACAGGTCAATTTAACTGCTTTGCTTGTGGGGAAAAAGGTAATGCAGTAAATTTCTTATCTAAGATAAAAAACATTGATACGAAAGAATCTTACAAGTTCCTACTTAAAGAAGCTGGACTCTATGAAGAACCAAAAAAAGCGGAGAAAAAAGAGAAATACACATTAGAACAATACTGTTCTGATAAGCATTTACCAATAGAGTTCATCCAAAGTTTACAAGTTAAAAATACGAAGACTGGCATTGCTATCCCATACATAGATGAATCAGGGCAAATTGTTGCAGTTAGGCATAGATACGGTAAAAGGATGTTTTCTTGGAAGAAAGGATCCAAGGTTAACTTATATGGATTATGGTTTATGCAGCGGATCCGAGAGTTAGGGTATGTGGTCCTAGTAGAAGGTGAAAGTGATAGCCACACGTTATGGTTTTATAGAATTCCTGCTCTTGGGGTTCCTGGGGCTTCTACCTTTCAAACTCAATGGGTGGATATACTTAGAGGTTTAAAAATTTACATTCACAAAGAGCCAGATGTTGGAGGAGAAACGTTCCTTAGAAAAATTTCTGAAGCTCTAGCTGCAGAAAATTTTGAGGGTGAAGTATATGAAATATCTATTCCAGACTTCAAAGATCCATCCGATCTTCATATAGCTGTTGGAGATGAATTTGAGGGTAGATGGAATGCCGTAATGAATATGGCAAGAGAGATTGATATAAAAAAGATTGCAGTTAAAGCGAATGAAACATTTCCAGGATCTCCAGTGCAACTAAGGCAGCCACCAGGTTGGAGATTTGGAGAGCAGGGGATAGATATGCTAGATAAAAAGACAGGACTATATTCCAACGTATGTAGAACTCCAATCCTGCTATCGAAAAGACTTAAATCATTGGATACTGGTGAAGAAAAAATAGAAATAGCATTTAAAAGAGATAACACATGGCAGACTGCAATAGTTCAAAGATCAACTATATTTCAGTCTAGGACCTTACCGCAATTAGCTGATATAGGAATTACAGTTAGCAGTGAGAATGCAAAGTATTTAGTAAAATACTTAACTGATTTAGAAGCAGAAAACTTTGATTTACTTGAAGTTTATAAATGTGTTAGTCAGCTAGGATGGTATGGAAAGAACTTTCTTCCTGGCATGGCTGGAGATCTAGTTATAGATGTAGATAGGACAAGTCAAAAGTGGGTGGATGCGTACTGTCAGGAGGGGACCTTTGAAGAATGGAAAGAGAAGATAACTCCATATAGAGAAAATTATATCTTTAGGTTCATATTAGCCAGTTCATTTGCAGCTCCATTATTAAAGTTATTGAATCATAGAATTTTTATAGTACACAATTGGGCTGATAGTCGAAGTGGTAAAACTGCAGCATTAAAAGCAGCGTTAAGCGTATGGGGAGATCCAGAAGAACTTATGGCCACGTTCAATGCAACAAAAGTAGGGCTTGAAAGGATAGCAGCTTTTTTCAATGACCTTCCACTTGGAATAGATGAAAAGCAAGTTGCTGGAAATAGACAGGATTTTATTGAGAGCTTGGTATATATGCTTTCATCCGGAACCAGCAAAGTAAGAGGAGCAAAAGGTGGAGGACTTCAAGCAAGTAAAACCTGGAGAAGCGTAATCATCACTACAGGAGAGGAACCTTTGACTACTTCAAATAGCCAAGGTGGAGTATATACAAGATCTATTCAAATATACGGTTCTCCATTTGATAGTGAAGAGGCTGCGAGAGATATGCACTATATCTCAGAGAATATATATGGTCATGCTGGACCAGTATTTATTGAAAAACTTATTAAAGAATTGGAAAAGGATCCATCATTCCTAAAGGATATATTCCAGGAAGAAAAGGCTAAATTAGAAGAAAATTTTTCAGAGAAACTCGGTTCTCACGTATCAAGTGTTGCAGTGGTTGTAACTGCAGATAAACTCTTATCTCAATGGATCTTTGAGAATGATAATAGAACCAGAGAAATGGGAGAGTATATCCTGGATTCTCTAGAAGATGAAAAAGAAGCTGATGAAACGGAAAGAGCATACAACTTCATTAGAGAATGGTTGATTGCAAATAGCAGTCAATTCGGAAGTGATGCTAAAGGTGAACGTTATGGATACATGGAAGATAACACATATTATGTGTTTCCGTATGTTGTAGAGAAGATATTAACAAGCCAGAACTATTCTTATAGAAAAACTATTAAAACTTTAGGAGAAAGAGGTTTAATAGGAGTTTCATATGAAGGGGACAAAGTGAAATATCAAGTTGTAAAGAAAATTAATGGAAAATCTTCAAGATTTATAGAATTTAAGATTGAAGACTTGGAAGAAACTCCACCATTTTAGCCTATAGTTACACCAAACTTTGTTAGGTGTAACTAGGTGTAACCGTAGGTGTAACCAAAAAACCTAGTAAAAAAGCGCCTTATATAATATTGTTACACCTGTTACACCTAATATTGTTACTATCCTTATTGAAAAACCGAAACAAAAAAACATAAACAAACTTATATATTCTTTTTCAAAATATATAAATATATTTTTCAAAATTAGGTGTAACGTGTAACCAAAAATTAAAAGTGTTGAAATTACTAGGTTTGATGAGCTAAAAAAGGTTACACCTAAAATATTAAATTAGGTGTAACCTACAAAAGGGTGATCTCATGAACAAAATTCAAACTCAAAAACAACTTGAACATATAATGGAAAGACTACAAAAAGCTTACTCATTACCTAAAGAGGAGCAGGCTAAATGGCAGAAACAGATCCGAGAATTAGAAAACCAAGCAGCTAAATTACAGAGTTTTCTGGGAGTATTTGATGAAGATAAAGCTTTAGAGCTTTTAATAAAAACTAATAAAGAAATAGCTATAGCTACAGCTGAAAGAAGATATGGTCACAATGATGATTTCAAGAAGTTTCTTAAGGATAATCCTCAATTAGATGAGAAATGGGAAACTGCAATGGATAGTGTAAGCAAAGCTTATAAATTAAAGGATTGGTCCTATTACGAAACATGTATAGCTAAATACAGAGAAACTTTCTTAGAAATAGACAAATTATATGCTCAAGCAATGACTACAGGATTTAGAGAATTAACCGAAGAGGAAGCTAAACAACTAAATATAGAGAACGTATTTGGTTTGAGGTGATGGTATGAGCGCAGTGAAAGAAGCAACAATAGTAAAAAATATATGCGATTACCTTAAAAAATTGGATAAGTGCTTTTTCTGGAAAGAACATGGAGGGATGTATGGAACAGCAGGTTTACCAGATATAATAGTTTGCTACAAAGGAAAATTTCTAGCATTAGAGGTTAAGAGACCAGGAGGTAAACTTACGAAATTACAGGAAAAGACAATTAAAGATATAAAAGCAGCTGGGGGTAAGGCTTACATAGTGACAAGCGTTGAGGAAGCAAGAGAGATAATGGAGGGATAATTAATGATATGTAGTGAAAAGAAAGGGGGTGATAAGTTGAACGCAACTGAAATCATATACAGTGCATTGAAGAAATCTAACATAGAGCTTCCAGAACTAGAACTAGAAGATGTAGAAACAAAATGCATGATGTGTGGCAAAGAAATCAGAGAAGGCGTTAAATACAAGAAAGTAGTATCAGGGAACTTTACTGACTATGACGTATTCGCAGACATACAAGGTACTCATATATGCAAGGAATGTGCAACATGTGTAAAAACAAGGGAACTAAGAATAAATAACATCATAGCAGACAAAGACAACTTATATCTACTGAAGAAAAACGACTTAGAAGAATATCTATTCAACATAGACAAGTATGTATCAGGTGATTTTGTAATTGGCATCGCGAAAAGCTTTAAAAAACACAACTCTTATAGATGTAAGGTAAACAATAACACAAATGTATTCATAATCAGGGAAGAGGATAAAGAATATGTATTTGACAGGGAGAGAATGAAAAAGCTATGTAATATACTCTGGGATATGTACTTATACTTTCAAAAAGAAGAGATTCAGACTGGGCAGTATTCAATAGCAAAAATACAGGAATATGGGTTAGAGAAATTCAAGGAAAATGAAAATATCATCAAACAGCATAGAGGAACGCATCAATTCGATTTATTACTATAGATACGAAAAAAAATACCAATAAACGTAAGACAACACCCAATCTTACCACCATACTGGAGAAAAGAAACAGAATTATGCCTTATGCCAGAGGGGATTTAAAGAAAATAGAAAGAGGTGGGATTTAAT
>Ga0208938_1001481_pt1 | contig 13624 bp, 7 predicted proteins | sample AD_UKC125_MetaG_FD_184434 | JGI IMG/M metagenome (GOLD analysis project Ga0208938, IMG submission 184434) | Active sludge microbial communities of municipal wastewater-treating anaerobic digesters from USA - AD_UKC125_MetaG (SPAdes) (version 2) | ecosystem: Engineered > Bioreactor > Anaerobic >... | reverse complement strand
CCCTTCGGCGGAATGAGCATCGCGAAGTTGGTCTTGCCGCAAGCCGACGGGAAGGCCGCCGCGACGTGATATTTCTTGCCTTGCGGATTGGTGACGCCGAGGATCAGCATGTGCTCGGCCAGCCAGCCGTCGCGCAAGCCCATATTGGACGCGATGCGCAGTGCGAAGCACTTCTTGCCGAGCAGCGCGTTGCCGCCGTAGCCCGAGCCGTAGCTCCAGATCTCGCGCGTTTCCGGGAAGTGCACGATGTACTTGGTTTTGTTGCACGGCCAGGCGACGTCCGCCTGTCCAGCGGCGAGCGGCGCGCCCACGGTGTGCACACAGGGCACGAATTCGCCGCTCTCGCCCAGCACGTCGATCGCGCCCTTGCCCATGCGGGTCATGATCTTCATGTTCACCGCGACGTAGGCCGAATCGGACAGCTCAACGCCGATGTGCGCGATCGGCGAACCGAGCGGGCCCATCGAGAACGGCACCACGTACATGGTGCGCCCGGCCATCGCGCCCTTGAACAGCGGGTTCAGCGTGGCGCGCATGTCGGCGGGTGCCATCCAGTTGTTGGTGGGGCCGGCGTTCTCTTTCTTCTCGCAGCAGATGAAGGTGCGGTCTTCGACACGGGCGACGTCGGACGGATCGCTGCACGCGAGGAAGGAATTCGGGCGCTTCGCTTCGTTCAGCTTTTTGAAGGTGCCCGCCTTGACCAGGCCGGCGCACAGACGGTCGTACTCGTCTGCGCTGCCATCGCACCAGTGGATATCGGCCGGCTGCGTGAGCGCGGCCATTTCGCGCACCCAGGCGAGCAGGCGGATGTTCTTGACGTAGGCAGGTGCCTTCACAGAGGCTTGCAAAGTGGCGAGCGTTTCGGGCTGATTCATGAAGTAAGCGAAAGACGTGGTTGCGACGGAAGGAAAACGGGTCGCCGCAAACAGGAGGTCGGTTGGGCCTTGCGCGGGCTGCCCACACGCTGGCGGGTGGCCGTGCGGCGGGGATTAGGATTTTAGCCGCTGGCTACGGCGAGCTACATTCCGGCTTCATGCGTCATCGGCATGAGCGGATGCCAAAGGCTAATGTCTCGTTGCAATGCACAAATTCTGTTTTTGGCTTTTGGCTGAGAGGCTCATATCCATTGGGCTTAGCCAGTATTTTCTGCCAAAGTCGATATCACCTGTTTTTTCGGCTAAAGCCGCATGCGACGGCCACTACAGCGAAAAGATGTTGCTTCCGGAAAGCCTTGCCAGGCGCTGCAGGCGGTGCCTGGTAGTTTTCTGTAGTTCGTGCGCTAGTCGCCAGACAACCCGCGTCACGTTGCCGTGAGGCGGGTTGTCTTTGGACGCTGGGCTGCGGTAGCGAAACTACGCAGCGCGGCGCGGCAGATCGAAGCGGTCGAGCTCCATCACTTTGGTCCAGGCGGCGACGAAGTCGCGCACGAACTTGGTCTGGCCGTCGTTTTGCGCGTAGACCTCGGCGATCGCGCGCAATTGCGAGTTGGAGCCGAATGCGAGATCAACGCGCGTGGCCGTCCACTTCACGTCGCCGGTCTTGCGGTCGCGGCCTTCATAGGCGTTGTCACCTGTCGGCCGCCACGCGGTGGACATGTCGACCAGGTTGACGAAGAAGTCGTTGCTCAACTGCCCCGGCCGCGTGGTGAAAACGCCCGCCTTGCTGCCGCCATGATTGGCGCCGAGCACGCGCAGGCCGCCGACCAGCACGGTCATTTCCGGCGCCGACAGCGTCAGCAGCTGCGCCTTGTCGACCAGCATCTCCTCCGGCGACACGCGATACGCGGCCTTGCGGTAGTTGCGGAAGCCATCGGCCTGCGGCTCGAGCACGGCGAACGAATCGACATCGGTCTGCGCTTGCGTGGCGTCGGTGCGCCCCGGCGTGAACGGCACCTCAATCGTGTGGCCAGCAGCCTTGGCGGCGGCTTCGACGCCAGCGTTGCCGGCGAGCACGATCACATCTGCCAGCGAAACCTGCTTGCCGCCCGTCGCCTTGGCGTTGAAGTCACGCTGGATACCTTCGAGCACGGCAAGCACTTTCGCGAGCTGCGCCGGCTGATTGACGTCCCAATCCTTCTGCGGTGCGAGGCGGATGCGGGCACCGTTGGCGCCGCCGCGCAGGTCGCTGCCGCGGAAGGTGGAAGCCGACGCCCAGGCGGTGGACACCAGCTCGGCCACACCGAGGCCGCTGGCGAGAATCTGCGCTTTCAGTTGCGCCGCGTCGTTGCTGTCGATCAGGGCGTGCGTCGCGGCAGGCAACGGGTCTTGCCAGATCAGGTTTTCCGCCGGTACTTCCGGCCCAAGGTAGCGCACCTTCGGCCCCATGTCGCGGTGGGTCAGCTTGAACCAGGCGCGGGCATAGGCGTCCGCAAACTCTGCGGGGTTGGCCAGGAAGTGGCGCGAGATCTTTTCGTAGGCCGGGTCGAATTTGAGCGACAGGTCAGCCGTGGTCATCATCGGCGCGTGCTTCTTCGACGGGTCATGAGCATCAACAACCATGTCCTCGGGCGCCACGTCCTTGGCCCGCCACTGATGGGCGCCCGCCGGGCTCTTGACCAGCTCCCATTCGTACTTGAACAGCACTTTGAAGTAACCCATGTCCCAGGTCGTCGGGTTCGGCTTCCATGCGCCTTCGATGCCGCTGGTAGTGGTGTCGCCGCCTTTGCCGCTACCGTGCTGGTTGATCCAGCCGAAGCCCATCGCTTCCATCGGTGCGGCTTCCGGTTCCGGGCCGACCAGTTTCGGGTCGCCCGCACCGTGCGCCTTGCCAAAGGTGTGGCCGCCGGCGATCAGCGCCACCGTTTCGTAGTCGTTCATCGCCATGCGGGCGAAGGTCTCGCGCACATCGCGACCGGAGGCGACCGGATCGGGGTTGCCGTCCGGGCCTTCCGGGTTCACATAGATCAGGCCCATCTGCACGGCGGCGAGCGGGTTTTCCAGTGCGCGATCACCGCTGTAGCGGCTGTCCGGCTTGTCGCTGGTGGCGAGCCATTGCTTCTCAGCGCCCCAGTAGATGTCCTCTTCCGGTGCCCAGATGTCGGCACGGCCGCCACCGAAGCCGAAGGTCTTGAAGCCCATCGTTTCCATCGCGACGTTGCCGGCGAGGATGAACAGATCGGCCCAGGAAATCGCGTTGCCGTATTTCTGCTTGATTGGCCACAGCAGGCGGCGCGCCTTGTCGAGGTTGCCGTTGTCCGGCCAGCTATTGAGCGGGGCGAAGCGCTGGTTGCCGGTGTTGGCGCCACCACGGCCGTCGGCGGTGCGGTAGGTGCCGGCGGCATGCCAGGCCATGCGGATGAACAGGCCGCCATAGTGGCCGTAGTCAGCAGGCCACCAGTCCTGCGAGTCCGTCATCAGTGCGGCGAGGTCTTCTTTCAGCGCTGCGAAATCAAGTTTTTTGAATGCTTCGGCATAGTCGAACCCGGCGTCCATCGGGCTGGATACCGGCTGGTGCTGGTGCAGGATTGAGAGATTCAACTGATTGGGCCACCAGTTGGCATTGGACTGGGCGCCATGAGTGGCGCGGGCACCGCCGGCGGCATGAAAGGGGCATTTGCTCTCGGTTGTCATCACGTTCTCCTGTATCGGTGTTGCAGTCTGGAATCGATAAGGCGAACATTAGGCCGTTCTGGTGATCGGGTCCAACGATTAAAAATGGCTTCTGTAATCGTCAAAAGCGATATGGAACGACGAGCATCCGGGTTTCGCGGGCAAGAAAAAACCCGCTGTCGTTACCGATCAGCGGGTTTCCGGCGATGAGTCGGGAGGGGATTAGCCCTTCTTGAACTCTTTCGGGCACTCGCCCGGCTTTTGGCTCATTACCCAGTCGACGATCTTGGCGATATCGGCATCGGCCACTTGCGGGTGCGCCGGCATCGGGATCTGGCCCCAGACACCTGCGCCGCCAGCCTTGACGTGCTTGACCAGCTTTTCCTTGTTGGCCGCCAGTTTCTTGGCGTCCTTATCGGCGTAGCAGGCAGCCACGGCGTTGTAGGCCGGGCCGACAACTTTCTTGTCGACCTGATGGCAGGCGGTGCAGCCTTTGGCTTGTGCCAGCGCCGCATCGGCGTGGGCAACATTGACCAGCGCAACCGGCGACAGCGCGGCGGCGACGAACAGTGCAAATTTCTTCATGACGAGTCCTTGTTAAAACGGGCGCGAGTGTAACCGAAGCCCCGCGCGATGACGCTCAAGCGTTAACGCGACGTTAAGGTGATTTGTTGACGCCCGACTGACAGCACAAACAATAGCCCGGCAGGGGCGGACAGACAATGGTCGTGCCTACATGTGCGTAGTCGACGGCTTGGCTCCAGTCCGGGGTCGAGTCGCCACTGTCGCAGCAGCCGGTGGCGATCCGTCTTCTTCCTTGCCCGGCGCCCGATCTGGTGCCTTGTCCCTGATTGCTTCGACGGAGAGTGCGGCATGGATTCGTTCGCGTTTTGTGGGTTGTCCGGCTGCAAACCGGTGGCGCTGTCAGGCGGCGACAGCGGCAAGGGCCTGGGGCTCAAGGCCGCCGTCGGGCTGGCCTCACGGTGCCGCAACTACCCGGATGACGTGAAGAAGGTGCAGGAAGCGCTCAACCGCTTTCCACCGCTCGAAGGCGGTCCCAGCCCGAAGCTGGTGGTGGACGGCATTGTTGGCCCCAAGACCTCGGCGGCGATTTCGGCCTTCCAGCGCAAGCAGTTCGGCATTGGCAAGGCCGACGGCGTGGTCGATGTCGGCATGCGCACCGATGAGCGGCTGGCCGGTGTCAACAGCACCTACAGCAGCCTGCCCGCCGAGATGATGCAGCACATCCCGCGCGCGCTGTCGATCATCAACATCTCGCGCTCCACCATCAGCGCCGCACGCACCTTCAAGCTGAACGGTGGCGGCGGCTTTGTCGGCTTCGGCGAGGCAAGCTGGAACAAGGTGGTCAAACACTTCCAGGTCGACAAATTCCCCGACTGGAGCAGCCAGCTCGACTGGCTGAACCGCATCTACATTGGCATGGAGACCGCGATCGGTCACATCCCGATGGGCATGATCCTGCTCGCCGACGAGCCCGCCAGCAGCAACGAAGGGGCGTTCGCCTTTACCTTCGCGGGCGGTTACGAAGTGGGCGAACGCAACAAGACCTATCAGGGCATTCCGCGCGGCTCGGTCTATCTATGCCCCAAGATGCAGACGATGAAGCAGGACGCCTTCGCCTATGTGCTGATCCATGAACTGGCACATTTCGTCGGCCCGACCGGACAAACCGGCGTGCAGGTCGACGACTACGGCTATCGCCACAAACCCGGCTATGACGCTTTGGTGCCGTGGCAGCGCGTGCACAATGCCGACAACTTTGCGCAGTTCTCTTTCGACGCGATCGGCAAGCCGTTTAACCTGAAAGAGCACCTGCTCAGCTGATCGAGCACCGCCAACGCCGCGTGTCGCGCGGTCAGGGCTTCAACGCATCAATCGCGAGCACAACGTCGGCGTCGCTGCGCGCCGAGTTTTTGACGCCCTGGGTGATGACTGCGGCATTGCTGATCCCGAGCAGGCGGCGCAGGATCATCACGCCATCGGTCAGCGCCAGTGTCTGGCCGTCGCCATCGACGTCGAAGCGGGACAGGTTGGCGGCGACATGCGCCGCAATCTGCGCTGCATCGCGGCGCGCGCCGGGGCTGATCGCACCAGCAACCAGCACGGTGCCCCGATAGCCGAGCAGGTAACGCAGCAGCAGCACGCCATCACTGGCAGCATCATAGATAGTTGTCGGCGCACTGTCATCGATATCGAGAATCGGGGGTGGGGCCACCACCTTTAACAGACGCAACTGCTGCGGCGCAGGTGCCTGACTGCCGCCCGCGGCGAGCGGCGCAGCGCCTGCCTGACTGGCGCGCACACCGCACAGACTGCCCACGGCACCGCTAATCGTCAGTGTGGTTCCACTGACGCTGCAGGTCGTGGGTGTCCAGCTGTCAAACGCGACGGGCATGCCGCTGGTCGCGCTCGCCACCAGGGTCGGCGTGGTACCAACGACGATACTGTCCGACGACGTGAAAGCTATCGACTGCGCGGGCCGAATCGGCACGGCAACGCGACGACTAATGGTGCTGCCGTCACCCACCTGCCCGTTGCCGTTGCGCCCCCAGCACTTGACTGCGCCCGCAGCGGAAAGGGCGCAGCTGTGGGCGCCCTGCGCGCTGGCGACCACAGTCGCGCCCGCGAGGCCGCTGACGTCCACCGGCGTCAGTCGCTGGGTATTGCTGTTGTCGCCCAGCTGCCCGTAACTGTTGTCGCCCCAGCAGCGCGCGCCACCGCTGGCCATCAGGGCGCAAGTGTGGAGTTCCGCGGTGACAATCGAGGTGGCGACACCGCCGAGGCTCACCACGTCGACCGCTGTCAGCCGTTGTGTCGTGCTGTTGTCGCCGAGTTGGCCGTTGACGTTGTAGCCCCAGCACTTCACGCCGCCAGCGACCAGCGCGCAGGTGTGCAACACGCCTGCGCTGATTGCGGAAACGCCGCTGCCGAGCCCGGAAACAGCGGTCGGAACCAGCCGTTGCGTGGTGCTGTTGTCACCCACGGTTCCCCAGAAGTTGTACCCCCAGCACTTTGCAGCGCCGCCAGTCAGCGCGCAGGTGTGCAGCGCACCGCCGCTGATCGCCGACACGCCGCTGCCCAGGCCATTCACATCCACCGGGGTCGGGCGGGTGGTCGTGCTGTTGTCACCAATCTGGCCGTTAGCGTTCAGGCCCCAGCATTTCATGGCTCCGGTCGTGGTCAGCGCACAGGTGTGAAAACCGCCTGCACTGATCGCCGCCACGCCACTACCGAGCCCGACAACAGCAACCGGAATCGGGCTGTCGGTCAAGCTGTTATTGCCCAACTGACCGTCGCTATTGCGGCCCCAGCACCATACGCCGCCGCCGACACTGAGCGCGCAACTGTGAAAAGCCCCCGTGCTGACGGCGGCGATGCCGCTGTCGAGGCCGGCCACGGCAACCGCACTCGGCCGCTGTATGGTGGTGTTGTCACCGAGTTGCCCGCTGTCATTGGCGCCCCAGCATCGGACCGCGCCAGCAAGCGTGACGGCACACGAGTGATAGGCGCCGGTGCCGATGGAGACGACGCCCGCGGTATGCCACGCAACGTTGGCTGGCACCGCTGATTGCGACGTGCTGCCGTTGCCCGTCTGCCCGAAAAAGTTGTAGCCCCAGCATTTGACGTCGCCCAGCGCCATCAGCACACAGGTGGACAAAGCGCCGGGGCTGACGGCAGCGGCGCCGCTGAGGCCGACAACGTCCACCGGCGTGGTGCGGGTCGCCGAGCTGCCATCGCCGAGTGCGCCATATTGGTTGTAACCCCAACACTTCATGGCGCCACCGGCGATGAGCGCACACGTGTGATAGAAGCCCGCACCGATCGATGTAACCCCGCTGCTGAGGCCAGAGACCGCGATGGGCGACAGGCTGTTGACGGTGCTGCCGTCGCCAAGTTGGCCCCGGTCGTTCGGCCCCCAGCACTGCACGCCGCCGGAGACCAGCAGCGCGCAACTGTGGTAGTTGCCGAGACTGAGTGAGGCCACGCCACTGCCGAGGCCGACCACCGCAACGGGCGCCGAGCGATTGGTGGTGGTGCCATCACCCACCTCACCGGCGATGTTGTTACCCCAGCATTGCACGGCGCCTGCCTGACTCAGCGCACAAGCGTGTGAGCCACCGACCGAGATGGCCGCAACGCCACCGCTCAGACTCACCACGTCAACGGGAGTCGATTGATCGGCAGTGTTGCCATTGCCCACCTGACCGTAGGCATTGGACCCCCAGCATTTGACCGCGCCCGCGGTCGTCAGCGCACAGGTGGAGAAGCCACCCGCATCAATAGCAGCAACGCCGCTGCCGAGGCCCACGACGTCAACGGGGGTCGAACGATCAGTGGTGGTGCCATCGCCCAGCCCGCCGACAAGGTTGCGCCCCCAGCACTTCACCGCCCCACTCACCAGCAGGGCGCAGGTGTGATCGGTACCCGCCGTCAGCGCCGCAACTCCAGGCGCAAGGCCGCTCACTTCGGCGGGCAGAACGCGTCTGAGTGCGGTGCTGTTGTCGCCCAGCTGGCCATACTGGTTGCTACCCCAGCACCGCACCACCCCGGTCGCACTCAGCGTGCAGGTGTGCTGGGCACCGGACGCCACCTGCGTGACGGGGTCATCAAGCGCGCTGGCTGTTTGCGCCTGGACACGACCAACAGCGCCGAACACCAGCAAGATAATTGCGAGCAGCCCAACGTGCATGAACCGATGCGGGTGTCGCACCAACTCAGACAGCCTGCGATGACAATGAAACCGACCGACCTCACGCGCCAGCCACTGCGGCCGGGCGCGGAATGCATGACTCAAAACCACATCAACATCCCGGAACAAGATCCCGAACGGGATTCGTTACAACACGACGAATGCTAGGGGCAAACGATGCCCACCCAAAGCGCCACGTTTCATTCGCTCCTGTACTCAAGCGAGCGGCTCTGCGATCGGACCGAAGGGCCGCAGTGGCGTGCGTCGACTAAGGCTTCAGGGCGTCGATCATCAGCACGACATCTGCATCGCTGCGAGCTGAATTTTTCACGCCTTGGGTAATGGCTGACCCGGTGATGCCCAGCATCCGGCGCAGGATCATCACCCCGTCGGTCATCGCCAGCGTCTGGCCATCCCCGTCAACGTCAAAGCGGGTCAGCGTGTCGGCGATGTGCTGCGCGATCTGTGTCGCGTTACGTCGCGCGCCGGGCCCGATGGCGCCGGTGATCAAGGCGGTATCTCGATAGCCCAGCAGATAGCGCAACAGCAACACGCCATCGCTAGCGGCATCGTACTTGGTGGCCGGTGCGCTGTCGTCGATGTCGAGCGATGGAGCGCCCAGCGTGATGCCAACCAGCACCGGATCGTGGTCCGACGAGCGGAACGGTGTCGCCGTGTAGTAATCCGGCGAGGTGCAGGTGGTTGAGGTGCAGTTCGGGTTGTTCTTGAACTCAACGTTGTAGTCGAGGATCACCGGCTCGTCGGAGTTGATGTTCCAGATGCCTGCGTTGGTCACTTGCGCCATCAGGCTCGGCGTCACCATCGCATGATCGAGCGAGCCCGACTGGCCGCTGAACACATAGGAGTGCTCGCCGACGGCGAGATCAATCAATCCGCCCGCGCGAAGGATGTCGATCGGGTCTTCCTGCGAGTAGGCGTTGAGGTCGCCCAGAATGATCACGTCGGGATCGTTGGCGGCTGCCTGCACCGTGGCGATGAAGCCCAGCAGCGCTGCGGCCTGCCCTTTGCGCATGGCATTCCAGTTGCCCTGGCCATCGCCCTGATCGGCATCGGCGCCGGTACCCGTGCCGCCTTTTGATTTGAAGTGATTGATGATCACCGAGAGCTTTTGCCCGGCGCTTGCGCCACCATCGACGGTGAAAGTCTGCGCCACTGGTGCCCGTGCCTGCGTAAAGGCGGCGTCGTTCGGCGACATTGACGCGCCGACTGGCGTCACGGCCGTGGTGCGATAAATCAGCGCGGGTCGGATCTCGTCGGTGCTGCCCGGGATCGTGCCCCAGCCTGAGGGGTTGGGCACATAGGTCCAGTTGCCGCAGCCGTTGGTCGCGGTCAACGCATTGGTCAGCTCGGTCAATGCCGAGGTGGTGCCATTGCCATCGTTCTCCATTTCGAGCAGGCCGACCACGTCGGCACCGAGGCCGCAGAGTGCGGCAACGATTTTGGCCTTCTGGCGGCCGAATTCATACGCCGTGTCAGCCCCACGCGTGGTGGGGAAGCCGCCACCGGTGCCGTTGCCATTGAAGAAGTTCAGTACATTGAACGACGCCACCTTGAGGTTACCGCCTACCGCCGGCGGCGACAACGGGCGTGGCGCGTAGCTGAACGCCGGCGCTTCAGTCGCGTGAATGGCGTAGTTGCCAAACGAATGATTGAGGATGCCGGTGAGGTTGGTGATCGTCGTGCCGAGCCGGATCGTGTTGTTGGCCGGATCGAGGAACGGGATCACCGCCGGGTTTTGCGTCGCGCTGGTGTCGGCGAGCAGGATGGACGAGCGCAGGTTCAGGTTGGCGCGCGCACTGACGGCTGCGACGTTGCTGGTCCCGCTGCTGTTGTTGCCCGAGGCAGGATCGTCGTTCGGATCCACGACTTCGGTCGGCTGCAACAGGCGGCCATTGACGGAGAGCAGAAGTTCGCCGTAACGCGCGAGCGAGAAGTGCTCGCTGACGGTCATCGTCTGCGGCAGGCGCACGCGCATGCCTTCGTAACGCTCAAGATCGGTCACCGACGCAACCGGCAAAGCGACGTCGACCAGCGCCGGCAGTGGATTACCCGACGACACAATCTGCACGGTAGCCGAAGTGATCTCAGTGAGTGTGTTGGGTGCGGTGCCGAGTTCGGCAACGGTACCGGTCACGTTGACCTTGTCGCCCACGGCAACGGCTGTTGCCGAGTGAAAGATGAAGATGCCTTCGGAAGTGGCGGGGTCGACGTCAATGTTGGCGTCTTCTTCCTGGAGGTAGAAACCGCCCAGCGAATTTGCCGCCTGGAAGCTGGCAGTGACGATGCCCTGCAGCGTGACCGTCTGGCCGACCATCGGGCTGGCGCTGCCCGTACCCTGCACGTCGTGGATGCGCGGACCGCTGCTGACGTCGTCGTTGACGATGGTGCCGATGCCCTGGCCATCGGCGATGAAGGCGCCGGTGACGTTGGTCACGTTGACGAAGAAAGTCTCGTTGGGCTCGAACGAGGTGTCGCCGTTGACGTCGACGCTGAACGTGTACGTCGTGGCGCCAGCGGCGATGGTCTGTGCGGCGAGCGATTTGGCGGTGTAGTCGCTGCCGGCCGTCGCCGTGCCGTTCGCCGTCGCGATGTCGAAGCTGACGCCGCCGACCGGCGCCGGCTCGGACAGGCTCACGGTAAAAGTGAACGTGGTGGTGCCGCTGTTGCCTTCGTTTTGGTTGACGTCGTTGATGCTGAGCATGACGCCACCGTCATCGTTGACGATGGTGCCGAGGCCCTGGCCGTCGGCGATCGTGGCGCCGGACACATTGGTCACATTGACGAAGAAGGTTTCGTTGGGCTCGGACATCACGTCGCCGTTGACCAGCACCGTGAACGTGTAGCTCGTGTTGCCCGCAGCAATGGTCTGCGCGGTGAGCGACTGCGCTGCGTAGTCGCTGGCGGACGATGCCGTACCGTCGGCGGTGGCGATGTCGAACGTAACGCCACCGGCACCCGCCGGTGCGGAAAGACTCACAGTGAAGGTGAACGCCGTGGTGCCGGCGTTGCCTTCGGCGACCGAGACGTCGTTGATGCTGAGCGTCGGCAGCGCCGGGCCGCAGGGCGCAGCGGCCGTCGCCGAGTTGCGCGGCACTGCGGCGGCGGCGGCGAAATCGTTCGCGTTGTTGTCGGTGTCGGTGCAGCCGTTCGCAGCGCGATAGATAGCAGTCGTGGTGCTTGGCGACGGGCTTGTTGCCGTCTCGCTGCAGTTGGTGCCCGAGCCGTAGCCGACAAGATCGACGATGCCGCTGCTCGGGCAGGCACCGCTCAGTGCGGTGGATGAGCTGACCAGTGCGATCTTGCCGACGGTGGAGCTGATCTGGATGGTGCCGCTCGCGTCGGGCGTCGGGATGGCTGTGATGCCGTTGGCGTTGCTGCCAAGTCCCACCAGATAGTACTGACCCGGCTGCACTGTACCGCTCAACGCGACGCTCTGCCACGATGTTCCGGTGGACCCCGCATACTGCACTGACCAGCCATTGATGCTGACGGCCGAACCACTGCGATTGAACAGCTCGACGTAGTCGCGCGTGAAGGTCGAGCAGCCTGCCGTGGGGCACCCCGCCCCGCCGTAGACCTGGCTGATCACGATGTCGGGCGACACCGCTGTAGCCGGCAACGCGATCAGCGATAACAGTGCGGTCGCCAGCCTGCGCGAGAACAATTGCGTGCAAGACGGCGCCACATCAAGGCACCACAAACCAGAAAGCGAACGAAGCAGCACGACGGCCCCCAGAAAACATCATCGGGCCGTTACGCCCACAAACAACGATTATTAGCAGCTCAACGCCGCCAAATCAATCACATCAGCGTGACGAAGCGACCGCAGAGCCACCCGTAAAACAAAAGCAATCGACACACCAGAAGGTGGAGCTGATCAGCGCTTCATGCGCGCGATGAGTCCATCAAGCTGATCGAGACTGGCGTAGCGGATCACCAGTTCGCCTTGTCCACCGGACTGATGCACGATGGAAACATAAGTGCCCAGCGCGTCGGCGAGCTCAGTTTCCAGGCGATCCAGATCCGGGTCGCGCGTGGCGGGCAGATCAAGTTTGCCCTGCTTGCTTTTGGCGGTTGGCACACCGGGGCGCTTGCCGGTCGCACTGCTCTCTTCCTTCACCAGCGCTTCGGTCGCACGCACCGAGAGATCGTTGATGGCGATCTTTTCGGCGAGCATCACTTGCTTGTCTTTCGGCAGCGTGGCGAGTGCGCGGGCGTGGCCCATTTCGAGCGTGCCGGCGATGACGCGATCCTGCACGGGAGCGGCAAGCTCCAGCAGGCGCAGCAGGTTCGACACCGCGCTGCGTGATTTGCCCACCGCTTCGGCGGCCTGCTCATGCGTGAAGCTGAACTCGGCGATGAGACGCTGCAGGCCATGCGCTTCTTCAATCGCGTTCAGGTCCTGACGTTGCAGGTTTTCGATCAGCGCGAGCGTGAGCGCCGTCTTGTCGTCGACTTCCTTGACGATCACCGGCACTTCGGCGAGGCCCGCCAGTTGCGCCGCGCGGAAGCGGCGTTCGCCGGCGATGATTTCGTGTTTGCCGGACACTGTTTTTCTTACGACGATGGGCTGCATGATGCCCTGCGCCTTGATCGACGCCGACAGCTCGGCGAGCGACGCATCATCAAAGCGGCGGCGCGGCTGGTATTTGCCGGCGATCATGTCGGCGACCTTGAGCGAAGTCACGCCCGCCGCCGGCGCATCCACCCTGGTCGGCTCCGGCATCAGGAGTGCGTCGAGTCCGCGGCCGAGGCCTTTGAGTTTCACTGCCATAGTTGTTCTCTGTCATGTAGCCCGGATGCTTGCATCCGGGGATCGTGCGTTGGTGAAGACGCCATCTGCGCTTCGCGTTGGGTTCGCGGGAACCCGGATGCAAGCATCCGGGCTACGTTAAAAGTTTTTCGTAGTCGCTTCGCGGCAATCGGAAGAACGGAATCTCGCCGCCGCCGTTGTAGTTGAGGGTGCCGTCACGCTTGAGGCCGCATTTGGTCAGCACATGCTGCGAGGCGGCGTTGTCGGGGTGGGTAACGGCGGTGATTTCGTCGAGACCGACGACGTTGAAACCATAGTCGAGCACGGCGCGCGTGGCCTCAGTCGCGTAGCCTTTGCCCCAGCTCGATTGCGGCATGCGATAGCCGACTTCAACATGCGACGTGTCGCGAATTGGTTTCAGGATCGCCCAGCCGAGAAATTCATCACTGCCGTGCAGGCACATCGCCACATGTGAAAGCGCTCGCTCGTCCACAGCGCCAGACGGCCACGCATGAAGTCGCGATATTCCTCGAAGGGCCGCTTCTCGGCCTCGCCGGTGCCGACGTAGCGCACCACCATCGGATCACAATC
>Ga0208938_1001479_pt1 | contig 13629 bp, 9 predicted proteins | sample AD_UKC125_MetaG_FD_184434 | JGI IMG/M metagenome (GOLD analysis project Ga0208938, IMG submission 184434) | Active sludge microbial communities of municipal wastewater-treating anaerobic digesters from USA - AD_UKC125_MetaG (SPAdes) (version 2) | ecosystem: Engineered > Bioreactor > Anaerobic >... | reverse complement strand
TTATCGACTCCCCAACGATGAGCAAGAAGTTATCTGCTTTTACTCCAGCTTCGACGTTTTCGTACGATCTTATCCTGGACTCTTCTCCAAAATACTTATAAAGCAGCTTTTCCATATGAGCTCTATCATATCCCGATACTTTGCCATCGGCGACATCAAAGGCATACTCAGTTGAAGCGTAGGTAAATGCCATGTTGGCGGGAACTTTCCAAGTCGCAAATCTTCCTGCCCTGCCTGCTTCGACAACCTTTTCTTCAATGGCTTTTAAGATGAATTCCACATCTCCAGCTTTATCTGGGGGTATCTCTATCCCGAGCGACCCAGGATATCCGTGATAAGGGCTGGGACAGCACTGCTCCGGGAAGAGGGCACCTGTCGTCATGACAGCCTTTATTAACGGTTCTTGCATTCCACAGTTCGTGCTGAAAAAGGCAGTGTCCACGCCATATTTTTCCACCTGACGGGGAACGTCTTCCAGGACGAATTGCTGTGTTCCGGCTATGCCGGCATCTCCGGTTGGATCGGGTGCGTTGACGAAAACAAACTCGATCCCTCGCTTTTCGCATTCGGCCTTCATGATGTCTCTGCGCTCAGCGAGAAGGGGATAAGACATGTGTCGAGGGAAGGAAATATGACAGAAGGTCTTGGCGCCCATTTTTTCAGCTAGCTCAATGATCGTGACACCACGCATGGGATTATCTGTCTCAAGGCAAATATCTGCTTTCTGGACGACTAACAAGGGATCTTCATGGGGAACTATATTGATGAAAAACATATCGGGACGAAATTCTTTAACCTTATCGATGGCCGCTGCCGAACCGGGAACACCTTGCACCAACACTATGGCCTTTACGTCCGGGTCGGAAGCCATGCCCATTATTTGTTGAATAGTGGTTTCCTGCTCGTCCATGAATTTGTCAGGGTAGGTTACGTGAATTACCCTGTCTTCGCCGTATTTTTCGATCATCTCAAGCGCGGCTCTGTACTCTTCTTCCCCTTGAGATGTGGTGCCCGTCATGATCCCCACCTTGGTGGGACCGGCAAAAGCCACGCTTGCAAAAGCCATGGCAACAATAGCAACCACCATTACGTGAAATAACCTTCTCATTTAACCACTCCTCCTTATCGTGACGCCACGACGTCTTTGATAAATACAAATCCCCTGAACAAACAACTAGCCAACCTATGTTAAGCTGCTTTTTTTAACTTTTCCCTAGGACTACCTTTGCTCCATTCCCCCTTTCTTTATCTAGTATAATATATAATATACAGTATATATGATTCATGAAAGCTTCATATTGATTATAACTGAGACTACTTGATGTAGCAGATTTGAGGTCCATATCGTTTATATCATATTGTAGGTATATACAAAGGGTCAAGCTTAGAGTCTATGTAAAGCCGATGATTTGCTAATTGAAGATTTCTTACCTTTGCTTATCCTTCGGCACATGCGAATGTAAATACCTCTATGGTGCATGATATAATTTTTGAATATGCTATGATTAATCGAATTTTACGAAAGACTGAAGGTTGCAAGGAGCGATTTTTATATGGCAAATGAACGCGAACGAAGAATTGAAAAAAACTTAGTAGAAGGCAAACTTTCGCGATCCATCTGGAAGCTTGCAGCTCCAATGATGATTGGCGGGTTGCTGCAAGATCTTTTCTCGATGGTGGACTTATATTTTGTCGGTGAATTGGGACATGTTGAAGTAGCCGCACTTGCTATTGCCGGTACAGTTGTGGCGGTACTCACGATGCTGGTTCAGGGCATTGCCGTAGGAACGATGGCTCTCATCGCACACTTTACCGGAGAAGGAAATCACGAGATGTCGGATATTGTTTTAGGGCAAACGCTTATCTTGGGTATCATCGGATCGGGCGTAATGTTATTAGTAGCGCTTTTTCTGGTAGATCCCATTTTAAAGCTTTTTGGAGCCACAGGTGATGTTTTTATATATGCAGGAGAATACCTTAAGATAAACTTCGCATTTGCCATTTCCATTTTTATTTTTGTGGGAATAAATTTCGCTCTGAGGGGATCAGGAGATGCCAAGACTCCTTTATACGCACTGATAATAGCAAATATCCTTAATATCATTCTTGATCCGATGCTTATCATGGGGTATGGCCCATTTCCTGCTATGGGCGTAGCCGGCTCTGCTATAGCAACGGTTTTAACCCGAGGAATTGGCGTCTTATTTCTTTTAAGGCATCTTCTTTTTGGACACTCCACACTTCATTTAAAACTTAAATACCTGAAGCCTCTTCCGCCTTTGATGAAAAGGATTGTGAGCATCGGTTCCTTTGCCTCACTTCAAGTATTTATCCGTGAAGTGTCCTTTCTCTTTTTGATGCGCCTGGTCACATCTTTTGGGCACGTAACTCTTGCGGCGTATGGGATAGGGGCAAGGCTTAGAATGCTCATCATAGTGCCCGGCAATGGGTTTGCAGGCGCGGCTGCCGTTTTAGTGGGGCAAAACTTGGGCGCAGGAAGGCCGAAGCGAGCACAAAAGGCTGCATGGCGTACCGTTGCATATTATGAACTTATTCTCATCCCGATCATCATAGTTTTCCTGGTCTTTGCGCCAAGTCTCGTAAGATTTTTTAACGACCATCCGGAGGTCGTTACTATCGGTAGCTCGTATTTGCATTATCTAGCCTTAACGTTTCCCTTTCTTGCATTTTCGCTCATCCTTGGCCAGGCGATGAATGGCGCGGGAGACACCAAAGTGCCTACCATTGTCAACGCAATTGGTCAGCTGGGTTTTAGAATACCTTTCGCCTACTTTTTCGCACTTGTCGTCAAAATGGGTTATAAAGGCATTTGGCTTGGCATCAACGCTTCCGATATTGTGCAGGGGATTGGAATGATACTTGTCTTTCGCACCGGACGCTGGAGGAAGGCATTTGTAAAGCATAAAAAGAAGTTGGCTCGCGAGGCGGGGTTTTTCCAAGCATCCGCAGAGTGTTCTTCATCCGGCTCTTAGCCTGAAGGAAGTTCACATAAATTCATGTTCACTTTTATACGACTTATATATGACGGTCAAGTCCTTAGTTTCCTGTAAAATTACTCTGCTGTCTCGTGGGTAGTTGGGGTTCATGATAACTTTCTTCTATCAGAGGGCGACCAGAGGGCGACGACCCTTTCAAATTGCTTCAGAAAGGGTCATCCCAAATTTTACAGATGACAGCATACGTAACTCTTTATCCATCTTTGTCGCCATTCTCATGCATAGGATTTGTCAAATTGTTAAGTCGATTGAGATATTCTTCCAAACGTTTTAGCGCCTCGCCATAACCTGCCCAATCGCCCCTTCGCAACGCCTCCTGGGCTTCGTTGTAAGCCTCTGTAGCCAATATTACCAATTCCCTTAAATCGTCAGGCTCAACCAAACCTTCCGATACGTACGAAGGCGATTCTGCCACTACACTTTCTTTTCTTTCTCGAACTTCAAATAAATCGCTAATTGCATCATCGAGGCGTTCTCCCCATACAACGCGGCCACCGGCCGAAACGATAATCCTTTTCAGCTCTGGAAGATCGCTGTTTTCGGCCCTTAAATAAAGAGGCTGTACGTATAAAATAGAATCGCCCAACGGTATCACCAATAACCTTCCGAATATTACGTCCGAGCCTCTTTGGCTCCACAAAGAAAGCTGCGCCGATATCTCGGGATGTTGATTTATCAATGCCTCTATTTGCTGAGGACCGTAAATCAGTTTCTGCTTCGGAAATACATAAGCCACCAATTGACCGTAAGTGTCTCTATCGCAACGCCCCGCTAGCCAGGCGATCATGTTGTTCTTTCCAAAGGGAAGATATGGGGTAACCAAGACGTATTCTGCCCTTTCTGCTTCTTTTAGTTTTGTGACGATATAATAAGGCGACGCCTGGGATTCTTCGTGCGTAGGAAATGACCAGACGTCTTCCCTGTTATAAAATGTATTTGGATCCGACATGTGATATACGGCAAATATTTGAGCTTGCACTTGAAAAAGATCCATCGGATAGCGTCGATGAAGAACCAAGTCGTGGGGCATTTCTTCCTGGGACTTAAATAGATCGGGAAATATCTTATCCCAAACGAGAATCAGAGGGTCCTTCGGATCGGACACGTAAAATTCCACGCTACCGTCGTAGGCGTCGACTAACACCTTTACGCTGTTTCTAATGTAATTAAAACGCACCTTGCCGGTTTTCTTCGTCAGAGTGGTGGGTTGAGAGTAAGGATATCTGTCGGTAATCGTGTAAGCATCTATCACCCAGATCAGCCTTCCGCTCATCACTGTCAAGTAGGGATCTTGGTCGAATAGTAAAAAGGGAGCAATGCGTTTCACGCGTTCATAAATGTTTCTGTAATACATTATCCTGCTTTCCGGAGTGATTGCATCGGTAAATAAAATCTGCGTATCCCCGAAGCGCACAGAAAACGCCAGCCTACGCAATAAAGAACTAATGGAAACTCCTCCCTTGCCTTGGTAGGTGGAGCGGACGTTCACGTCTCCCGCAGGATAGTCAAACTCCTGAACGGTCGTTTTGACTAACACGTAATAATCGGTCATTTCTCCGTAATATATCTGAGGATATTCTATGGAAAGCGGAACGGTTGCCCTGGGAGGCAGGTCTTGAACGTAAAATACGGGCAACCCCGTAGGGGTTACCTCATTAACCGGATTCATTACTATGCCATAACCATGGGTAAACTCGAGGTGCATATTCACCCAGGTGGGATTTTGAAGCTGTCGAACATCCAATTCCCTTGCGGCGAGCATCACCTGCCTGGGCACCTCGCCATGAAAGTAATAACGATCTATGTCGATGTCTGGAAATTCGTAATATGTCCTTATTTCCTGAAGTTGTTTGTAGCTTCGAAGTAAAGGTCCGTAATCCCACAACCTTATGTTTTCTATTGTTTCTCTGTTTTCCTCAAAATCTTGCAGCGTCACTCTGTCTTTGGGCGTGATATTGCTCACCACTACATCGTCTAGTCCGTAAGCGAGTTGCGTGCCTAAGATGTTATGCTTTATGTAGGGGCTTTCCTTCTGAAATTCGTTGGGTTCTACTACATATCTTTGAATTACTCCAGGATATATACCCCGCAAGCCCACCGTTCCAACGATCCATACTCCTATCAAGATACCTACAAACTTCCAGGTCTTGCGTTTAGCAGCAATGGGAAGGAAAAGCCCAATGACGGCGACGGCTATGGCAAGCACGTTATAGGCTAATAAACGGGCATGAAGATCAGTGTACCCTGCTCCGAAGACAACACCTAGAGGGGAAAAGAGGAGTTCGTAGCGATCGAACCGATATCCCAACGCGAGTAAGAGCAATAAAATACCACCCAAAACACCTAGGTGCAAGCGTTCGTGGGGAGAAAGTGGGATTTGTCTATAGGAATCCATATCGATACTTCCCTGAGATCTAGCGATAAAATATAAAAAAGCTGTACCAACGAGTGAAACCAAGAAAATCTTTATTAAAAGACTTTGTGCATATCTATAGAAAGGATACTGGAATACGTAAAATCCGATATCCTTATTAAAAATTGGATCTTTTACGTCAAAGGGCATTCGATTTAAAAACCTCAAAACCATCGCCCATTGATCTTTTGCTCCGAAGGCCAGAGCTAGGGCAACGACCAAAGCAAATGCATTGATTATCATCTTAACTCGCGGTAGGTTTAAGGGAGAATCGAAAAATACCACAGCCTCTAAAGCAGTCTTCCTTGCTCGCATTAAGCTAAACCTGACAATACCTAGGGAAAGGATAAAAACGAAGCCGAATAACAACCATTGAGGCCAAAACCTTTTCCAAAACACCGCAGCGTAGCCTAAAGCATCGTACCAAACAAAATCCGTATAAAAACGTACAAGGGGAATGAAACCTAACACAACGGCCAAAATCAGAATTGGCAGAACAACTCCACAGCCCATACTTAGGGGCGGCTTGCTCAACCAGTGTCCCCTTGTTCTATTTTCATCGTGATAATTCATTTCTTTACCTCCAGATTTATTTTCTTGATTTTTTCATTACAGAATACATTAAAGTTCTCTGTGTTATTTGCAAATATATTATTATTTCCTAACTTAGCCTAATTACGCCCATCAAGGTAATTAAGCGAGGGGGGTCATCGCTGAACTTTCGATAGCTTGGGTTCATGATAACTTTGTTCTATCAGAGGGCGATGACCCTTTCAAATTGCTTCAGAAAGGGTCATCCTAAAATTTTACAAATGATATCATATGTCATTATATATGATATGTATAATGATATATAAGTTATATATAAAAATACGAGGAGAATAAATGTGCAGCGCAGAAAGACCGTAAACGTGGACATGGGAAGAGACCCTGTACCGCATGTGCTGTGGAGCCTTGCGATACCCTCCATCATCGCGACGCTGGGACATACGGTATTTCATATAGCGGACACAATGTTCGTGGCCTGGTTGGGGACCGTACCCTTGGCGGCAATGTCGCTCATGTTGCCCGTTATATTCGTGGAGTATGCCTTGATGAGCGGTTGTACTATCGGAGCGACAACGCTCATAAGCAGGAACTTGGGCATGGGAAAACTTTATCGCGGACGCTACCTTGCAAATGCTACCCTTTCCCTCGTCTTCATGATATCCCTGTTGCCATGCATACTTTTAATCCCAAGCATCAAGGATCCTTTCTTCGCCTTCATGGGCGCGAGCCCTGAGGCAATGGTACACCTAAACAAGTATCTGTTTTGGCAAATTTGGTCTTTTCCTGTAGCTTCATGTAGCCTGCTTCTTGACGCCGTTTACCGGAGCCAGGGGAATGCCATAGTGCCCATGTACAGCCTGCTGATAGGAAATGCGGTGAATATAGCCTTGGACCCCTTGTTCATCTTCACCTTTGGCTTGGGAATAGGCGGCGCTTCGCTTGCAACGCTCATAGGCAGGTTGCTGACCTTGCTGTACTCCGTTTCAAAGCTGAAGCAGCATAGCGAAATACATCCCAAGTTTAGTTTTGAAAGAAACACGGTTCCCACGTGGCGCAATGTTTTAGCCATAGGGCTTCCGCTTTCCCTATCCCAGATCAGTTTTTCCGTCGGGGCAGCTTTGCTCAACAGGATGCTTTCCCAATACGGGGAAGCGGCAATAAGCGGATGGGCGCTTGGCAACCGAATAGAAGATATCGCCTTCCTTGTGGTCTTTGGGTTCAATGCAGCTTTAGTTCCCTTCGTCGCCTACAATTTAGGCAAGGGCGATTACGGCAGGGTTAAGGCCGGATTTCTCTTTGCGGCTAAATGGTCTGCCACATTGATGTGCAGTATTGGTATCTTGTTATATATCTTTCCCATGTTCTTTTTGTCCATTTTCAAGCCGGACGGCCTGACATCCTTCTATTCAACGGCCTCCATAAGAGCTTCCACAACTGGCTATCCCATAGTTGCACTGACAATTATAATAGGCGGCGTATTTCAGGGTGCAGGGCACACACACTACAACTTATTCGCCCAGGTTACGCGTAATATTCTGGTTCGTTATCCGGCTGCGGTAACCTTAAACGCCCTTTTTGGCATCAATGGCATATGGTGGTGTCAACCCATTTCTTCTGTCGTGGCTTTTATAGTATCGCTATATCTGTTTAAAAAACTGGAGTCTTCTTTTAATACTCCATCCATCGAAACTGTTGAAAAAGCCAGTTAAAATCATAAAAAATAATCCGCCAACTGTGTGGCGGACGACAGCAGCGAAAGGCATAAGAATTGACCATGCTTTGCCGTTATTTTCAAGAGAATTTTTATAAGCCCTTTGTTTATTTATTCACTAAAATTGCCTATCACTCCTTTTATATAGAGACCGGGCGCTTGTTTTAGATTAATAACGTGTTTTTCTTCAAGGAACACGCCGTTAAAGTCCGAGAGAACCATAACGACCGGTCGAATCATGTCGCCATGATTGGACGCAATTACGACTGCGGTGCTTTGATTGGACAACTCGACTACAGTGCCTGGCGGATATAAGCCAAGAGCCAATATCAATTCCCTTGCCACTTCAGGGTCAAAGTGAGTGTTTGCTCCCATAAATATTAAGGAGATGGCATTATAAGGAGATTCAGCAGTCCTGTAGACGCGGTCCGTCGTAACGGCATCAAATACATCAGCCACAGCGGCGATCCGAGCAACAAGGGGGATAGCATCTCTTGTAAGTCCATCGGGATATCCCTTGCCATCTACCCTTTCATGATGCCACCTTATGATGGAAAGTACCACTAGGTCCTCTATGCCGTTTTGCCTCGCAAGGTTAAAGCCATAAACGGGGTGAGCTTTCATTATTGCGTACTCCCTATCGTCCAAACGTCCGGGTTTGTTAAGAATTTCAAGGGGGATCAAAGCTTTGCCAATATCGTGAACTAAGCCGCCAATCGTAATTTTTTCTACTAACTTTTTATCCCTTCTGCTTAACCTTGCCGCCAAAAAACCGGCAAGCAATGCAACGTTAAAGGAGTGTACATAAGTATATTCGTCCTTTTCCCTCACCTTAATCAGGGATAAAGTTATAGCATCCGATTGTAAAATCTCTTGCGTTAAGATATGTCCTGTAACTATGAGAGAATCGTACAAGTCTCTGGCGTCCTCGCCGCTAGCTATCCTCTGATAAAGATCGCCGATTTGCTTCATAGTTTGATTTGCTAACTCTCGGTCGATTCGCTTGACCGGTACGTCTAATTTTTCTTTATATTCCGCACCTTGACTAAAAAAATTTTTCTGCAGGTCAACATCGCTCGAGTAAACGCTTATATACTCAATCCCTTCTGCTTTGAGCTTTGCGATCAAATTTTTCTTTGCTACATTGCTTAACCAAGAAAGATTTGAACCTCTAGGCAATATAAGTGCCTTAGCTTTTGATACGACATCCTCGGCCACAATCCCTTTGAATTTTTCTAAATCACTGACGGGGATCTTTTTTGCTTTTAACATACAAGATCACACCCTGGATTATCTTTTATTATTTAACAGTTCATGGCGCGGAACTTCGATCCATTAAAGGACTATAAATTCTAAAGAGATTTACGCTCAACGTTTCAATTCTATCATTTTTATCATTTAAATGAAATGTTGTAATAGAAATATCAACAAAGTTTATAAAAAGTCAAAAACATTCTGTAGCGCAGCCAAATAAAACAGTCCATGTTGTACAATACATAAAGGATTTTTATTTAAGGAGGCGCCCCATTTGAGCAATACCACTGAAGCCTTGAACATAAAAAAATTGATTCAAGACAACAATTACGATGAAGCTCTGAGCGAGACAAAAAAAGCTCTGGACGTAGCACTAAGAGAGCTTGGCGATAATCATCCTGATTTGGTTCAATATTTGGACCTTTTAGCCGAAATTCATAAAGCAAACGGCAACCCGAGGGGTGCAAAAAAGATTTACAAAAAAGCTCTAAGGCTTTGGATGAACGCCTTCCTTCCCAAGGATAATTATAGGTATTTCCTGGCCGATCTTTTTCCGATGTTTTTTAAACCACAAGCCCTGCAACCGCGGTTTAAACCCGACAAGATAATAGCGCTAAGACCCGAGCTTTTGATCCACAGCGGTAGCAAAAGAGAAGCTTATATACATCCACAGGACCCAAATTTATGCATAAAAGTTGATAGGCTTTGGAGGAGGGGTTACCGCATTTCTCCAAGGAAGCGACTTAAAAGACTTCTAATGCCCTGGCTCATAGATTTTTGGTCTAACCGAGAAGAGGCAAGGGTCTATCGCTCTGTGGCACTTAAAATTGGCGAAGAATTTTTTGAACACGCGCCCAGATGTTACGGAATCGTGATGACCAACTTAGGACCCGGGCTGGTCGTCGAGCGCGTTAGTGACGAGGATGGCTCATTTTCACAACCCATTGACGTTTACGTAAAAAATAACCCCGGCAAGCTGAAACACGCCCTGGACCTTTTGGAAGACCTTTACGATTTTCTAATCAAACACGACCTTGTGATATACGACTGGCCAACCCTTCTAATTTCCTCGTGCGCAAAAATTCAATTAGGGGCGATAAAATAGTCGTCGTGGACTGGAAGACGGAAGGAACGGCAGACAAAGACCTGCCATGGCGCGACATCTTTCCTGCTTTGGCCCGAAAAAAGATGACCTTTGAGTACAATTGCCTGCGCGAAAATATAGCACGTCTGGGCTCCACGGATTAACCTTTTAAGCGGCCTTATTTATAAAAAGGGTGACATATCTCATGGTCAATGAGAATAAGGTGTTAATGCTCAATGAAGCAGAAAAGGCGTGGCTCGAAGAGCTTGCTTCTGCGTGGGGAGTAAAGCTCATTTTTAGGGAATATCTGGGCGCCGATATGTTCGCCCGAATCACCATAAGCTCTGAGGGAGATGCCTGGGTGGAGATTCTTCAAAGCTTCGACCCCGAAGATTACTACAGCCAATGGGGAAACCGCGACATCGCACCGCCTGAACTTTTCAGGTTCCTGCTTCTTCACGAGATCGCTCACGTACAGTTAAAACACGAAAAAGAAAAGATCCCAAACTACGTGCGTACCAAAGAAGATTGGCAAGAGGTCATCCGAAAACGAGAGGCAAGAGCTGACCTTTGGGCTAAAAGACGACTCAGGGACCCCTGGCCCAGGGAGGACGAAAAAGGAAAGTGCCTCATCGGCTGTAGCGGGTGGTCTTACGAATCGTGGAACGGAAGTTACTATCCGCCGGACCTAAGGGCCAGTGAAAGGCTTTCTTATTACGCCAAAGATTTCCCGACCGTTGAAATAAACATGTCCTTTTACCGCACCCCTTTTGAAAACTTGCTTCGGTCCTGGGCTAAAAAGGTCCCTCCCCGCTTTTATTTCGCCGCTAAGGGCTCAAGGAGGATAACCCATTACCGGCGCCTTAAAGATTGCAGGGAGGAAGTAAGAAATTTCTTCGAGAGATTTGCCCTGCTGCCCCAGCTTTCATGCGTTTTGTGGCAGCTTCCGCCTTCACTTAAATATGACGCTTCATTGCTGGACGAATTCTGCCGCCTTTTGCCCAGCCACCATAGGCAAGCAATTGAATTCAGGCACCTTTCCTGGTGGGATAAGCTCAACGAAACTGCGGAGATTTTATCCAAACACGAGATAGCCTTCGTTGGGATAAGCCGCACGGGTTTTCCCGACGGCGCCCCCGTGACGGCAGAGTTTTGCTATTTCCGTTTCCACGGGTTGGGCAAAAATACTTACCTGTGGGATTACAGCGAAGAAGAACTCCTGCCTTGGGCGCAGCGTATAAAGACGTTACTTGAAAAAGGCATCGACGTTTACGCCTACTTCAATAACGACTTCGAAGCCCTGGCGGTCAAAAACGCCAAAAAACTTTCAGAAATGGTGAAATTGCTTTAATCGGGCTAAATGGGCAAGAATCCTTAATTTACCGCGATGCCGACGCTTTAAGGGCTAAAAATGACCCCACAAGCACGAGGACCCCTCCGAAGTACTGAGTGATGCTGAGATATTCCTTAAAGATTAAAAGAGACAGGACAACAGTTACAAGGGGTTCTGCCATGCTTAAGATCGCGGCTATTGACGGAGAGGTCAGCTCAACTCCGAGGAAGAAAGCAAGAAAACCGAAAAGGGAAACAAAAGCGACGAAGCATAGCAATATCCACGTTGAACTTGCATTTGGAAGGGCCAAACCACGGGCGACCGACCCTAAAATGAGAAAGGAAATGGCAGAAAAGAAACAGACGTACGCTACGACTACCTGATAGGGCACATCTTTTATGATGAAGTTTCCGTAAAGGATATAAGACGTATAAGACAAAGCCCCTAGACCGGCCAGCAAGACTCCCTTAATGCTGACTGAGATCGCAGTTTTTCCGGAAAGAAATATAAGGCCCATGAAAGACACCACTATAGAAAGAACGAGAGTCATCGAGAGATATTCTTTATTGATATAAGAAGAACCCACAGAAACCAAGGCGGGATATGAATAAAAAATAAGGGCAGCCATGGACGCCGGGATGTATTTAAAACTCGAAAAATAACTAAAACTCGTGAGGGTAAAGAGGACCCCTCCAAGTACGAATAATTGAAAAAGTTTTTTCTTGCCCACCATCAACGTAGCTTCTCCCCTTCGCAAATAAAGCAAGCAGAAAAGAGCAACAGATGCAATAGTAAATCGCACCAAGTGAAAAGACATAACGCTGACATCTTTCTTATAGGCAAACACAGCAAGGATAGGGATAAATCCGTATAAGAAAGCGGACAAAAGGACAAAAAAAGCACCCTTATAGCGACTGGTCACGTCCTTCATCGACAGTAAACCTCATTTGTTTATTTTATTGTATTATATTACATTCCTATTTATAGCGGACAACCTCCACTCCTTCTTCGGCAATGATCTCCTCGAGCCTGCGTATATGCTCTTTGGAGGGTGCCTTGAAATCATGTCGAAACTCCTCGAGCCCCAGCAAGCTATACTTAAACGTCCCGAGATTATGGTATGGCAGCATCTCCATTTTCTTCCATGTCATGTGTTGGTAAACAAACCGCGCAGTGTGCCTTATATTTTCCTCGCTATCGTTGACGTCTTTGATAAGGGGAACGCGGATGACCGTCTCGATCCCCGTGGCACCAATGCGCCTGATATTATCGAGAATCACGCTGTTTTCCACTCCCGTAAGCCGCTTATGTTCAAGGCAGTCCATATGCTTAATGTCAGCGAAGATGAAGTCCAGCTTTGCCACTATATCTACCACCTCTTCCCAATTGAAAAAGCAGGAAGTTTCTACCGCTTGGGAAATGCCGAAGTGTGAAAGGGTGTTTACTAAGAGGCGCAAAGACTCGGGAAAAAAGAATGGTTCACCCCCAGACCACGTAACGCCCCCGCCTGAAGCTCTATAGAAAATAAAATAGCGCTTAAGTTCTCGATCAATTTCTTCCACCGTCATAAAACGACCCATTATCTCGCGCTTCCCTGAAGGCAGCATGCTTTCCTTGGGAACTGGTGTCCATGTCTCGGGATTACAACACCAAAGGCACCGCAAAGGACATCCGCTCAGGAAAACCGTGGAGCGGATCCCTTCTCCATCGTTCACGGTAAAATGAAGTATCTGCGATACGCAGATTTTTTTGTCTTTCATCTTAAAAGTTAATAGGAGCCGTGCTCCGTTCGGGCTATGATGGCATCCTGCATCTCTCGAGAGAGATTGACAAACTGGGTGCTGTACCCTGCTACTCGAACGAGAAGATCCCGATACTGTTCCGGATGAGCCTGCGCCTTCCTCAACACCTCCGTGGAGACGGTATTAAACTGAACATGAAAAGCACCAAGGGAAAAGTATGCCTGGATCATGGCCGCTAAATTTCTGCGTCCCCTTGGGGTGTCGACCAACGATTTATTAAGCCTGAGGTTAAGAAGAGTTCCGCCGCTATGAACATCGTGGTTCACTTTTGCAGCAGAGCGCATAACTGCAAGAGGCGTGGACACATCGCTTCCCGCAAAAGGAGAGACCCCCTCCGAGAGAGGCTCCCTTGCCCTTCTGCCGCATGGAAGGGCCCCCACAATTTTTCCTGTGGGGACGTAGTTTGATATGCCCATAAAGGCAGTATTGAAGGGCGAACCAAAGACGTCTTTGTATTTTCGCGTCT
>Ga0208938_1001478_pt1 | contig 13630 bp, 15 predicted proteins | sample AD_UKC125_MetaG_FD_184434 | JGI IMG/M metagenome (GOLD analysis project Ga0208938, IMG submission 184434) | Active sludge microbial communities of municipal wastewater-treating anaerobic digesters from USA - AD_UKC125_MetaG (SPAdes) (version 2) | ecosystem: Engineered > Bioreactor > Anaerobic >... | reverse complement strand
TTTTGGATAAACCCTTACTTGAATTGCTCGGTAAAACGGACATCTCCTTGGTAGAAACCGCGGATGTCATTGATCCCATAGCGCAGCATGGCAATCCGTTCCTGGCCAAGTCCAAAGGCAAAGCCAGAGTATTTTTCCGAATCAACGCCAGACATTTCTAGGACGCTCGGGTGAACCATACCGGCACCCAGGATTTCAATCCAACCTGTCTTCTTGCAGACATTACAGCCGGCACCGCCGCACTTAAAGCAGGAAACATCGACCTCAACAGATGGCTCGGTGAATGGGAAGTAGGATGGACGCAGGCGAATCTTGCGTTCTGCCCCAAACATCTTCTGGCTAATCATCTCCAGGGTTCCCTTGAGATCCGCCATAGAAATGTTTTCTCCGACAACCAATCCCTCAATCTGATGGAATTGATGGGAGTGGGTGGCATCATCCGTATCCCGACGGAAAACCCGTCCCGGCGAGATCATCTTGAGAGGGCCTTTTGAAAAATCATGCTGGTCCAGGGTTCTGGCCTGGACTGGTGACGTGTGGGTTCTGAGCAGGATTTCTTCGGTGATGTAGAAGGTGTCCTGCATATCACGCGCAGGGTGGTCTTTTGGCAGATTCATCCGCTCAAAGTTATAATAATCCTTTTCAACCTCATATCCATCGACAATCTGGAAGCCCATGCCCAGGAAAATATCTTCAATTTCCTCAGAGGTTTGGGTCAGCACATGGCGATTGCCCAAGGCAACTTTACGACCTGGCAGGGTCACATCCAGGCTTTCGGATTCCAGTTTGGCCTGAATCACTGCAGCCTCTACGATTTCAGCCTGCTCTTCAAAGGCCTTGGTCAGGACATCTCGGACCTCATTGACCTGCTTGCCGACAACAGGACGAAGGTCATTGGACAGATCTTTGAGCCCTTTCAGCAGCTCGGTCAAGGAACCCTTTTTCCCCAGGACTGCTACCCGCAAGTCCTGCAATTCCTTCTGGTGGTCCCCCTTCATTTCCTTCAATTTTGCCTGGGTGGAGACCTTCAAGTCTTCTAATTGTTTTTGTAAATCCATAAATATGATACATGAAGCCTAGCAAAAGTCAGAGAGAATCTGAGACTGTCTCCTGCTCTCTATGGCCCCTGTTCAATTGCAGTCAGAACGACTGAAACCAAACATTCCTTTCTTTTTTATCTTCTCTTTGAATAGTTGGTAAAAGAAAAACCGCGTGCACACCCCAATCTTCTAGTCGGAGCGTTGACACGCGGTACCATCCGTTTTCATCTGGACCAGCCAGACCTTACTTTCCTTGTCCTGATATGAGTGAATTCGACAAACTTTCACTGATTGAGCTTGCAGTCACGGCTCAACTCCCTGGGCAGTTTCCATTTGTTTACTAGTCTCACAGACTTCTATTCAATTGGATTTATTGTAACAAATTTTGGCTAAGCTGACAAGTGATAGACTGCCAGGCTTTCAGCTACTCATTGACCCGAATCTCCCCGGTTCGGTAATTGATGGAGAGACCCGACTGGACGTTGGGAATAAAAACATTGAACTCCAGGCTGCCATCAGCTGATTTGGCCTCCAAATGGCTGCCAACCGCTATCAAATCCTCTTCATGGGCATAGATGAGGGTCACCCGATAACGGACCCGCTTATTCTGATCCAGGGCTCTTCTGATTTGGCCTTCGAAATAATTTTGTCCCTGAGAATCCCGCTCATCTGCCTGATTGGACCAGGCTGTTTGAACAGCAATATTTTCAGGATTGCTGGTCGAGGCATCAAAGCCTGACAAACCACCCGCGATGGCATAGCCCAGGAGGTGGCCCCGGTCGATGGCATGGTCATAGGAACCCGACAAATCGTGGACCTGATGCCAGCCCGCTGGTGTCCAATCCGTCCGCCCTTGACCTGTTTCATTGCGATCCCGGTATTGACGGGTGGATTTGGCCAGGAGGGCATTGGCCTGGGTCGGTACCACTTGGCCATTGACTTCCTTAGTTTGATTAGTTGCATAGGGCGCACTGGCTACATCCGCATTCAGATTGGTTTGATTGCCGTTTATGATAAAGGACCCCGCCCCATTCCACTCGATATCTTGGCCTAGTTGGGAATGAACTTCTTCTATCAGGACACTAGATGCCAAGTCCAGGCTCGGTGTTTCTTGGTCTATCCTCGAGTCATTGATATAATAGGAGGGTTGACCAGACTGTCCCCCTTCCTGAGTCAGTTGAGGGAAATAATAACTTCCAGCAATAATCAGACCTGCGACTAATAGACTGATGAGACCTGTACTTTGTTTTTTGATTTTCTTTGTAGACATGATTCTCCAAAAAAAGTAGGTCTAGCCTACTTTCCAGTAAATTTACTAATAATCTCCTGCCATTTATCGAGGGACAGGATAGATGTTGCCTTCTCTCCTTCCCCAATCACGCTGTAGCCTACCATTAGACCAATGGCAAAAATGACTAGGGCTAGGATTAGCATTAGAAAGACAAAGAGGAGCTGGCGTCCAACATATAGCATTGTATCTCTATTCATCGTCATCCTCACTATTCACACGCTCAATATCTGCACCAAGGGCAGCTAACTTTTCATGGAAACGATAGTAACCACGGTCCAAGTGGGTCAATTTGCCGACTGCCGTCTCGCCTTCTGCCACGAGACCTGTCAAAATCAGAGCTGCACTAGCCCGCAGATCGGTCGATAGGACCTCTGCACCCTGGAGTGGATTGCCACCAGAAATGATGGCCGTATCGCGTAGAATTTCCGAATGCAAATCCATCCGTCGCAATTCTTCTAAGTGCTGGAAACGATTTTCAAAAACCGTTTCAATCATGGTGGATTCTCCCTTAGCAACTGCCATCAAGGCTGTAAATTGCGCCTGCATATCCGTTGGGAAACCTGGATGGGGCATGGTTTTCACCATAACGGGCTTCAGTTTTTCCACTTCAGCACGCACGCGAATGCCACGCTCTTCCTCGGTCACTTCCACTCCCATCTCCATCATCTTGGAAATAAGGGGACGGTTGTGCTCCCAGATGGCATCTTTAATTAAGACATCGCCGCCTGTCATAGCCGCAGCCACCATGAAAGTCCCTGCTTCAATCCGGTCTTGCACCACTTGGTGCTCAGCCCCGTGCAGGTTCTCCACACCCTTGATAGTCAGGGTATCTGTTCCGGCTCCCTTGATGTTGGCCCCCATCTTATTCAACAGGATGGCCAAATCAACAATCTCTGGTTCACGAGCGGCATTTTCAATAACAGTAGTCCCCTTGGCAAGAGTCGCTGCCATCATCAGGTTTTGTGTTGCACCAACGCTTGGAAAATCTAGGTAGATATGAGCCCCTTTCAGACGTTCCGCCCTAGCTTCAATATAACCTGCCCGCTGACTAATCTTAGCCCCCATGGCTTCCAAGCCCCGAAGATGCAAGTCAATAGGCCGGCTGCCGATGGTACAGCCACCTGGCATGGAAACTCGGGCATAGCCATTTCGAGCCAAAATAGGACCTAAAACCACAATAGAAGCCCGCATTTTATTGACATAGCGATAGGGAGCCTTGCTGCCAATCGGATGGCTGGCATCCACTGTGATTTTCTTTTGAACCTTGTCAAAGGCCACATCAATATCCAGCCCCCGCACCACATTGTTCATGGTAAACACATCTGAAAGAATCGGCACATTATATAAAATCGTCTTTCCTTCACTGGCTAGAATGGTCGCCGCCAAAAGTGGCAAGACAGCATTTTTTGCTCCTTCGATAGTCACTTCACCTGTCAGGCGAGTCTGACCACCTCTTACAATAATTGTATCCATTGTTTGTCCTTTTTGTTTCTTATTGGGTTAGTAAATCAGAAAAACTGCGTCCAATGGTCATCAAATCCAAGAAAAAAATAGAAACCAGATAACCTAGTGCAATGGCGATAAAGAGCACCAGTAATTGGATTTTCTGCCGATTTTCTGCTGTTCCTTTGAGGAACTTATTCCAGTCCACAACCTTTGTCAATAGCTGGTGAGCCATATAGATAAAGAGAAGATGACTGACAAATTTTAAGAATAAGATCATAACGGTATTATATCAGAAATTAACCAACATGGCTATTATCAGGCGTTTGATGCAGAAAGGGCTATATGAACTCAACAGGTGAATTTAATATATTATCTTATTGCATTTCAGGGAAAAGAGGCTTATAATAGGAGTAAAGAAACAAGGAAGGAAATGGCAGATGCAAATTCTAGCACTGATTCTCTTAGGTTTATATGCAGCTATCGTCGTTTTTGCGGCCCTGTTAGGCTATTCTACAAAACATATCAGTGGTCGCAATTTGTCCTGGACAATCCTTTGGACCATCTTCATCATCATTTTCAGCTTTATCTTTGTGACCAAAGATAATCTGTATGCCCTGGCTGGCGTAGCAGCTGGTCTCTTTGGCTACTCTTCCGTCGCTCTTCGCAATGCCCAGTATCTGCGCCAAACGCCCCAACTCAAGCACCATCTCACCCGCATGGCCATCCACCTCTTTTTCCTGGCCTTGTTGTACTTTACTAGGTGAGAGACTGCTCCAAACCAATAAACGGCCACTTACGTGACCGTTTTTTGTTTTAAAATTTTCCACCGCCGCCACCATGGCTGCGACCCGAGAAGGATCGGTGGCTGCTGGAACCTCCGCCTCCCCTAAATCCACTGGAACTGCTGCTAGGCTTGGGTCTTGGCACTTTGCTGACATTGCGGTAAAGGAATAGATCTTGTGAATTGGTCAGTTTGAAACTGCCATCTTTCATATACTCTCTGGCGTCAGAACGTGATTGGACAGATGTCAATTGTCCTTTCAAGATGGCTGTCACTAGCCAGGCAACAACCAAAGCTAGAAGCCCCGAGACCGGAAGCCACATGAGGCTCAAGGGATCCTTTGGAAGACTATCACTGTCATAAGGCGTATCCGTTTTAGCCTGAGTCACAAACTGATCTACCAAGTCTGCGTAGGTATTGAAGGCTAGTGCATAGTCTCCAGAGCTGAGATGGTTCAAAAACTTGTCCGATATATAGTTCAGACCCGCATCTGTAATGGCATAGATACCATAGCCAGTGGTTGAGATATACCAATCCCTCTGTCCCATATTGATGAGAAGAAGGACACCATCATGGTCTGACCCTTGCCCGTAACCATTGTAATCAAAATAGTTATCCGCATACTCCTGAGGAGTACTGCCATAGATACTGGAGACCGTCAAAACTACAACATCCATCTTCTGGCGCTGACTAATCTCGTTGAGTTTGGTCAAGAGTGCAGTTTCCTCTTGGGAATCCAGAAGCCCCGCTTCATCTACCACAAGAGCTGGTTTTTCAAATCTGGTTTTGACAGTAGTCAGATAGGACTTCACTCCCATATACCAATCTAACTCCTTGAAAAAAGAAGTCCAGAGGAAATCTTCCCTATCTAACCTCAACATGCTTCTCCCTTGAGCTCCACCAAAATAGATAGACCACTGGCTTCGATTGACATCAACCATCAGAAGGACACCATTTGCATCCCCTGCAACTGACTGGTAGAGACTTTGGGCGTGACTGTCTAGATTTTCTAAGTCACTATCCACGATGACAAAGTAGGTTTGATAACCATAGGCTTCAGCAATGCTGGCTGCTTCTGTTTCTAGAGTTTCTTCCTCATAGGCCTCCAAATAACCGATCGTATCCCGGATATAGCCCGTATCATCTGCCCAGACAGGCACGGTCATCAACAAGCTACATAAGAAGGTTAGGATTAGTAAACTGATCTTTTTCATCACAAACCTCCTACATCATCCAATAGAAGAGCCAAACTAGGCCGTAGATTAACAAGGTCATTACCAGAAAGATGGAGAGAAAATAAGTCCAATAGGCCGTCCTATCTAGAGGCAAATCTCCCACAAATTTTCCGGTTTGACCATTCATGGCAAAAGTATATTTTTTCTTCTGCCAGCTGGTATTGAGCAACCAGACGGGATAAAGAACATAGATGGGTTCACCGTTGTTGAGACGGATGCTACCATCCTCCTTTCGCACATTGCCATAGCCTTGTACAGTGTTTGCCAGCCTGTTTTCTGTTGATTGACGAATTCGCTGGTTGGCTTGTTCCAAACTAATGTCAGCTGACTGATCATACCTATCTGCCAGATAGCCTGCTAAATAGGCCGTTTGAAAATCCACTGCCCCCTTAAAGTCAAAGGGTTCGAGAGATTGCATGAGGCGGTCATCTAACTTACTGGAACCATCTACGGGAACCCGTTCATAGGTCATGGTCGCTGATCGCAAGAGGGAATAATGATTGGTTTCTGTATAGTTATAATGAGCATCGCTCCAGGTCCGAACCATGGTTGCCGCATACTTGCCATCAGCCGCCACATCAGCATCGAAAAGCCAGAAAGGAACATAGATTCCTTTGACTTCATCAATGTGATTTTGATCCTTAAAGACCTTGGGCAAGAGTCGCTTCCCCAATAAATGTTTGTTGAGTGCTTCTTTTGCCGCCTGCTTATCCAGTTTAAAGGGAAGTACAAAACGGGGCTTCAAATCGCCTGCTAGCCGCTCCTTTAACACAACAGGGTTGTCACAATAGGGACAGGAGGTAGCTACCGTCGTCTCGTCAGTAATTAACTGTCCACCGCAGGACTCACAGGCATAGACCCGCATTTGGTCAGCTTCTTCCGCCTGCCACTGATTGGCCTGTGACTGATCCCAAGTCAAATCTTGGGATACTGGCAGTTCAGTCAGTGCCTCATCCAGTTTTTTGAGACTTTCCATTTCTAGCTCTGAGTCACAATAAGGACAACGCATCTTCTGGATGCTAGAATCAAAGGCAATAGCCCCAGAGCAGTTTGGACATTTGTATTCGATGGTTTCTGCCATGGCTTCACCCCCTTACGCTGGCAGTAGAATGTCCGCTAAAAGGCCGTTCCACACTCAGGACAGAATTTTGGTGGGTTGGCTGGGTCCGTCACCTGCCAACCACAATTGCTGCAAAACTTGGCTGCACTGGTTGCAGGTTTGCCCTTGCCACAGTTACTGCAGAACTTGCCTGTGTTGGCCGTCTGGCAATCCGGACAGGACCAACTTCCTGTCACTCCCTGTGCTGCCTGACCTTGCTCCGCTTGTTGGCTCTGTTTTTGACCCATTTCATAGAGGGCCTGAGTATCGACACCACCAGCCTGCTGGGCCATTCCCATGCCCATATAGCCCATGAAGGCTCCATTTGGATTTTCAGCGGCAGACCGCATGGCATCAGCAGTGGCTGCAGTCATGGCAGCTCCAGCCATGCTGGCATCACGGTAAATGGCTGCTCCCTGAGCCTGGCGAATCATGTCTTCGTATTCTTCGGTCAGGGTGATTGGGTTCATGGCCACAGAGACGACAGAAATTCCCCTTTTCTCAGCCCACTTTTGGGTCAAGACCTGGTTCATGGCTGCAGAAAGTTCTTCCGCATGGGCAGGCAGGGCGCTTGGCCGGATCTGCAATTCAGAAATTTTGGCCAAGGCTGGCTGCAAGGCACTGATAAACTCTGTTTTGAGTTGACTGTCGATTTCCTCACGCAGGTATTCCCGCTCCACATTGCCACAGACATTGGTGTAAAAAAGCAGAGGGTCTGTAATCCGATAAGAATAGAGACCAGAGCAGCGAAGGCTGACATCCAAGTCTAGCTTGATATTGTGGTCTACCACCCGAAAGAGGATAGGACTTGGTGTTCCAAACTTGTTGTCCATCAGCTCCTTGGTATTGAAATAGTAGACCCGCTGGTCTGTCGCCGCCTCACCACCATAGGTAAACCGCTTGCCGATTTCCTTGAAGGTTTCTATGATTGATTCGCCTAAATTGCCTGAAAAGATACTTGGTGCAATGGAATTATCATAGGTAAACTGGCCCGGCTCTGCACAGACTTCTACGACCTTGCCTTGCTCCACAATCATCATACATTGGCCGTCAGCAACAATAATCCCTGATCCGTTACTAATAATATTATCACTACCTTTTGTATTAGAAGAGCGACCAGAAACCGTCTTATTTCCCTTGGCAACTAGGACATCGTTTGAGAGGGCATCACAGGAAAAAAACTCCTTCCATTGATCCGCCAAGACTCCACCCACTGCTCCTGCAGCTGCTTTAATTAATCCCATTTGATACTCCTTTTTCCGAAAAACTTGGATAAGCAGCTAGCTATTTCGGAACTGGATAACTAACCACAAAAACGTTTTCATTTACCTCTATTATACTCTTTTTTTAGGAAAAAATCTGATAAAATTGGAAAAATCCTGATGTTTTTCAAAAAAAAGAAGCCTTACGGCTTCTAAGCATTTGCTCTCAAATATTGATAGCTGAGATTTCCTCCAAATCCACATCTGAACCAATAATATAGAAAGTATATGTTATGCTGGAAGGATCTGCCTTATAGGCCTCTATCCAATCTTCATCCATCTGCAAATAAATGGAATAGGTTCCGTAGTTTGATGAAACTTCTCCCATCAAATAATAGTCGTCTATCCGTACCTCACCCTCATAAGGGTCTAATTCTCTCATGCTGGCAAATTGACTGGCAAGGTCCTTAATGGTCAGTTTTTCGTAGGTACCATAGGCTTCGATTGAAATGCTGCTATCGGATTCCAAATTAAATGTTAAATCATAGTCATTCCCATTCCAGATACCAGAATATTCCATCTCATAACCTTTATAAAGAGTGATTTCCTCGCTAAAGTCTTTGACCTCTTCTTCCAAATCGCTGGAGTAAGTTTCATCCTCATCCCAGCTATTGTATGGAAACCCTAACCAGGAACCAAAATTGAAATAGTCAACAGGTCCCTTGTCAACCATCATCTTGAAGACTGCTGGTAAATCTTTTGCTCCTAGACGGAAAGGGTTAGAAATGTAACCAAAGACTGGCAGGAAATAAATCAAAATGGTTACTGTCAAGAGGGTTTTCATGTTGATTTTATTGATAGCCCAGATGAAATAAACGATTGCAAAAAGCAGGGCATAGGCTGCGCCATAGCTGAACTTGTGGGCATTGGCAATCAAGAGGATGATAAAGAAGACAGGCTGAACTGGACGAATCTTATGGTAGATGACGGAAAAGACATCTTCCTTATTTTCAACTGTTTTGACAAAGAGAGAAACGATAATACTCAAAAGTACAAAGAAGGCTCCAATGCCAAAACCGATATCATTTGGCTTGATGATGTAGCTTAAGATGGACAAGTCCATGACCACCAACCAGATGGCAGCTATTTTAATAAAATTATCGCTAGCAAAGGCAGCCTTTTTGGCTGGGTAAAGAGGGTGAAACTGGGTGCCGGCCTTGATTTCCGCAATTTTTTTGGCAGATTCTTCTAAATTTCTGACAAAGTTAGCTTCATTTGCCCTAGACCTCTCTATGGATATATAAAGAAAATATTGAATCCCAAAGATAAGGGCAGTATTGCCACCATATTCCAAGAAAGAACCAGCCCAGAGAGAATTGGCAACATAAAAAACAACATAGATACCAAGTGAAATAGCTGCAGTCAAAAGAAATTGTTGCCAGCGGAAACGATAGGTGTACTTATCAGTGGCGTCAGTTTTCAAGAAGGTGTCTTTTGGATAGAGGTACCAAACGATAAAGATTAGCTCAATGGCCTGAACACCGGTCAACCAGCCTAGGTAATTAAAACCAAAGATAGCCACGATGACATTGACCAGATAGGATACTATCCCCAGAACTCGCAAAATAGTCCGTTTGGATAAGAGTCCGATGGTCAAAAGGGCGATGGTTGAGAAAACAGAAAATCCTACCCCTTCCTTGTTATCAAATAGGAAAACATTGACAAAGGCAAAGAGAACCAAGCCAAAAATCAGATAGACCTGCTTGCTCATATCTACTTTCTTTTCTTCCATTTTTATATCTCCAATCTAGCAGAAGCTGAAAACCAACTGCTTCTTACTATTTCATTATACCACTTTTGACCCGATATGCCATCTTTAGACCAAACTGGCTGTCACATCGGAAAGGGGGGCTACCTAGACCAAGTGTCCTGCCTTAACTCTCCTATCTCAAGTAAGGCATCCAATAATCGTTCCTGCAACTCCTTCTTAGTCAATGATTGGACATAGTGGCAAAGCTCAGCCAGCTCTTTTTCTCTTTGCCTCTCTTCTTCCTTTTCCCAATCCTCCATCTGTCGTAGAATCTCCTCATATGCCAAGGGTTGCACAGTAAAATAAAGGGCAACCATATGCTTGCAGATGACCCTCCTACCAGCAGCAAAGGGGCAGGTACAGGTCGACCTTTTGGGGTGGGGCAAATCCAAATGAACCTGATAGAGGACTGAATCGCTCCCCTTTACCTGAGCCGAATAAGTGTTATCTGGTTTTTTATCCCAATCTAAGACCTTTTTCTGTTCATAGTAATCGATCCCTCGCCAAAAGCTTTTCTGACTGGCTAACTCAATGACACCCATAATCACTAACCTCCACCATTTTTCGACCAGTATAACACAGATCTAAGTGGAACTCAAAAATAAGTCCTAACCACCACTGAAAATGGCTGGCTCGAAGTCATAATAAGAAAACCAATCCCAAGACTTTATTGCTGGGATTGGTTTTTTGCTCATATCTAATGATCCATACTCCATCAGAGTAGATAGTTATTGTATTTGTTAGCAACTTCCAAGGTTCTCAATTCATAAGTCTTATGACCAGATGCGATAAAGGGATCACTTTCAGCAACCAAAATAGCTTGGTCATAACTGTCCGCCCTAAAAACCACCATCCCGCCTGGATAATCAGAAAATGGCCCACACAGAACAAGCTTACCGTCCGCATCCAAAGCCTTCAAATGCTCAACATGGTCCTTAACAAGTTGTTCCGTTAATTCTTCCTTATTTGACATCAAATACAGATAAAACATGGCATGACTCCTTTTTATGAAATATGTGTTATGAAGAATGATTACTTGCGATTTTCAAGTAGAATTACAATCTCCACATGTGATGATAATGGTCGCCCATCATCTGTAAAGTTCCTGTCAACATATAATACTAAGCCTCCAAATTTTTTAGAATAATTGCCACCACTTCCACCGACTCCTCAAAACTAATTTCACTGGCATATCTGAATGATTTTTGATAACGAGACCAAAGCTGATTCTGGTAGTCAGAGCTACGTAATGTCTCTAGTTGCTCTTCCCAATTTATCAAAATATCTAAACTTTCTCTTTTCTTAGCAGTATTGTGCACAGCACTTTTTAATACAGGCACATCAATCTCATCTTTTCGAAGGTGGTACAATGTATAGAGATCATAGCGGTCACGAGGCCTAGTTGAAGCAGCTCCTCGACGAATAATCGTTTCTAACTTTTCAGCAAGAACGGTTTCTAAATTATAAGTCCAAACTTCTAGCTTATTCTCTGAGAAAACGGATTGTAATTGGTATGTAATTTCTCGTGGCGTAATCTGGTCACCTGTTGTTATATCAATAATGACAACTTCACGTAAGGTGTCAAATCTCGCATTTAGTTTGAGGGAAAAGCCACCATATTCGTCATCTTGTCGAATTGGGTCTAGCCTATCAATTTCAAATTGGAAACTTTCAGAAGGTTGATTGATCATTTCTTTGAAGATTGATTGAATATTTTCTTCGCTAAGAGGTTGACCTTTCAAGGTAACATCCAAATCCATAGTTGTCCGTTTATCCAAACCAATCATCTGGCCTATAAGAAAACCACCTTTCACAATGAAAGAATCTTTATACCTGCTCTCAGAGATGAGTTTTAAGACTTGCTCAATCAAATAGTTTTACTGAACTTGTTGAGCAGGTATCCCTTTTTCTCTTGCAATATTCTTGATTTTGGCTTTGAAACTATTGGCATTTGAAAATTTCACGACAAGACCTCCACATAAGATTGCAGCTTTTCAGTTACTTTAAATAGTTGGGCATAGTGATACAACTTGGCGTAATCTACAGCTCCTTTTTTGAAGTAAGCTTGAAACGCGGGAGCAATGACTTGAATATCAACACGATAAGTTGTTCGTAAGCACTCGACCAAGGTTCGTTCCATATCATATACTGAGATAAACTGCCCAGCCTGCCGCTCCAGTTTTATAATACCAATTTCATGATAATTTCTAGCAACAATCGGTTTAACACCTGCTTCTTTCATCAGTGTCGTGTTTGTCCCAAAAGGAAAAGTCATCACAGGTTCAAATGGAACACTAAGTGAAAGACCATGTAACCAGAGCGCTGTTTCTAAGGAATAAATTCCTTTTGGAAAACGATATTGTAAACTAAAATAATCATCGATATAGGTATCGGGCAGATGATAGATGCCTCTTTCAATTGATTCCAGTTTACCTTCTGCAACTAATTGATTTAGTTGCTGGTAAGAAAAGTTAAGCTCTTCCATATCACGGAAAGTTATGACTCCATGATTATTTTTAATATAATGATAGACAGGTTTCTCTAACAAATCCATATCACCACCTCCAAAACAATCAACGATAAACAAAATAATATGCTAACAAATCCAATATTTGTTAGCATATCCTTTTTTATTTCGTCGTATATAGCACAGAAACACCCAAAAAGCTGTAACCAAAACAGTTTTCTGCTTTCAGTTACAGCCTTTCTTCTTTTACTGGCAATCAAAAATAATAATCTTCATCGTCATAATACTCATCATCTGAATAGGCGCTATCAAATTCTTTCATAAGAGCCTTTATTAATTCTTCCCTGATTTGGTCATCACTCAAGCTCCAGACATAAGCTGTAACTTCTTCCAGCTTTTTTTGTCGGAACGCAGAATAGTCGGCTTCCCATTCCCGATAGCGTTCTTCTTTTTCCCGCGCCTCCTCTTCCCACTCTGCAAGAACAGCCTCTGCTTGTTGAGGAAAATGGAAAAAGTATAAAGCGACCATATGCTTACAAATCACCTGTCTTCCTGCCGCAAATGGACAGGTACAGACTGACTTTCTAGGATGGTTGATGTTGATGACGACATCGTATATTTTGTCCTGTGAACCAATAACTTGCCCCTTATAGAGGCCATTCCCACTCTCTTCTCCATTTAACACTGCTTTACCTTGATAATAGCCCAAACCCCTATTAAAAGAGGCGTTACTGGCCAAATGAACCAGCTTTAATTCATCCCAAATACTCATGTGACCTCCTCTGTTTATTCAACACTCTACATTTTTTGCTAACCACCCGATGATTTCTTCATGATACATCTGTGGAGTCCAAAGGTCTAAGCGACTGTTGAAGCAACTTGCCAGAAATCAAGAGAGCAAGCTGGACAGGTTACTTGCATTTTTCTAACAAACCAACAACTTCAATGTATGCTGAGAGCTTTCTTCTATACCAATAGACGAAAAAGAGTGAAGATGATTTTAGAATTATACTGTGGAACGAAACTCTCAAACTAAAACCAAGAAAACCCCGACAAATGTCAGGGTTTTCTATCGATGAAGATACCATTTCTCCAAATGCTTATAAAGCTCTTTCTATATAAACATTCTACAATATAAATTCTCCAATGTCAACAACTAAAATTGAAAATTCACTTTCTTATATAAATATCTTTTCCAAACTGCTAACTGTTTCTCCCCCATTCTTTCTAGAAGTCTTTCATTTAAGTCATAGTGTCCT
>Ga0208938_1001472_pt1 | contig 13670 bp, 17 predicted proteins | sample AD_UKC125_MetaG_FD_184434 | JGI IMG/M metagenome (GOLD analysis project Ga0208938, IMG submission 184434) | Active sludge microbial communities of municipal wastewater-treating anaerobic digesters from USA - AD_UKC125_MetaG (SPAdes) (version 2) | ecosystem: Engineered > Bioreactor > Anaerobic >... | reverse complement strand
GTGAGGTCAATATCGAAAGCACCATCACGAGTAAACCAGTTCCTCTGGCCGTCTGATACTACAAAGAAACCATCACCTTGTATGGCCAAATCTGAAGCTCTGTTTGTATTGTTTGTTGGACCCTGCGTCATGATGTTATCAATAGTAGCTAGTCCCACACCTAGGCCGACTTGGGACGGGTTTGTTCCGCCTCGACCACCGTAAGGTGCTCTAGCGCCCTTAAGCGTTAAAGCCACAACATCACTAAAAGTGGCCCGAGCTGCTTTGTAAGCAGTGGTATTCACGTTAGCGATATTGTTTGATATGACATCAATCCTTATTTGATGAACTTTCAGACCAGATATGCCGTTAAAGAAACTTCTTAACACTTATGATTCACCTCCCAATTCTTTAAGCGTCTCAGTCGATCGACGCTTCCTTTGGGAGCCTCCGCAAAGCGGTCCAGCCCCGTTTTCCTATTCAAGAATGACTGCTCCGTCAATCTGGCTAAACACTCCTCCCTTGGTAAAAGGAGGCGTCTTAAACGTAACAATGGTCCTACTCGGCACACCGACTACTACTGCAAGATCCTTGAGTATGATTACTCCTTCTCGAATGCCTTTCTTACTCAGCTGTTCTATACCCTGAGCTATTTTTTGGATTCTTTCCTCATCCAAGGAAACTTCCCTGGAAACTAGGCGACTATTAGCATGATTCGAAAGTTTTATTCCATAACCGTTCAATAACGCTTCGGTAAAATCAACAGAACTTTTAGCCGGCGCCTTTTTAAGATTGTTAACCTGGTTCACACCACTTGTGGGGCCAATCCTAAGATCCATCATCTGCTACCTCCTCGGCTCCGTCAGTAGTGCTGGACTCTGTACCTTCTTGTGACTTAGCAGATACTAAGTTTTGCAGCATGGTCTTAATTTCAATAAGCTCCTGAAGCACGTTCAGTAGTGTAATCTGGGTCGTCATGGTATTAGTATCCATGGGCGAAAGCGGGTCTTGAGCTTTCAATTCAGCCAGCAACAATTTTAGAAAATCATCACGATTCAAGCCAGGCACTTTTTGTTCTGAGCCTGTTACACCTTGATTACTACTTGTAGGCGGTACATACACCAGTTTTCACCTCCATCATTCAAGCTTTAAACTACCATGTCGTAATGGTAAACTTTGTAGTCCTGCACAGTCACCTGAGAACTGTTAACTACATCCACAGCATCAAATTCATAGCCCTTTCTTGCCAACCTTTGCTTTATGTAACCACTGTGTTCTTTTAGGTGACTCGCATCCTGGTCAGAATTAGCCATTATGGTAAGCAGGAGTTCACCACCACGCACATCGATGCCGAACCTTAGCGGAAGTTCTGCCAACCGCATCGTCAAAGACGACTTTTGTTCAAGCAGAGCCTCATTGGATAGCTTAACGTTAGTCGCATCGGAGCTAAGTTTGCCCGGGGAATATTGCCCTTCCGGTCTCAAACTGGAAGAAATGTTTTGATTCGCAGCGTCTTCAAGACTTCTTGGAACAGACTCAAAAGCTCGTTGCACAGCGCTTGTTTCATGTTTTTCCTTTGATGGCTGAGTCTGCTTTTCTGCTTTTCCCGAGAGACTTTCTTCAGCTACTAGAACATCGTGTTGCTCAAAAGCGGCTCCGCTACTTTCTCGCATTTGCCCAGAAACTTCTTCCCTTGAATGCAGAGTTTCTAAAGCGTTTTCTTCTACAAACAAGGTTTCATCTGTCACTTGTTTAGCTTCATCCGAAACGTTATCCTTTGATGTAACATTTTTAGCAGTCTGATCCTGACTCATCCTTGCGGTTTCATCAGCTGCAGCATGTTCTTGATAAGACACCCTTAATGTTACGTTTTCTGCCATTTTTGGATAAGTAATGTTAAAAACTTCACCTTTGTGTAATTGGTTTGTTGTATTAGCTGTCTCTTCTACCGATGCACTTGAAGAGAGAGGCGGCATTTCAGCCACTTTGTTTACTTCATCGGTTGAAGAAACACTCTCTCCTTCGCTACCTTCAGCTGATTTTTCCGATCTTTCTGCCTCTAATAGAGCACTTCTAGGCACATCGTCATCCGTTATTGGTGCTTTGTTGGAAGACGCTTCGATAACTTCTGACCCTTTTAAGCTTTGTCCCTTTGAAAGTTCATCATTAGCATCTTGTTTGGACCTTGCCTCAACGCCTTGCGCAGCAAGCTTTACTTCCTTTGGATCAACTGGAAAAGTATTCTCCCTTCCAGCTATCGCATCCAGATCATACGCCGAGTTAAGATCTTCTACATCAATTAACTGCATACTTCCTGACATAGATTCAAAACCTTCAACCGCTCCTTGAAGCTGGATAGATGCAGCTTGCTCTTTGAGAAAGTCAACGGCCTTTCCAGACTGCAAATGGTCTGGTTCCATAGCCGAAACGAAATCTGCATCAGCCTCACCCTCAGCAAGCCATTTTCCCGTCAAGGCCGATGATTCTACAACCTCTTCAGCGTTTGGGGAGGTACCAATACCAAAACGATCAGGCTCAGCTAAACTAGAAACGTTCTCCTGAGATAAAGACGGCGTTTGAACTCCAAAAGGAAAATCAATCCTTTCAGGTATTCTGCTCTTTACCAAGTCAACCTCTTGATCAGTGGCTTCCTCTGGGTAAGAATGTACTTGGTTCGATTCATCGTTCTTTTGCCTATCACCTGCTAGCACGTCACCGTCTAGGTTTTTGATAACTCCATAGTAGTTAACAACTTTGCTGTCCACTTCTTTATTAGGCCATGTCCAATTACTAGTTTCCTCCTGGGCAGCGTTCTTTGCCATCCCAACAGTGCTTCTAGAATCCCCTACTTGAAACTCAGAGATTCGTTGAACGGCATATTGATCCATTGTTGGCAGTTCAGGTTCTTTTCCCAAACCTCGCTCTTGCGTGGAGGCATGCTTGAACCCTAAATCATCTTCTGGCGACGCGCCAGAACGGTTAGCAGTGATTTCGCTAGCAACGGTAAGATCAACATCACTTGATTGTTCATAAGGAATGGCGTAGTTTGTATGTATTCCGTATTCAGGTTTATCAGAGAGCGCAGCGACTTCCTTAGTTTCACTGGTTGTAGGTTCGGGTACATCTAAAAGAGCTGCAGCGTCTGCAAGCAGTTCTTCCATCGAAGCGGTAAAGCAAACATGTGTACTAGATTCGTAAGGTACAACAGCATCAATGGAAACAGCAGATTGAGAGCCATTTTCTCCGGTCTCTGGAGAACCTTGCACACAACTTAAACTTTCTGCGAAACCAGGCGCTAGTCCACTAATCAAAGCAAGCATTGCTGAGAAGTCTACAGCTTGTTCACTGGTCTGTTCAAATACTCCAGAGTTTTGTTTCTTTAATTTCGGTGGCATGGCAGAAAAACCAAAATCCCAAAACTGTGTCAAGAAACTGAGGTTTGCAGCACCACTCGTCACAATTCACCTCCTTTCTTGCGCGATCCTATTTCATCTAACAAAGACAGCTCCTGACGGAATGCCTTTGTTTGCGCCTCTCTTTTAGCATATTCTAACAGTTTTTCCCCACTTCTTCGAGAAACAGCCTTCTGAAGTAACAACTCCCGCTTCTCCAAAACCAATCTGTAGGTACCTTTTACCGTCTCCTTAGCTTTTTCACGAGCACGAAAATAGGCATCATAGGTCACCACACGGTCGTTAACCTGAGCAGCTCTTACTTCCAGCCACGATCGACCTACATCTCTTGCCTGCTCAGCTGCCAATCTATACTGCTTAACAGCTAAGAAAAATTCATTCTTTGCTATGTCCTCCTCAATTTTCCTAACTCTGAGAATGCGAGCTGCTTTTTTAGCTGACAGTGCCAAGGACTTCCTCCATAAGATTAACAGTCTGTTCCAAGGTGTAACTTTCTTTAACCTGCTGCAAAAGGAAATGGTTTATGGCATCGATATAATCTAGTGCTTCATCAATTTTAGGATTGTTTCCTCGTTGGTAGGCTCCTATGTTTATTAGATCCTCAGCCTCGCTATAGACAGCCAAAAGCTCTCTCATTCGGTTCGCCAGTTTTAAGTGCTTAGCGCTAACCACATCATTCATAACCCTGCTTATGGACTGCAAAACGTCTATGGCCGGGTAGTGTGCTCGGTGAGCAAGAGCTCTACTAAGCACAATGTGCCCATCCAATATGGATCTTACAGCATCGGCAACAGGTTCATTCATGTCGTCACCTTCCACGAGCACTGTGATAAAAGCTGTGATGCTGCCCTTATCAGAATTGCCAGCCCTTTCAAGAACCTTGGGAAGCAGTGCAAACACAGAAGGTGTGTAACCGCGGGTGGTAGGAGGCTCACCAATAGATAATCCAACCTCCCGTTGAGCCATGGCTAAACGGGTGACTGAATCCATCATAACCAGAACATCTTTACCCTGATCTCTGAAATACTCAGCGATGGTCATTCCTGTGAGTACAGCCTTTACCCTTAACAACGCTGGTTGATCACTGGTAGCCACCACTACTATCGATCTCTTAGCACCTTCTTCGGTTAAGTCCTCTTCAATGAACTTCCTTACCTCACGACCACGTTCTCCAACCAATATGATCACGTTCACATCCGCAGAAGAATTACGAGCGATCATACCAAGAAGTGTCGATTTACCCACACCTGAGCCTGCAAATATGCCAACCCTTTGCCCCTTACCGACGGTTAAAAGCCCATCTATGGCTTTGATACTAGTTTGCAGGGGTTCAGTGATGATTTTTCGCTTTAGCGGATCAGGAGGATTTTGATAAACGCTCCGCTTTTCGCCATATACGGGCCCTTTATCATCTAAAGGCTCACCTATGGCGTTAACTACTCTGCCTACCAAACCATCACTCACTTTTATCCAAAGAGGTCGTCCCATGGCCCTGATAAGGCTGTTAGGGCCAATACCCTGTACATCGCCAATGGGCATGAGAAGTGTTTTACCTTCTTTGAAACCAACCACTTCAGCGAACATGGGTTTACCGTCAAACCTGTTCACTGAGCAAAGCTCTCCCACGAAAGAAGCAGGGGTTAAAGCTTCAATACTTAAGCCACTAACATTCAAAACCTTTCCATAGACCTCAAAAAGATCCACGTTAGCAACTTTATCCTTTATGTAACTGATCTTCGGGGTTGTCATGTAAGGATGACTCCACTAAAGTTTTCAGATTTCTTGACAACGTTTCCACACGCGCGTCTACACGTCCTTCTTCAGAATCGATGAGAACTCCGAAACCAATACGATTGTCTTTGACAATTTGCACTGATTTTAGGTTCTTAGACAGCAACTCTGAACTCTGCAAGAATTTCTCCACCTCGCTCACAAAACGCTCATCAACATGAATCTCCAAAGGATAATCGCCACTGAAACGTTGCAGGCATTTTTCCAAAATTCCTGTTATGAGTGTGGCATCGTGCTCCAGCAAGCGATTCAAGTAATTACTGGCCGCCACAGAAACAACCTCTGCAAGTTCCTCTTCAATTCCGCGCTTATAAGCCTCAATAGCCTCTTCATATGCTTTCTGGAGGCGCTCTTTTTCTTCATTTAGGGTGGAGACCAAAGATGAAAGCTCGCTAGTATATTCCTGAAGATCCTTTTCCCACTGTTCCTTTATCTCATAAAGCTCCTTAAAACCTTTATTGAAGCCTTCCTTGTAACCACGTTCGTATCCTTCTTTGTAGCCTCGCAAGTACCCTTTTCTAAAGCCCAAAACATCTTCTTCAACTGGCCCCTCCAAGCGGTATAGTTTACGTGACAATTTCCTCACCGCCTCTGAATATGATAATCTCACCTGCTTCTTCAAGCCGCCTTACTACGGTGATAATCTTTGACTGTGCCTCCTCGACCTGTCTCAACCTCACAGGGCCCATGAAGTCCATTTCTTCCTGTAGCATTTCCCTGGCTCTCTGTGACATGTTCTTGAACATTTTCTCTTTAACTTGTTCAGAAGCACCCTTTAAAGCCAAAGCCAAGTCCTTGGTGTCAATTTCCCTGAGTATGCGCTGGATAGCCCTATCATCAAGAAGAACGAGATCATCAAAGGTAAACATTTTCTTTCGCACTTCTTCTGCCAACTCGGGGTCTTGAGAATCCAAATAATTAAGCACGTTGGACTGTGTTTGCTGGTCCAAAGAGTTAAGAATTTTCACCAATGCATCAATACCATTAACTTTGGTCAAATCTCCACGGACTGCCACAGTGGCAAAACGCTGTCGAAACTGTTCTTCGATGGCTTCTATGATATCAGGAGACGTTCTTTCCAGTACCGCCATTCTGAAAGCAACTTCAGCCTGAAGATTGGGCGGAAGGGAAGTGAAAACAATGGCAGCTTGATCAGGATTAAGGTAATTCATAACCAGTGCTATTGTTTGAGGATGCTCATTTTGAATGAGGTTGGCTATCTGTTGCCCGTCCAACTTACGTAAGAATTCGAAAGGCATGATCTGAACTGCCTCCATGAGTCTATCCAAGATCTCTTGCGCTTTCTGAGGGCCAAAAGCTCTTTCAAGAAGGTCCTTTGCATACTCAATTCCCCCTTGACCGAGAAACTCTTTAGCCTTGAGCACATTAACAAATTCTTCCAATACGTTCGCCTTTGTTCTTTCATCCATTTCAGTAATAGATGATATTTCCAGGGCCAGCTTTTCTGCGTCTTCTTCCTTAAGCTGCCGCATGACTTTGGCAGCCAAATCTCTTCCCAGAGCAATCATGAGGATTGCAGCTTTTGAAACCTTTTTCTTTTCTGCCATAATAGCTTTACCGCCACTCTTCCTGCATCCACATTCTTACCAGATCCGCCACATCATTTGGATGCTCCTGCAGTGCCTTTTGGACCTCTTCCATGGCCAGTTTTATCTTCTCTTCTTCCGGCGTAAGGGGCCTTTCTAAGCTAACAGCGGGTCTGGGCTGGCCAAAAGCTTCACCTGCTCCAGCTTCAGCAGGTAGAGGTATAGGAGCCGCTCGTCTACTGCGTCTAAAGACAACGAAAACTATTGCAAGTACTAACAACACCACGACTGCTATGGCTATGTAGCTGTAGAGCCGAGCTCTTCTCTGAGCCTCGGCCAGCAGCTGAGCTTCCTGCGCTTCTTTCTCACGAGCTAATGAAGCAAACGGCATGGACGTTACCAAGGCCACATCTCCTCTAGTGTTATCGAGTCCTGCTGCGCTGGCTATGAGACTCTCCACAGTAGACGCCGTTACTGCGTAATCCTTAAAAACACTAGAATCCACAATAGCCGCTATTTTTACATTCTTAATTTCAACTTCCTGCGGTACTATTTCTGAAATTGTCCTAGAAATCTCATAATTGATTTGTTGCTGCCTGTAGTAGTTATAAGGTCCTTCACCGGTGCTGGTGTACACATAAGAAGGTATGGCTCCTGGTACATTGGTAGCCGTCCCTACAGGCCCTCCGGAGGACGAACTGCTGCTCCAGCTTTCTGTGTCCGACACGTTTTTTGTTGCCGTGTTTCCCCAGGTTTCAGACTGTATGTTTTGCTTTGTTACTTCCACATCAACGTCGGCACTAACCATGATGTTCTCTGGTCCAAAAGTCTGTCCCAAAAAGCTTCTTATCTTGGAAGCATACAACTCATCCAACTGCTTTTTTATTTCAAGGTAGCCCTTGTCAACACCGCTTTGAGCAAGATCACCAGCTAGAATACCCGTGCTAGCTTCAGCAATAACAACGTTCTCTGGGCTCAAGCCTTCTACGGCGTGAGCTACCAATTGCCTTATGGCTTCTACTTGGTTTGCACTCAAGCTGTAGCCTGGTTTTAAAGTCAAATACACGGCACCTTGAGCCGTTTGAGTGGAAGTCACCGTCCACAAAGAGCGCTGAGGCAAACTCAAGTGAACGCTCACCGATTTCACTCCAGGCATGGCTGATATCGTTCTTTCCAACTCCCCTTCCAACGCTCTTTGATACATGATCTGCTGTTCTTCCTGAGTAAGGAATATGTTAGATATGTTGTCAAAAAGCTCATATCCAGGTTTTGTAGATCCTACTAAACCTGAAGATGCCAGTTCAAGACGTAAGCTGGTCACTTTATCTTTGGGCACGTAAATAGAAGCTCCGTCCGAAGACAGCTTATAGCGAACATTTTTGCTTTCCAGCTGCGAAACAATTGCTTGCGCCTGTTCAGGCATCAAGTCACTGAATAAAAGCGCATACTGCGGACGATTAAGGTAATACACCAACCCTCCAATAGCAATCAATGCCACGACAAGAACGACGATAATATTTCGCTTCTGAGCTTTCTCTAGGTTTTTCCAAAAATTCACTAGATCCTTAAGAACTGGAATATTCTCAACATTCATACTCTAACCCAAATAGCCCTACACATCACAGTGGCAGTCTCATAAATTCCTGAAAAGCACTCACCAGCTGATTACGTATTTGAGTAACAAGAAGCAATCCTACTTGGAACTCAGTTGCTGAAACTAGCGCCTCTGGAAGTATGTCCATATTGCCTTGCGCAATGGCTTGCCTATACATATCTTGCTCCGTTTCTTTTGCGCTTAGCTGGTCAAGTAGTTTTGAAAATGCATCAGAAGACTGCCCCACCTTTTCTGTCTTGGTGACATCAATGGGACCGATAGGCTTTATAGGACCAATACCGCTCACAGGATCCATTCCCATCTACTTTACCTCCCTATATCCATGCTCTTTGTGTAAACCTGGCGTGCTATGGCAATCGCGTTACTATTCATCTCAAAAGATCTCTGAGCAGACATCAGGTCGGTAAGCTCCGTAATAAGATCCATATCGGGGTAATGCACCATGCCAGTTTCTGGATCTGCGTCGGGATGCGAAGGATCATAAACTAATCTTTCCGACGGGTCCTCAGTGAGTTGAGCAACCTTTACGCCCTGAACTTGTTCTTGTCCTAAAAGCATGGATTGAAAACTAACAATTCTTCGGTGATAGGGGCCACCCTCTGGGGTCCGAGTAGTCTCCAAATTAGCAATGTTTGAAGAAATTACATCCATTCTAAAGCGCTGGGCCGTCAGTGCCGAACCAGCAATACGAAGCAAAGAAAATCCTGACACTTTTCATCACCTCAACATTTGTAGAACTTGTCTGGCAGTAGAAAAATGTCGACTAAGCATTTCTGTAATACCTTGGTACCACAAAGCAGTCTCTATGAGGCTTGTAATCTCTTTATCAGGGTCAACGTTGTTACCGTCTAGCCTCCAAGAGGTGGTATTATCTACCTTAAGGTAACTGCTGTCTGGCTGTAACAACTTTCCATGATTCTGTAGCTCCATGAAAACAGTTTGAAAACCAACTTCTCGCCTCTTATATCCAGGCGTATCCACATTTGCTAAGTTCGACTGTACTGCCTGCAGATTTTGAAAAACAATACCCATAACAGTTTTCAGATTATCAACAGACATATCACTTTACCTCCTCACAAGAAGGCGGTGATCCTTGCTGCTGCAGGTTGCCTACAAGTACCTTCCCCTCGTACTTAACAAAAAACACCTCCACTTGGTGTGAACACACATAGGTTTTGCTTGATTTCGTCGCCGTAAAAGTGTAGGTCCCCGTATACAAAACCGAAGCAGTCAAACGACCCGGTTCGCTCTCAACTACGTCGAACTGCTCAATTTGATAACCAGAGACTGAAGCTGATCCAACGCCAACCGACTTTAAGGTGTCGAGCCATACCTTCTTAACTTCCACAACAGTGCTAATCAGTTCCGTAGCTGTTGGGACGAAATTACCCTGCACTGCATCTACATCATTCTTAGCAAAGCCATTCAATACATCCTGCAAGACAACCTTGGATTGGTTGATATCCGCTTCAGAAAAGGGTTTTGGCTTACAACCAGTTAAACCAACCGAACAAAGAATCAGAATAAGGCTAACGAATGCCTTTGTTTTGCTCATAGGCTTTTCTTGCTTGATACGTACTTGTGGTTTCTTCCACTTCTCGTAATAGATCTTGAGCCTGCAGTTCTAGAAGAGAGATGATCTTCTGCTGTTTTTCGTGGATAACTTTTACGGTATCTGCATGCTTATGCTTCTCTTCGGGATGTTTCTCTAGCTCCTGAGCTATCAAAGTAATGACATCTTGCAACACTAAAACGTACTTCGACACGCAATCAAGATCTGAACGCGAGATAGCGTTAATCACATCATCCAAGAGCTCTAAGTATCGCTGTAAAAGGGCGTCCACACCTTCCATGTAGAAAATTATAGCACACAGAGCTTGTGCCATATCTTACAATACTAAAACACACCGCCCTCAAAAGTAGATCACGCTAATAGTTTGAGGAAAAATAGGAATTCATCTGCGCAAACATGCTTTGATACTGATAAAGGCTGTTAAAAATCACCCCCATCTGACTTACTAGCGTAGCTCTCTTTTCCTCCATCTGAGCATTTAGCTGCTTAATCTGATCAGAGATTCCTTTGATACTGCTATTGTAGTTTGACTGCAATCTGCCAATAGTACCATTAGTGCCAAGTGCCTTGTCGATGTACTTTCGTATATCAGAAGACACATCTGCCCACCAATTACGGAGAATGTCTTGCCCTTTCACATTTGAGGAAAGGTAATTATTCAACTTACTAGTGTCTAAAGATATAGTTCCATATTCATCAAAAGAGATACCAATTAAGCTGGGATTGAAACCATACTCAACACCGTCTACGTTGACAGCTTTTGCACTCATTAGCCTTGTACGTACACCATCCAACACTTGCCTTAGCGTAGAAGCATCCGAGGCTAGAGCGCCCTGGTTAGAAGGATCAACGTTTATGAGACTTCGAAGTTTGTCGCTAAACGCTTTAAAGGACTGCACAAAGTTCGACATGCCTTGTAAAATCGTGGAAGTATCGCTAGATACGGTTATCATGGTAGAACCAATGCCGTTCAATGTTACTGTCAAATTGGGAATGATGTCTGAAAACGTATTCGAACTGCGAGTGTAAGAGTAACCATTCACAGTAAAAGAAGCATCCAAAGCACTGAGATCTTCTTCATTAGAAAAAATCATGCTCCCGAAAGCTACAGATTTTATCGCATTGTTCTTACCGCTACTTAGAGCACTGCTTTGTAGAATAAAGGTGCCATCATTCAGTTTCTGCTTATACAAGCGCACCTTACTAGAGTGAGCATTGACTTGGAAAGCAAAATCATCTAAAACCTGTGAAAGAACCGAATCTTGGCCAAAGCGTGTTAGGTCAACTTCAATAGATTCAGAGCTACCATCTCCCAGCTCGAAGGTAATATTAAACTTTGAACCTACCAATGAACTCCAAAAACTGTTAGCAGAAACCTGGCTAGAACTATCAAAGTGGAAAGCACTTGAAGAATCACTCCCAGAAAGTTTGGTCCAATCTAAAACTTGATAACTGGCTAATCTGTCTGCATTTATGGATATGCTACCGCTGATCTTTCCAGAAGCTGTAGCCTGGGCGACACTTTCATTCGTAGAGCGCACCGCTAGGGAATCAAAGTTTACGTTTAATGATGAGGAAAATGAAGACAGCAAAGAGATAACTTGTGATACAGCAGAAGACTTCTGCTGCAGAGCACTTTGACGGTTCTCCAGCTCTGTTATTCTCTTCTTATCATAAACCAAAAGCGTGTCTACATACTTCTGTATGTTTGTCTGTACTTGCGTGGGATCGAAGTTAACCAACCTTATTCACCTTCATAGCTATATTTCGGTATCAACAAACAATGAATTTAGTTTCTTTAAAACCTCAGCGTAAAGTTCTAGGGCTTTCTCAGTAGGGACCTCTTTTATAACTTTATCCTTTTCCTTGTCATAGAAAACAAGTCTGGTACCCAGTATGACGTCTCTAATTGCAGGATGGTGCTCCATTCTTACCTCAATATTGGGGTTTATGATCTCCACAACTCGCTTCACTTTATTCACTGTAGACTCAATATCTTCTTCTTTAGTAGGTTCTACCTGTCTCCTGTTTATATCAACAGGGATTTCAGTAACGCTTTTTAGTTGATCGCTCGCTAAAAAAGACTGCATCTGGTTACCCTGCACTCCAATATTACGCACACCAGAAATTCTCGCTACTTCCTCAGGATCTTGAGCCATACTTACCTCCCCCATTTAATTCTTTGGGAGAGCACAATGGCTCCCCCAAAGAATGTGTTTTTGCTTTGATACTACTTAGCTGATTACCTAAAGAGTGTCAAGATTTGCTGAGGAGCAAGGTTAGCTTGAGAAAGCATAGCTACTGCTGTTTGCTGCAAAATCTGAGCCTTGGTGAGCTGCAGTTGCTCGTAAGCCATGTCAGCGTTGAATATTCTGTTGTAGGACGCTTCAACGTTTACCTGCATGGCTGATACAGATTGAGCCTTGGTGTCCAACCTTGCACTCAAAGCACCGATGCCTGCAATCCAGTCAGAGACCCCTCTTATGGCCGCATCCACATTCTTAATTAGAGCGTTAACAGAAGCGCTAACGTTGGTGCTGTCGCTTGCGGAGCTAATGCCAGCCTGCTGCGCCACACCGAAAGCAGCGTAAACATCTGCTACAGAGAAACTCGCAGAAGCACTTACCGAGCCACTAGCACTGTCATAAACTTTGTAAGTTTGCACAGATGCAGTGTTTTTAGCTGTGGTCAACTTCACTTCCAAAGTAGCAGCGGCAGTAGTCCAATTGACATTCCAATCTTCTTCGTTAAAATCAGTTGTGACAATCTTGAAGCCCCTGGACCAAATAGTGGTTTCGTTTGCATCAGAACCCGTCTGGAAGTAGAATGTGGTAGATGCTGTGGTTGTAGAAGCGGCTGGCGAAGAATCGTCTAACAAGCCAATGTCATTCCATCTGGTTTCATGAGCCAAGCGCGTGATTTCATGCATGTACTCGCGCACTTGCTGAGCAATAGCCAGACGTTCTTCAGACCCTAAGGTGTCGTTAGCTCCAGATACGAGCTTGTCACGGATGGTTAGAAGTAGGTCTTTAATCTTGGTTAAGCCAGTTTCTGCCGTTGAGAGCATGTTCCTGGCATCGCCAATGTTGTCCACTGCCTGAGAAAGGCCCCTGGACCTGGCATTCAACTTGACAGCGATACGGAAACCAGCAGGGTCATCTGCTGCTTGAGTTATGCGGTTACCAGTAGCTAAGCGAAGCTGCCTTAATGCCATGTCGTTCTGGATAATCCTTAGAGAGTTCAATGCATTCAATGCACCGATGTTAGAGTTAATCCTACTCAGATCTGCTTGTGCCATAATTCCTTACCTCCTTCATGGAGTTTTTAGGTAATGGGCATCATGCCCATTCCATTATTTTATTCGGTATTGCCTCTTGAAATTTTAGCCTAATAGTCATTAGGGAAGAAAGCCTGAACCCAGGCTTCCCTGAGCTCTTCAAACAGTTTAGTGGCTTCTTCAGTTCGGTTCTCTCCAATGAGTCTGTAGGCATATTCATAAAGGCTCATTAGGTTTCTTGCTACTTCACCACCGTTCTCAAAATCCAAACCATCTATGAGTTCTTTTATCGCTGCCCGGGCTTTAAGCGTGTCGCCCTTTTGTAATGAAGTGATGATAAGATCATACACCATGAGCACAAGCTTCTGCACCGGAGCATTCATGATTTCCTGTTCGATGAAACGCTGGCGGGCTCTTCCATAAGCATTTGCCATCTTTTGTTTTCACACCTCCTGCTAATACATTGTTCGGAAAA
>Ga0208938_1001471_pt1 | contig 13672 bp, 11 predicted proteins | sample AD_UKC125_MetaG_FD_184434 | JGI IMG/M metagenome (GOLD analysis project Ga0208938, IMG submission 184434) | Active sludge microbial communities of municipal wastewater-treating anaerobic digesters from USA - AD_UKC125_MetaG (SPAdes) (version 2) | ecosystem: Engineered > Bioreactor > Anaerobic >... | reverse complement strand
CTAATGAACCTCAGTGCATGTTGTTTATTCCTAAGGGGTCCATAAGCGAACCAGGTACTTATGTAAAGCTTCCCGCTTATGAGGTAAAAAACGATGTTTGGCTCTCCAAACCTTCTTGGATGTGGGGCGCAGAGATGGGAATAAACAGTAAAGAAGTGTGCATTGGAAACGAAGCCACTTTCAACAAGGTGCCCGCAGAGAAGAACGGAGTCTTGGGCATGGATTACTTGCGCATGGCTCTGGAACAGGCTTCAACGGCTTTTGAAGCCATGAACATAATCATTGAAAGCACTCTCAGTTTTGGTCAAGGCGGCGATGGGGGATACGAGCACCCACTTTTTTATCACAACAGCTATTTGCTAGTGGATCCGAAAGAAGCATACGTTTTGGAAACCGTTGGCAAGTACTATGCTTTCAAGAAGCTTCAGGGCAGTTACAACATAAGCAATAAACTGTCACTGGGCAATGACTTTGACGGCATTTCACCGGAGCTGGAAGGCAAGGTGAAGAACTTTCAAACGTACTTTACCAACCGTTTGGTTACCTATTTCGCTGGAGCGGCCGTGCGTGAGCGGCGTGGAAGGGAGTTGCTCAGTACCTTGGTGCCAAATGTGGTAAATGTTATGGCACTGCTTCAGGACCGCGGTACGGGAGCTGTTTACTCCATGAAGAACATAAACATGATAGGTGGTGGATTGGTTAGCTCTCAGACCACGGCATCACTCATCTACGATTACGAAAGGAAGATCATCTGGTTCACTGAAGGTCCGGACCCTGAGATGCAAGTCTTTAAACCACTTAATTTCAATGTGCCTGCCACCATTGAAGACGAAGAAGTTCAGCTCCGGCAAGGGGTAAGAAGATGGAAATGGAACAACTTACTTTTCCGAGCTGCATTGAAAGATTACTCGGTGAATAAGGACAAAACCTATCCACTGCGTCTCGAGAGCCAAAGAGCACTGCTGGATCTAAGCGTAGCAGAGAACGGTGCTGACAAGCTTCTAGAACAAAGTTATGCCATAAACCAGAAATACTTAAAGGAAGCATTGGGTGTCCTTGAGAAAGGTCCCGTGAAAGGTTCCTGGCAGTTTAAACGCTATTGGTCTGCGGAAAACAGAAGACTTATTGCCAAAGAAACAGATTCTGCTTTTCAGGGCTTGCTCAAGCAGTTTTTGCTTTGACACCAGTGTTAAACGTTTTTCATTGTGTTAAAGGGTTCTTTGTTAAAGAAACCATTGTTCGGGCTTGATGTTACTGTGCTTTTCCTCAGGTAAAACACAACTTAAGAAAATATCTCACTTCTTGGTTTTCTTTGTACAATGTGTCTAAAGGATTCTTTGCGGTGGCTGCTTGGGATCATCTACAGCCAGCGCCTTGAGGAGGTGATTTGGTGAAGAACAAGCCTGTGTTGAAGCTTGTGAACATTTTTATTGTTGCCGCGATGCTACTAACCGTTAGTTGGTCGTCGGTGGCAGTTTACGGTGAAAACGGCATTGTTGGGCAAGACATTGCCATCTACATCGGTGGCCAAAAGTTGGCTTTTGACACGCCGCCACTGAACAAGGAAGGCCGTATTTTTGTTCCTATTCGCTACATCGCCGAGTATTTTGGCGGTCAAGTTGAGTGGGACGCAGAAAACCAGATCGTAAACATTAGGAATGGCTCAACCTTTATCAGTTTGAAGATCGGGTTTAAATTTGCTGGAGTTAACGGGGCAGTTAAAGTCTTGGATGTGCCTCCTTTCATTTACAACAGCAGAACTTACGTTCCTTTACGTTTTGTTAGTGAGGCTTTGGGCAAGGAAGTTGAATGGGATGATCAGAACAGGGTTGTGTACATCGAAACAGGTGTTAAATCCTACACCACCACCGTTGCTGTAAGCAACAGTACAGCAACAGTGAACGTGGTCAAAGTATTTTTAAACGACCCAACCATAAAGCTGGAAATTGTTAACGCCCAAGACCAAATCGGTGTCTTAGAGCCTTTTGACAGCATGGTGAAGAGGAAAAACCCCTTAGCTGCCATAAATGGTACCTTCTTCCAGGTGGCAGATACCAGTTTGCCCATGGAACCTGCTGCCAACTTGGTCATTAACGGTAGGATTGAACACTTGGGTACCCCGGAAAAATACGCAAGTACGTTTGCTTTTACTCAGGACAACCAGGTAGACATAGCCAATGTGAAGATGAAGCTGCAGGGCGAATACACCTACATTCCCAATCCTGAGCTGGAGCGTCTATACACCCAAGGCTGGTACATAGGCACCATAAACCGTGCCATGTGGGGAGAAAACTCCATTCGTGTGTTCACACCGCTCAGGGGTGCTACTACCAGACTCAACGTAGATGGCATCAATGTCATTGTGAGAAATGGCGAAGTAGTGGAACAAGTCACTGGTACTAACGTGCCCATACCACCTGATGGGTACATCATTCACTTAGGAGGTACTGAGGTGCGCTTCAAGGACCGTTTTGAAGTGGGCACAAAGCTTCATTACCGTGACATTTATGATGTGCGTAACAGTTCACATCCCGACATGTGGCAGGAGGGCGTTATTTGGGGAGCTCTTAGTGCTGGTCCACGCCTCATAACCGATGGAGAAATAACGTTGGATCCAGCGTCTGAGCTTCTCGATATTCCGAAAATCACAGGTCAACCCCTTACGAGAAGTGCACTGGGCATTACACAAAATAATGAACTACTCATGGTCACTGTTAGTAAGTGCACTATTCAGGAGTTAGCAAATATCATGAAAGATTTAGGCGCCTACAACGCCATGAATCTTGATGGTGGTGCCAGCACGAGCCTGTATGCCAATGGCAAGTTCTTGGCAACGCCCACCAGGAAGATAAGCAACGCTCTCATGGTTGTTCCAAAATAGGCTTTTGGCATAGGGATGGTACCTAATTAACCTGCATTTATCAATGGCCACTTTGCAAGAATAGAGCCGCTGGTGATAAACACGACGCATTAGTCGTAAAAGTCTTCCAGTGGCTCTTTTTAATTCTTCGAGCATCTTAACCAACGCTTGACGAATTTACACACCTGATTTAAATACTTATGCCTCTTGGCTGTATTACCATACTTTGAACAACTTGTACGGGAGGTGTTTAAGGTGAAAGAAAAGAAAAGCGGCAAGGTGGAAAAGAAAGAAAGCAGGGTGTTGTATGACCCCGTGTCTGACACTTACTACGAACTGTACAATTATCCACTTGTTTAGCTGCTGGTAGCTTTGCTGGTTCGGTATTCACCGTACTGGACCAGCAAAGCACTTAAAAAGATGAGTAGTGCCCCCAAATTACCGAATGCGGTGAGGTTTTCTCCCACTGTTAGATGGGCGAACAAATATGCAAATATGGGTTCAAATGCAAATATGTACGCCGCGGTAGTTGCACTCACATCTTTCTGCCCTTGAAGTTGCAGCCAAATGGTCAAGGTTGTGGCAATCAAAGCCAAATAAAGTAGTGGGCCCCATGCTCCTTTAGGTACTACGAAGCTCCTGGTGAAGGGTAAAGACCAAATAGCAGTGAATCCAATCATGTAGGCTGAAGTGTTCAGCTGATTTTCAATTTGTAGTTTGGGTATGAGTACGAACTGCACAGTGTATGCTAAGGCACTGATGAGCATGAGAAAGGCCCCAAAGGATATGGAGAATCTTTCCCCAGGTACGTAACTCAAGGCCAAGAATCCCACCACGGACAGTATTTGCCCCAGGGTTACTGTGCTGCTTTGTCTCTTTCTAAGCCACAGCATTTCTAAAAGCGGTGTGAGCGGTATGCTCAAGCTTACGATGAAGGCAGCTGTGGAGGCATTTATGGTGGTTAGAGCGACAAACTGAGTGATGAGGGCGATGGCGTTAGTAATGCTTAACCAGAACCCATCAAGTATGTCCTTTTTTCTTAACCTGATAAAGGGAATCAGTGGTAAGAAGGCAATGACATATCGCCAGAACAAATAGGAAAACGGATCCAAATAAGTCAGAACTTCTTTAGAAAAAACGAACGTGGTACCCCAAAAGAAGGTGGTAGCAATCAGGTAAATGTAACCCAGCGTGTCTTGGCTTTTTCTGGACATGATGTATTCATTATAAGCAGTTCTATGCACCAGTCGAAGTGAAGTAAGTGCTAACGCTGGGTTTCGCTTATCACAGTTTGGTTATATAATGTGTTATATGTTTCATCATTTCCCCGCTTTGGGAGGTCATTACCATGTCTAATAGTAGTATTGATGGTATTGGTAAAGTCGCCATTGTGGTAGGGAGTAAGTCTGACATTCCCGTTGTTGAGAAGTGCACAGCCATTCTTGATCAGCTTAGAGTTCCATGGGACTTGAAAGTGCTTTCTGCCCACAGAACACCATTCGAAACCCAGCAATTCGCTGTCAACGCTGATCAGGAGTACGACGTAATAATCGCCGCTGCAGGCAAAGCAGCTCATCTTCCTGGTGTTATTGCTTCCTACACGTTGCTTCCTGTAATCGGACTACCCATAAAGTCTTCGGCACTGGGTGGGTTGGATTCGCTTTTGTCCATGGTACAAATGCCAAAAGGTGTACCAGTGGCCACGGTAGGCATAAACGAAGCAGAAAATGCCGCACTTCTAGCTTGCCACATACTGTCTTTAAAGTATGCGGATTTAAAGGAAGTACTGAGAGGATACCGTCAGCATATGGCTGAAGATGTGCTTAAAGGTTAGAGGCAGGAGAAAGGAGGCTTACATGGAAAAGTTGGACCTTCTTTATGAGGGTAAAGCGAAAAAGGTTTACAGAACCGATGATCCGCGTTACTACATCATTGAGTACAAGGATGAAGCTACCGCATTTGATGGCAAAAAGAAAGGCATAATACAAGGCAAGGGAACCATCAATAATAAAGTGTCTGCAGTGTTCTTTCAGCTTCTTGAGGAGAATGGTGTGCCAACGCATTTTGTTGAATTACTTTCTCCCACTGAAATGCTGGTGAAAAAGGTTGATATTATTCCACTGGAAGTCATCGTGAGAAACTATGCAGCTGGCAGTATAAGTAAACGGCTGGGCCTGGAAGAGGGCCTAAAGTTTGATCAGCCCGTTGTGGAATTCTCTTACAAAAATGATGAACTGGGTGACCCCATGGTGAATAATTACCACATTTCAGCCATGAAGCTGGCTACCGAGGAGGAAATAAACACACTCACCCAGCAGGCATTAAGGGTTAACCAGATTCTTTCGCAGTTCCTGCTCGAGAAGAACATCATTCTTGTGGATTTTAAGCTTGAATTCGGCAAGACACCTGAGGGGCACATGGTCCTGGCAGATGAAATCTCACCCGACACTTGCCGTTTCTGGGACAGCACTACCATGGAGAAGCTGGACAAAGACAGGTTCAGACGTGATATGGGCGGTGTGGAAGAGGCTTATCTGGAAATAGCTCGTCGATTGGGGTGTGTTTGACATGGCGCAGGCAAAAGTTTATGTGACTTTGAAGAAGGGCATTCTAGATCCTCAGGGGCAAGCCGTGAAAAATGCATTACGCACTTTGGGATACGAAAATGTAAGCGACGTCAGAGTGGGCAAGTACATCGTACTTACCTTGGAGGACAGCATTGATTCAGAAGAATTGAAAAACAGTGTGGAAGAGATTTGCAAGAAAGTGTTAACCAACCCTGTCATTGAAGATTTCTCCTTCGAGATCGTTGAGGGCTAAGAGCTATGAAGACCTTTGGGATTATTGTTCTTCCTGGCTCTAATTGCGATTCCGACTGCTTTTATGCGGTTAGGGATTACTTGAACCAAGATGCTCGGTACGTGTGGCACGAAGAGAGGGACTTGGACAAATACGATGTGCTCATGATTCCAGGTGGTTTTTCCTACGGGGATTACTTACGACCTGGCGCTTTGGCTCGTTTTTCACCAGCTGTGGACGCCCTAGTTAAGGAAGCTGAGAAAGGCAAACTGGTGGTGGGCATTTGCAATGGTTTCCAAGTGCTCACAGAACTGGCCTTGCTTCCAGGTGCGCTCATGCGCAATAAGAATTTGAAGTTCATTTGCAAATACGTGGATGTGCAGGTGGAAAACGCCCATACACCTTTCACGTCCCGCCTTAAGGTGGGTCAAACCATTAAATTGCCCGTGGCTCATAAAGACGGTAATTACTACGTTGATGAGGACACTCTGCAGCAGCTAAAGGAAAATGGACAAATTCTTCTGCGTTACACAGAAGATGTGAACGGCTCCGTGGACCGCATTGCCGCTGTGACAAACAGGCAGGGCAACGTGGTGGGAATGATGCCCCATCCGGAACGTGCTTGTGATCCACTGCTGGGAAGCTCAGATGGCATGTACATTCTGGGTTCTGTGCTGGATCACCTACTGAAAGGTGGGTTTTGAAGAACCATGGAAAATAACAACAACACAGCGTCACTGTGGAGAACCTTAGGGTTAACTGATTACGAATATCAAGAAATAGTCGCTGGACTGGGTAGAGAACCAAATTTCACAGAACTTGCCATGTTCAGTGTGATGTGGTCTGAGCACTGTGCTTACAAAAACTCCAAGCCACTACTAAAAATGCTGCCCAGCAAAGGACCACGCGTGGTTCAAGGACCTGGTGAGAACGCAGGCGTACTGGACATCGGAGATGGTTTGGCTCTGGTGATGAAAATAGAAAGCCATAACCATCCGTCAGCGGTAGAACCTTATCAAGGTGCTGCCACGGGCGTAGGTGGCATCGTGAGAGACATCTTTGCCATGGGTGCGCGTCCCGTGGTGCTCATGGATTCACTTCGCTTTGGCCCTTTGGGTGATGGCAGAACTAACTACTTGTTCGAACAAGTAGTGGCTGGTATCAGCGATTACGGCAACTGCATTGGGGTACCCACCGTCGGCGGCGAAATTTACTTCCAGGATTGCTACCAGAAAAGCCCGCTGGTGAATGCACTTTGTGCTGGCATTGTGGAGCAGAGCAAGATGCAGACAGGAAAAGCCAGCGGTGTCGGCAATCCAGTGCTCATTGTGGGTGCCACCACAGGCAGAGATGGCATTGGAGGAGCCAGCTTCGCTTCGCAAGAACTTGGGGAAGATGCCGAGGAGAAGCTTCCTTCGGTGCAAGTGGGTGACCCTTTCATGGAGAAACTACTCATCGAGGCTTGCTTGGAAGCTTATGAGACAGGCTTTGTGGTGGCTGTGCAGGACATGGGAGCTGCCGGCATAACTTCCTCCGCCTCTGAAATGGCTGCTCGTGGGGGCGTGGGCATGGAACTTGATTTGGACCGTGTCCCGCTAAGGGCTGAGGGCATGGCTGCTCATGAGATTCTCATCTCTGAATCCCAGGAACGCATGCTCTTAGTTGTGGAAAAAGGTAAAGAGGATCACATAAAGCAAATCATGGAGAAATGGGGACTACATGCCAGCGTCATGGGTCATGTGACCAACGACGGCGTGCTTCGTGTAAAGCACCAGGGTGCCGTGGTAGCTCAAGTACCCGCAAAGCTTCTGGCAGATGGTGCTCCACAGTATGTTCGCGAAGGGAAACCCTCTGAGGATCTGGAAGAACTCCAAGAGCTCGATTTGACAGCTTTGCAGCCACCTGCTGATCTGGAATGTACTCTCTTGGAACTTTTAGCATCGCCCAACGTTGCTTCCAAAGCATGGGTATTTGAGCAGTATGACCACATGGTGAGAACTGACACCGTTGTCAGACCAGGTTCGGACGCTGCAGTGGTTCGCATAAAAGGTAAACACCAAGCGCTGGCGTTTACCACTGACTGCAATGCCACCTACTGCTTTTTGGATCCCTACGAGGGTGCTAAGGCTGCTGTGGTAGAAGCGGCAAGGAACTTGAGCATGGTGGGTGCTGAGCCCATCGGCATAACAGATTGTTTGAATTTCGGCAATCCTGAGGATCCTGCAGTTTACTGGCAAATGCAGCGCTGCATAGAAGGCATCAGAGATGCCTGCCAAGTCTTGAACATACCAGTGGTTAGTGGGAATGTGAGCCTGTACAACGAAACTGAGCTGGGCCCCATTTTCCCCACGCCGGTGATCGGCTGTGCAGGACTGATCCCGGACGTTTCCAGGGTGTGCACCATGGGCCTTAAAGACGATGGTGATGTGGTTCTCGTGCTGGGTGAAGATAAAGGGGAGCTTGGTGGTAGTGAATACCTACAAGTTCAATACGGTCTGGTAAAAGGAAAGCCTCCCGTTGTGGATCTGGAAAAGGAAAAAGCACTGCAGGAACTGGTGCGTAAGCTCATCTGGGAAGGGCTACTCAAATCTGCTCATGATATTTCTGAGGGTGGTTTGGCTGTTGCATTGGCAGAATGTGCACTTTGCGGTGAAAGAGGCGTTGAGGTGGATCTAACCACTTCTTTGAGGCCTGATGCTGCTCTTTTCTCGGAATCCCAAGCCCGGGCAGTGGTTTCACTGAGCCCACAGAACTTGGAAGCGGTCTTAAAGCTTGCCCAAGATTATGAGGTACCCGCTGCGGTTTTAGGCAACGTGGGCGGGGAAAGTTTGCTTATCAGGGTGAATGGAGAAGAAGTTGCTGATGTGCCCCTGATTCAGTGCGCGGAGCATTACTGGCGGGGATTGGAATGGGCTATGAAGGGCATCTGATGAAAGAAGATTGCGGCGTTTTTGGGGTTGTTTTGGATAACCCCGAAGCTTCAGTGTACATCTACTACGGTCTTCAGTCGCTGCAGCATCGCGGTGAAGAAAGTGCCGGTATTGCCGTCTATGACGGTAGCGAAACCCATGTGCAAAAGGGCATGGGTCTGGTAAGCGAAGTTTTTGACCGAATCAAGGTAAAGTCACTCAAAGGCAACGCGGGTATTGGCCATGTGCGCTATTCCACCACAGGAGCACCAAGTTTATTCAATGCTCAACCGCTGGTGGCTCATTTACGCGGTCATTCCATTGCTGTGGCTCATAACGGGAATCTCATAAATGCACAGCAGCTCAGAGATTCTCTGGAAAAGGAAGGCCGAATTTTCCAGACCACTTCGGATACAGAAATCATCATGCACCTCATGGCAAAAAACCTCCACAAAGGTTTTGAAAACGCGCTTCTTGAGGTGATGAAGTCCATAAAGGGTTCCTATGCACTGCTGGTGCTTTTTGACAACACGCTTGCCGGGGTCAGAGACCCAAACGGCATAAGGCCACTTTGTTTGGGCAAGAACGAAGTAGGTTATTTCCTTTCCTCGGAATCTTGTGCTTTGGACGTGGTCAATGCTCAGCTTGTCAGGGACATCGAACCCGGCGAGATTGTCCTCATTGATGGTGTGGACAGCTCTCAACTGAGGTCGGTTAAGGCTGAGTCTGAAGCCGTTAATCCCATGCACTGCGTGTTTGAATACATTTACTTTGCACGCCCCGACAGTGTGATTGATGGCGCAAGTGTTTACCTCGCCCGCATGGAGATGGGCAGGCAACTTGCTAAAGAAGCACCTGTGGACGCTCACTGGGTCGTGCCTGTACCAGATTCCGGAAATTCCGCTGCTCGTGGGTACGCAGTCGAGTCCGGCATACCCAGTGTGGACGGTCTCATAAAGAACAAATACGTGGGACGTACCTTCATAGCGCCTGAGCAAAGCATGAGAGAGGCCAGTCTCAGGGTCAAACTGAATGTGCTAAAGGAGCTTGTGAAGGGCAAGAGCGTTGTCTTGGTTGATGACTCCATTGTCCGAGGAACTACCATGAGGCGTTTGGTCAGGCTGCTCAAAGAAGCTGGAGCCAAAGAAGTGCACCTGCGGATTAGTTCTCCGCCCATAATCATGCCATGTTATTTCGGCATCGATATGCCCACGCGTAAGCAACTCATTTCCGCTCAAATGTCGCCTGAAGAAGTGAGAAAACTGGTTGATGCTGACAGTTTGCATTTTTTAAGTTTGGAAGGTTTGATAAAGAGTGTTGGGATGTGCAGTTTGTGTACAGGCTGCTTGAACGGCAATTACCCCATGGATGTACCCAAAGAGGGCAACAAGTACCTTTTTGAGAAAAAGTGAAGGTGAATAAGTAATGAAATACGAGGATGCGGGAGTAAACATTTCCAAAGCGGATTTTTTCATTGAGAAAATAAAACCGCTGGCACAAGCCACACTCACCGATTTTGTTTTGGAAGGCATTGGCCCCTTCGCTTCCTTGGTGGAGCTAAAAGGTTACAAGAATCCTGTTTTGGTCTCTGGCACTGATGGTGTGGGTACCAAGCTGAAAATCGCATTCATGATGAACAAGCACGATACAGTGGGCATCGATTTGGTTGCCATGTGTGTAAACGATGTCATCACCACGGGAGCGAAGCCTCTGTTTTTCTTGGATTACTTTGCCTGCGGTAAGTTGGATGAAAACATAGGAGTGGATGTGATAAAAGGCATTGCGCAGGGCTGCACCATGGCCAAGTGTGCCTTAGTGGGTGGTGAAACTGCTGAGATGCCATCTTTTTACCCAGAGGGTGAGTACGATTTGGCTGGCTTCTGCGTTGGTGTTGCTGAAAAAGAAGAGCTTCTTAACCCTGAAACGGTTTCGGTGGGTGACGCGGTTATCGGTTTAGCCTCTTCGGGCTTGCACAGCAACGGTTATTCCTTGGTCAGGAAAATATTTTTTGAGCAGCACCATTTCAGTGTAAATGACCAGCTGCCGGAGCTTGGTAAAACTTTGGGCGAGGAGCTTCTCACTCCCACGCTCATTTATGTGCGCGCGTTGGAGCTCCTTCAGGGTTTGCCCATAAAGGCGGCTGCTCACATCACCGGTGGTGGGCTGCTTGAGAACGTACCTCGTGTTCTGCCAGAAGGCACCGCCGTGAAGCTGCATGGAGACGCTTGGTTTGTGCCACCCATTTTCAAACTCATTCAACAACTGGGCAATGTGGACCTGGTGGAAATGTATCGCACTTTCAACATGGGCATTGGCATGGTTCTCATTGTTCCCGAGGAGCGTGCCAATGACTGCGTAAACAAGATTAACAGCTCTGGTGATTTCAATGCACAGATCATTGGGGAAGTGGTGCCTGGAGAACGTCAGGTGATCTTGCCGTGAACATCGTAGTGCTAGTTTCTGGCAGGGGCACGGACTTGCAGTCCATCATTGATGCTACTCAGGAAGGCTGGCTTAAAGTGAACATACAAGCTGTCATCAGTGACAAGGAAGACGCTTATGCCCTGGAGCGAGCAAAACAGCACGGTATTCCCACTTACGTACTTTCTAAGAAGGTTTTGAAATCTGAGTTTCAAGAGGCTTTGCTGAACCTCTTAACCATGCTCAGTCCTGATTTAGTGGTGCTAGCTGGCTTCCTGACCATATTAGGTCCACAGGTGGTGGAACGTTTTCCACAAAAGATCATCAACATACATCCGGCACTCCTGCCTTCTTTTTGTGGTAAGGGATTCTACGGTATGAAAGTACACGAAGCCGTTTACGAAAGTGGAGTGAAGTATACCGGCTGCACGGTGCACTTTGTAGATGCTGGCGTGGATGCAGGCCCCATCATTCTACAGGAAGTGGTCAGAATAGAAGACGACGATACACCTGACACCATTGCGGAGAAAGTACTGCAGTTGGAACACAGGGTCTTACCAACTGCCATAAAGCTTATTTCTGAAGGCAGAGTAGTGGTGAATGGCAGGCGAGTTTGCATACTACCGGCGTCAAGTGGAGACTCGGAAGGAAGAAACGAGGTGTGACAGTGGTGCAAAAAAGAAAAGCACTCATAAGTGTGTCAAGAAAAGAAGGTGTGGTGGAACTTGCCAAAGACCTAAAAGAGCTTGGTTTTGAGATTATCTCCACGGGTGGTACTTACAACCTTCTAAAGGAAAGCGGCGTTGAAGCTGTGCAGGTTTCCGATATTACCGGTTTCCCTGAGATTCTCGATGGCAGGGTTAAAACCCTTCATCCATTTGTTCATGCAGGCATTTTAGCAAATAGGAGTAACCCAGAACACGTAGCTCAGCTTGTTCTCTTTGGTATTGAACCCATTGATATAGTGGTAGTCAACCTTTACCCCTTTAAGGAGACCGTGCTTGATGAAAATGCTACAATGGGAGATGCCATAGAAAACATTGACGTTGGAGGCCCCACCCTTATAAGGGCAGCGGCAAAGAACTGGGAAAGTGTTACTGTTTTGGTGGATCCACAAGACTACGAGCAAGTCATAGATGAACTAAGGGATAGCGGTGCTACCAGCCTCAAAACACGTTTCTATTTGGCTGCAAAGGCTTTTCGTCACACTGCTTTTTACGACGCTGTTATAAGTAGTTACTTTGGTAAGGGAACAAGGGTTTTGTTCCCTGAGGAAATTGTTTTGCCCTTTGAAAAAGTCCAAGAACTCCGGTATGGAGAAAACCCCCACCAAAGAGGGGCTTTCTACAAAGATCCTTTGTCAAAGAAGGGCTTAGCCAACTACGTCCAGATACAAGGTAAAGAACTTTCCTTTAACAACCTACATGATGTGAATGCTGTTTTAGAAACGCTGCAGGATTTTTACGGCGTGTCCTGCGCTGTGGCAGTGAAACATGCTAATCCGTGTGGAGTGGGAGTAGGAGAGAACTTACTGGAGGCTTACCAGAAAGCTTACGAGAGCGACCCCGTGTCCATTTATGGCGGCATAGTTGGAGTCAATGACACCTTGGACGAAGCCACAGCTTTGGAAATGTCCAAGCAGTTCTTGGAAGTTATTGTGGCTCCTGACTTCACCCCCGAGGCACTTAGTGTGCTTGAAAAAAAGAAAAACCTGCGCCTGCTAAAAGTGAACCTTTCTACTTGCAGTGGTTTTGACATAAAGCGTGTGGAAGGCGGGGTTCTATTGCAGGAAAAGGACCTAGAAGATTTTGATGAAACAGAACTGACCGTGGTGACCCATAGGGCACCCACCCCTGAGGAGATGGCGGACATGCGCTTTGCTTGGAAGGTGGTAAAGCACTTGAGTTCTAACGCTATCGCACTGGCGAAAAATGGTGGAACGGTTGGCATGGGTGCTGGGCAGGTTAATCGTGTAGGTGCTGTGGAGATAGCCATTAAACAGGCTGGTGAAAAGGCTCGTGGCAGTGTTTTGGCTTCTGATGGTTTCTTCCCATTTAGCGATTCAGTGGAGCTAGCTGCCAAAGCGGGCATAACTGCCATCATTCAACCAGGCGGCTCTAAACGGGATCAAGAGTGCATCGACGCTGCTAACAGTTACAACATAGCCATGGTTTTTACCCACTTCAGGCATTTTAGGCACTAACGCATAGGAAGGGAAGGGAAGTGCACCGCACATGAACGTACTGGTAATAGGTAGTGGTGGACGCGAACATGTGCTGGTTTACAAACTAAAGCAAAGCCCGTTGGTTCAAAAGATTTACTGCGCACCCGGCAATGCAGGCATTGCCCAAATAGCAGAGCTGGTGAATGTTGCCCCCACGGATGTGGAAAAGCTTAGATCCCTTGCTTTGGAAAAGAGCATTGATTTGACGGTTGTGGGTCCAGAAGTGCCACTCATGGAAGGCATCGCTGATGCTTTTGCAGAGGTGGGGTTAACCATTTTTGGACCCTCGAAAGGAGCTGCCCTACTGGAAGGCAGCAAGGTTTTTGCTAAGAACCTTATGAAACGCTGCCATGTACCTACCGCTGAGTTTGAGGTGTTCTCACGATTGGAGGATGCCATTGCTTACGTAAAAAGATGCCAACGTCCTTTAGTGGTAAAAGCCGACGGTCTGGCTCAGGG
>Ga0208938_1001468_pt1 | contig 13678 bp, 8 predicted proteins | sample AD_UKC125_MetaG_FD_184434 | JGI IMG/M metagenome (GOLD analysis project Ga0208938, IMG submission 184434) | Active sludge microbial communities of municipal wastewater-treating anaerobic digesters from USA - AD_UKC125_MetaG (SPAdes) (version 2) | ecosystem: Engineered > Bioreactor > Anaerobic >... | reverse complement strand
CCGAACAGAGCCCCAACGACCAACAACGAGACGGTCAAGATCACGACTCACAACGGACTCCTCAGCAGACCCAGTAACGGTCCCCAGTCCTACCAGCGCCCACGGTCGTTAGTCCGGTCAACATCACCAGAGGAGTCGATCATCATCTTCCCCGCCGATCATGCCGGCGCGCCCATGTCCAGGACGGACCTCCCCCGCTCCACCGACGAACTGGACGCCATGATCCGAGGGCTCACACCGGTCTACAGCCGCTACGACACCCCCGTCGTGCTTCTGGCCTACACCGAACGCCGAGACCTGGCCGAGGACGCCTGCGGAGCCGTCGCCGCCGCGTTCGCGGCCCACTGCCCGGTCATCGCTGCGGCCACCGTCAGCGGTGACCGCTGGGTCCGGATGGACTCCCCCGACCATGGGCGCGTCCCCAAAACTGTCCGCGACCGGCTCGCAGCCGAATCCCTCTACCGCCGTGGCAGCACGCCCTACCCATCTCTCCGGGAGCACCGCGCGTCCTTCGCTACCAGGCCAGACGCGCTCCCGTCGCAAGCGTTGACGGCAGCCCGGCAGAAAACCGTCGCCACCCTCAACGACAGGGACCAGCTCGCCGAGGAGCGAGCGTGGATGCGCCTGACGATCGGCCGGCACGTCGCCAGCTCATCGCCCATGCCCGACCGCGACGCTGCCCGACTGCTCGCTGACATCGAGAACCTGGGCCTACGCGACCACGCCTGGGCCGGCATCGACCGAGCGGAGGCGTCACGACACGCGGAGTTCTGGAAGAACCTGCTCACACGAGCCCCCGAGGGCGGTCAAGCCCCAGCAGCAGCCCTGACGGCCTTCAGCTACTGGATCGCCGGCGACGGGCTGAGTGCACGCACAGCCCTCGAACGTGTCCCCCAGGGCCAGGACTACTCGTTGGCCCGGCTCATCGGCGCCGCCCTACACAGCGGCTTGGACCCGAAAAGCTTCCCGATCCCCAGCGAGCTCCCTACCGACGTCGTCTCCGGCCGCTCCGAGCCGACCCCAGGCATCGAGCACCAACGCCGGGAACCACCCTCGTCCTCCCCCACGGACCGCACTCCCGGAGTCTCGCGATGAACAGCACTCTGCCGACCGAAACCCACCTCGAGCAGCAACTGCGCCGGCTCCTGCCGGCCCCCACACCAGGCGATCACGCCCCCGTGGATCTGATCTATCTCCTCGCGCCATCAGGGCACCCGGCGACCAAGCAGATCCCGGGTCACTCGGTCGTCGACGGCGCGCCAGAAGCACGCGGCTGAACGCCCGCCTGACGTAGAGCGCGCCGAACCGCATCTGTTGACTGAACTCATGAGGTGCCCTTGGGGCCGTGGTAGCGGTGAAGATGTGCACCCTGTCAGGGTGACCTGATGGCGGATGTGCGCGATGTCTCCACCCTTCAGGTCAGGTCGACGATGGCTGTCGTGTCCGAGCCGACACTCTGTTGGGTAATCCGCACCAACGACGGTCTGCTCGTCGAACCTGTTCGTGAGTTCGTCGCGGAATTGGCCGCTAACGGCACCTCGCCGGCGACGAGGCGGTCCTACTGTCATGACTTGCTGCGTTGGCTTCGGTTCTGCGAGGCGATCGACACCACGTGGGACCGCGCGAGCACCGAAGACGTCCGGGACTTCGTCCGGTGGCTACGGGCCGCTCCGAACTCTCAGCGAGTCCGATCGGGGAAGGAGTCGCGGCCACCGGCCGGGAGCGTGAACGCGGCGACCGGGAAGACGTATCTGCGGGAGGGGTATTCGCCGCGAACGATCAACCACGCACTGTCGGTTCTGTCGGCCTTCTACACGTTCATGTACGAGACGGGCCGCGGCCCGTGGAGCCCGGTTCCCGCTCCTCAGCGCCGCCGGGATCACCTCCCCACGCGTCGAGTCCGGTACCGACAGAAGGTCCCGATCTTCCAGCCACGGTCGGTGACCGAGGCCGCCCTCAAAGACCTCTTCGAGGTCCTGCGTCATGACCGCGACCGCGCTCTCGTGGCGGTCGCCCTGTCTTCCGGCGTACGCGCCGGTGAACTCTTGTCGATGACCACTCGTGGCGTCGATGCCGGGCAGGGCGTCTTCGCCATCGAACCCAAGGGCGGGCTGGGGTCACGCATCTGGGTTCCGGCTGCCCCGGAGTCGTTCGTGTGGATCGCTCGATACCTCGCGCAACGACCGTCCGTCTCGGGCGACGGCCCCTTGTGGCTGACGCCGCGTCCGCCGCACCAGCCATTGAACTACTTCGCCCTCCGACAAGTCCTTGAGCGAGCCAACGCACGGCTCGGGACGAACTACACCTGGCACGACTTCCGCCACACCTTCTCCCACCGGATCCTCGCCGATGACCGGATGACCTTGACCGATGCCCAAGCCCTGATGCGCCACCGCCACCTCGAAACCTTGAACGCCTACTCCGCTGCACGCCTCGACGAGCTCGTCGACGCCCTGCACCGACACCTCGCGACACCGCCCCCCGCCCCGACGCCGAGCATCCACTACGACGCTGCCGACATGGCCGTCCTGTTCCCGGGACTGACGCCATGAAGCTGCCCGACGCACGCACTGACGTGCTGGCAGCGATGGCCGGAGGCCGGCTCGCGACTGCCGGTCGTGACGAACTCGCCGGCGTCCTTGAGATCCTCACTCAGGAGATGCTGCCGGTCACAATGAAGATCAACCCGGTCACCCGCTCCAAGCGTGTGGTCGGCAAACTCCTGGACTGGCTCGAGCAGCAGCCGGGAGGCTCCTGGCAGGAACGATGGGATCTCTGGATCGCACGGGGGGAACAGGACTATCGCCCCCACCCCGGGTCTTCAGGCAAGGGGGTGCGGCAGGAGACCGCCTACGCCATCAACGCGCTGATCATGGTCGACGCCGTCCGTCCCTCCTACGACTGGATGCTTTCGGCGCGGCGGATCCGGTTGTGGAGAGACTGGGCCGCCTACCACCAACCAGAGACGTTCCAGCTGGTCATTGCTCAGTCCGAGGCGCGAGGGGGCCTCCGGGACGCCAACCGCGTCGTCGCCGTGCTCGCCATGCTGTGCATCCACCACGGCAAGAACGTCCGTGATCTCACCGCCGAGGACTTCCGTGGCCTCCGCTCGGTCCAACACGACCGAGGAGTGGCCTACCACGGCCTGCCCGCCGCCTGGACGGCATGCAAGGACGCGGGGCTCTTCTCCAACGAGCCATCCGGCTACGCCGAGCTCGTCCACGTCGCAAAGATGACCCCTGAGCAACTCGTCGACCGGCACGGGGTTGCCAACCCGGACATCCGGACCGTGTTCGTCAGGTACATCACCGAACTGTCCGTCTCTTGCGACTACAAGACCCTCTACAGCCTCGAGCAGCCCGTGTTTATCTAACCCCAAAGCCCCAACCCTCGCAGCAGAGTAGGGGCTTCCATGCCAACGACTGTCACAGACTGGTGCTCGGTCGAGCAGCCGGTCGGCCGGCTACTACTTCGCAGAACCGGTGCCGTTGATCCGCTCGAAGAGCGTCTCGAACCTTGCCAGGGTTGCCTCAGACAGACCGTCCCGAAGATCAGGGTGCCGGAGCATCACGTCAGCGGGCTTGTAGTGGTCGTACGCCCCGTGCGCGTCCGTCAGTCGCTTGAGGATCCGGTCGCCGTGACCGAGGTCGCTGGACGAGATCGACGTGCCGAACGCTTTGTTGAAGAGTTTGAGATACTCATCGACATCGAAGAGGTCCTCGATGTCGGAATGCCTGCGGCCGGTGATCTCGCTGATCTGAACGATCCGGTTGCGCTGCAGCCGAGCCGCGGCGACGGCCCTCTCGAGCCGGTCGACACCCTCGGTGCCCGAGTCGATCAGGACCGTCACGTCCAGGTTCTGGCCCATCAGCGCCACGAAGGCTGGGATGTTCGCGGCTCCGCCGGTGGGAAGCACCCGCCAGCGTTCATCCAGGGCAGTGCGCCCGCTGTCCCTCAGCAGCCGGCTGACTGCGTCGAGGTAGACAAAGTCGCTCGGACCCTCCACCAGGAGGTTGGTCTGTCCGATGAACAAGTGCTGGGCGATGTCGTAGCCAAGTGCCGCCTGCAGCGGGAAGATGCTGCTCTCACCGACGGTCAGGGCCTCTTGGGTCACGGTTGCACCGGTCTGGGGACCGCCGTCCTCGACGATCCGGACACGGTCAATTCTGTCGGTCTCGACCAGGAATGGGCTGTGCGTCGTGTACAGGACCTGCACAGCGCTGGCCAGTCGCTCGTTGATGAACCGGAGCAGGTCGCCCTGAGCACGGGCATGCAGGGTGAGTCCCGGCTCGTCCAGTAGCACGACCACCGGTTCCTTACGGGTCTCGAACTCGGTGAATGCGGCGAGGAAGGAGAAGAACCACCGGAATCCGGACGAGCGCTGGCCGAAGTTATTGGTGAAGCGATGCCTGGTGTCCTCGACCCGGATGTCAAGGAACGTCTTCCTGACGGTGTGCCGGCCGTCCGGGAGCCGCTCGATCTGGCGGTCGATGTCGAACTGAACACGGAGGTTCTCGTTCTGCTTCCAGTACTCGAAGACCTGCTCGGTCAACTCGTGTCCGACGGTCTCGAGCTCGGCCTTGCGGTCCTCGTAATCATCCTCACCCAGCTCTGCTGGGGTCGTGCTGGCGAGGCGGAGCAGCGCCTTTGCCGTCTGGTCCGCCGATGACGCCGTCTGCTCGTCCTCGGTGTCGAGGGCGGCTACGTCGATCCGGCCCACAAGACCCGAGTACTCCGAGAAGTAGAAGAACTTCGGCAGCCGGACCGTAAGCAGGTTTTGTGCAACACGCCCAGCCGTGTCGCCGTCGAGCTTGTTCAGCTCGGCACGGATGCTCTCCACCTCTTCGGCCGTCTTATCCGCCTGGGTGTCGATCTCGTCGACCATAAGCCGAGCGCACACCGCCTCGATCCCATCAAGGTCCTTGACCCCCTTGAAGTGCTCCAGGGTCTTCTTGCGGATGTCGACACGACCGAGGAGGTTCTCGACCGCTCGCCGAGCGTCATGCGGAACGGTCCACTGGCGGTTCGTGGCGTTGTAGCGCCGCGACACCGTCACGTCGAAAGGCTTCACCACGTCTGGGCCCAGGGCGTCATCGAGGAGGGCGACATCGGAGTCGTCTAGCGCGAACGTCGCCTCGATAGGGACGACGGAGTCGATCAGCTGCTCCTTCCGGTCCCTCGCGAGCAGCCATCGCGGGTAGTCGTACTTCTCCTGGAAGCTGCCGCTGTCGACCGGGTTCAGCCGGTGCAGCGCTGTCAGGACGGCAGTCTTCCCGGACTCGTTCATGCCGACGAGACAGGTGACGCTCTCATCGACCTTGATCTCTCCACTGTCGAGGATGTTCCTGAACTTGCGGACGCGGAACTTGGTCAGATGCATTGGCGTGGTGCTCCCCTTCTCCTTTAAGATGTTCGTGAATGCGGAGGTCGTGTCTCGGCCACCGACCATCGTCCGTCCGGACGGCGGAGCCCACGGTCGCTCAGTTGCGGGGTCATTCCATCGGCTTGACGTGGCTCTCGATGAAGGCGATCTCGTCAGGATCAAGCCCGTACTTGGCGTAGAGCTGCTGATCGATCTCTGGCATGGACTTGTTCCAGTCTATGTCCGAGGAGGAACCAAAGTCCTGGTTTGGGACGTGCTTCCACGTGCTGCGCGGATTGTGCTGTGTCACCTTGAGTATTCCGAGCATCACTCGTGCGAACTTCGATTGGATGTACTTGAGGCACGCTTCGCCTTCCGCTTTAGTGTCGAAAGAGCCGATGGTGATGAAGGTCTGCGTTACGCCTGTACCAGGCTCCAAGAGCAGCGAGTAACCAGTGACCTGGGCGGGCTTGTCGCCTAGCATCCCGCCTGCGTTTCTGGATGCAGGGACGGCGACCTTGTACTTGTTGAGGCTCGCGGGCCCGGCGATGTAGTCCTGGCGGACCCAACGGTATGTGCGTTTGCTGTCGGCGAGTCCATACATCCGTTCGTACTCGCGCCCATCGCTGGGGCGCTCCGCATGGAACACCGGCAATGTGAACGCGCTGGTCACCAGTTTGTACCGCTCAGAACTTGGCAGCAGTGCCTCGACAGCAGGGTTCTCTTCGTGCATGCGCTCTGTGTATCGGTAGGAGCGCGAGCTCGTGAAGTCAAGCGACGTGATCGACTCGTGTGTCTTCTCGGCAACCTTCTGACGAATCACGTTCAGTTCCGCGAACTTTGAGAACACACCAATCGGCTCCCCCTGCCGCGACGCGTCACGGTAGGTCACTGCCACCCCGCCCATGATCTCAGTGCCCGGGAAGAGGTCGTCACTGTTTGAGACGTAGTAGGGAACCGTTAGGTGTGGGTCAGCAAGCATCTTCGCATTCCATGCCTTCGGCGTCTGGCCGGCATTAAAGAGGAAGCGCGCCGGGGTAATGAGCACCGCCTTCTCTGCGACCTCGTATGACGCGTCCATGAACAGGTGGTAAATGGGCGTAGCGAAACGCCCGCCACCTTCCGTCTCCTCTTGGTAGGGCGGGTTGCCGATGACGACGTCGAACGTCTTGTTCATGGTCAGGGTCCTTCCTTTAACATGTCGTCGACCACGGCCTGCCGTTCATCAGGGGACATCCGGGCCAGGTTGCCCACCCTGAAGTGTCTGGACTCCTCCATCCAACGTTTGCGTTCGGGGATCCCGCCGGAGACGGCTTCGATGGTGATGCGGTGCAGGACTTGGTTGTGGCTCATCTCGAAGATCTGCTTGGTGAGAATGTGCCTTAGGCGCTTGTTCTGATTCGGGATCTGTTCGGCAAGGCCGTGGTCGAGGCGGCGGACAACTTCCATCAGGAAGAGTCCCGCCGTTGAGAAGAGGTCCGCGAAAGTCTTGTCCGGGTTGGTGAAGATGCCGGGGTTCTCTTCCTCCAGGATGTCGACCATCTTCTCGACGACGGGTTTGGGGGTGAACACCAGCGAGGTCTTCTGCCGAGGGATGTAGGCGAAGATGTCCTCGGTCAGTTCGTCGTCGAAGTAGTCAGCCAGAGCCTCTTTCTTGTCCTGGAACTCCTGGAGGGCCTGGTTGAAGACGGACTCGTCGAACAGGCCGGGGATGGTCGTGACCGTGCCGTCGTCTTCGGTGATCTCCTGGCCGTCGCGCAGCACCCGGAACTCGGCCTCGGTGATGCCGGTGATCTCCTCGAACACATCGTCGGGGGTGTAGTCGTCGAAGTTCGCCAGGCGGGTGTCCCGGTCGCCGTAGGCCATGAGGAACATCGGGATCGTGCGGGCGAAACCCCGCAAGTGGGACCGGGCGTCCTCCATCGTCTTGTCGGCGCGCTTCTGCTCCGACTTGGTCTCCTCCCGCTTGACCACCTCGGGAACGATGGTCTCCATCACGTCCTCCACGATGGCCGCCAGGTCCTTCTTGAACGCCTCCATCTCGCCCGCCTGCCTAGACTTGACCTCATCACCCTCGGCTTCGGTGGCCGCGGCCTCGAACTCATCCTGAAGATGCTTCTGGGCGATCTGGTGGTCGGTCAGTGCGCGCTCGACCTTGTCGGCCACGTGTTGCTCGGTGCGCCTGACGTCTCGCTCGACCTGCTTGTTTGTCAGCTGGTAGGCGTCCTTCAGCTCCTCGCGCTTGGTGCCGGTCTGGCCTGTGACGAACCTGGCGATCTCCGCTGCGGCCTTGGCCGCCGGAGCGGCCGGGTCAATGGCGGGGATGTCCTCGACTGACCAAACCGGCGGGCCGAGCTCGGCGACCTTGGGGTTGATGACGGTCTCGTCGACCTGCACGTTGCCGTCAGGGTCCGTCGTGGGCGGCGGCTGCGGGATATCGAGGGGCTCGCCCTTCTTGACCTTGCCCTGCTTGGCCGTCGGCAGCTTGTCCAGGATCTCCTTCACATGCTCGGAGTAGCGGAAGATGCCGGCGACGTTGGCGAACAGCAGGTTCGACAGGAACCCGCGGCGTACGACTTCGCGGGCCTTGAAGACCCGCGGGAAGGTGAGCACCTTCGAGGCGTCGAGCTCGATCATGCGCCCCTCGGAGTCCTCACCCAGCACCGGGAAGAAGTTGAGCAGGGTACGGATGTTGTCCTGCCGGACCTGCGTACTCAAGGGCGGGTTCGGGCTCAGGTTGTTGGCGAAGTCGTCAAAGATGGTGAGCGTGCGCTCGGGGGCGAAATCAAAGATGTAGGCGTTCTGCTTCTGGAGCACCTCGTCGCCACGCATGAAGATATGCGGGTTCTGGGCACGGAAGGCCGCCTGCATGTACTGGGCCGGGGAGGCCATGTTGGACAGCATGATGACTGCGGTCCACTCGGGGACCGTGACGCCGGTGGTGAGCTGGCCGACGGAGAGCGTGATGGTCCTGCCACCCGAGGCTTCCGCGCTGGCGATCGCCTCACGCACCTTGTCCAACGACTTGCCGATAGCGACCGGGTCATCCTCGTCGGTGCGGCCGTCGCCAGCTGCCAGGACGACGGTGTAGTCCCTGAACACCGGGTGTGCCTTGAGGAGTTTCTCCAGCGCCTTGGCGGAGGCTACGCGGTGAAGCAGCCAGAAGGAGTGCCGGATTTCGTTGCGTAGATCGGGGGTGGAGAACGGGTACTTGTCGTTGGTCGTGAGGGTGTCGAGGAACTTGATCACTTCGGCCTCGTACTCGAAGAAGCCGTTGTCCTTGGTGGCGAAGAACTGGTTGAGGTCGAAGGTGAAGTCCACGCTCGCCTCGTCCTCGTCGATGGCCACGCCCTCGGCCAGGCGGTCGGTGATCATGCGGGAGAGCTGGTAGGTGAGCAGGTTGAGGGTGGGAAGAGCTGCGTAGGGGTTCTCCTGGGTCCCGTCGTTCCAGTCCGCCCGAGCCTGCTGCTCGTCCTCGTAGGTCCAGTTGAAGATCTCTGAGTCGGTGAACCGGCCGGAAGCCAGCGCCTTGAACGGTGTGCCCGAAAGGTGGAGCGTGTACTTGCGCTTGATCTGGTCGAAAGCGATGTCGGTCTTCGTGGTGTCGACGCCCTCGTGGGCCTCATCAATGACGAGCAGGTCCCAGTGGAAGTCGGCGATGTGCTTCAGCTTCTTGTGCGTGCCGCCGAAGTACTGCGACCCCTTGAGGTCCTGCAGCGAGAGGAACTCGACGACGCGGGGATCCTTGTCCATGTGCTCGTTGGAGTAGGCGATCCACTGGGCACGGGTCATCGGTGAGCGTCGTGCCAGCGACGGTGACTCCGAGACGAACTTGAATGTCGTCTGGTGGCCGATGAAGCGGGTGAAGTCGTCGAACCAGGAGTTGGCGATGGCCGGGCGGTTGGTGACCACGAGGACGCGGACCGCGTCCAGCTCGCGCATGAGGTGGTAGGTCGTCAGGGTCTTGCCAAACCGGGGCTTGGCGTTCCACAGCACCTCGTCGGAGCCGTCGGTGAACGCTGCCATGGCCTGGGCAACGGCATCCTGCTGCTCTGGCCGCAGGACGTAGTCGTCCTCGCCGCCGGCTTGAAGGTCGCTGTAGTCCTGGCCGGCGAAGGCGTTGAAGTAGTCAAGAGACGTCTTCGGCGCAGGTGCGAAGTGGTGCCACTCCGTCTGCTGGGGCCGTGCTCCAGGGTCGAACTCGCGCTCAACGCCGTGCTGCTTTAGGTAGGCGTGGAAATCCGTGTCGGTAAACTGGCCACCGGCCTCGGACGTGAACACAGCTCGCCGAGCCCAGAGCTTCTCCTTCTTCACCGACATCTGGGACGCCTGCTGGGCGATCCGGTCGTCGACGGTCTGAAGACCCGTGTAGCCGATCTTCTCCCAGCCTTCGTACTTGGGCACGTCTGGGGTCCGCCACGAGTAGACCATCGGGTTGATCTGGCGGAACGTGTCGATCTTGGGGCTCGTCACGGGGTCCTCCCCTCCTGGTGGACGCGGTCGATGGGACACGGTGCGTAGACGTCGTAGTCCGCGAAGTCGAGCATGGCGTCCTCACGCAACGAGGCGAACGAGAAGGGTTCGCGCACCACGATGCCCGGCTCCTCGGGGGACCTGTGCCACCACGAGAACTGGATCTCCTGGCCGCGCCAGTCCAGACCGGTGAGGGTGTTCCCGCGGATGATGTTGGTGTCGATGAGGAACGCGGCCGCGCGGTGCAGGTTGGTGCGGGTGCTGCACGGAGTGCTATGCCTGTGGTGGAAGGTGAGGAACTCATCCAGCATGGCGACCTTGGCATCGGCATGGTTGTCCTCGAGGAGCTCGATCCCGTAGATCGAGGCGAGGGCGAACAGGGACTCCTGGGGCCAGAGCGCCGACTCCACACGCTGCTCCATTGCGCGCAGCTTGCGCTGCAGGATCGCCACGAGGAAGTTCCCGTCGCCGGCAGCCGGCTCCAGGAAGGTCTTGTCGACGAAGCCCGGGCCGGTCTCCAGCTCCTCGCGCACCAGGTCGAGCATCTTGTCGACCATGTGGCGGGGGGTGAAGACCTCCCCGTAGGACTTCACGCGGATCCGGGACTTCACGAGCTGTTCCTCGACAATCGACTCAGCCAGCGTCACGGATTCTCCCGACGGGACACGTTGTGGGCGAAGGAGTCCGTCCCAGCGGGGTCCTCGGTCGACTGGTCATCTCGTGACGACGACATGGCTGCACTCCATCTTCTGTGGGCCGAGTCCTTCGGCCAGACGCTAGCGGTTGGAACTGACAGGCTCGTTGCCGCCGTGGTGTGGCGGAGGAAAGACCGGCGTCGCGGGGCTCGGTCATCGCCGTGACGCCATTGTCGTCACCGATGCGGCGGTGTCGGGAAGCAGGTTCGCGACGTCTTCTGCGTGGGCTTGCCGTGAGGCGGCCAGGTCTGCCTCGAGGATGGTGTTGATCCGGCGCAGTTCGGTGACCTGGGCGGTCAGTGAGGCGTTCTGGGCGGTCAGTCGCTCGTTGGTGATCCGAAGCTCGGAGTGGGCCTCAGGGTCGATGGATGCGTCAGCGTTGAGCTGGGTGCCGAGCCAGCGTTGCCTCTGGTGCTCCAACGTCGCGATCTGTTCCTTCAGGTCGGTGATGGCCGCGGCTTGGCGTTCAACCTTCGCGGTGAGGATGCGGCGGTCGGCTCGCAGCCCGCGGGACATGTGAGCTCCGGTGTCTTCGTCGTGCTGCCCCTTGCTGCCCGTGGGGGTTGCGCTGGCGACGGCCTGTCGGAGCGCCTCGTGGGTGTAGAGGAACTGTCGAGACACTCCAGCCGCGCGGGCGACGGTCGAGATGTTCACCTCGTGCCCGGCAGCGCAGAGACGGTCGAGCGCTGCCAGGACGGCTTGCTGCTTCGCCGTTGAGGCGTCGGCGCGGTTGCGTCGGAGGGCGTCGACGGCTGTGTCAGGTGTCATCGTTGGCCTCCAGGAGCTGGCGCAGATCGATCTTTCGGGCGGCCGTGGCGCGGCGTCGAATGTCAGCCATCCGTTCCACGGCTTCGCGGATGTCTAGACGTTCGTCATCGGGCAGCCCGTCGATGTAGGCGTCGATACCGTCGATGATCGTGCTGGTGTCCTTGATCCGGGCCTCGTAGTGGTCCAGGAGGTGCTGCTGGGCGTTGATCACCCTCGCCCGCTCAAGTTTCACGCGCAGCGCATGACGCTTGGCCTCCATACCATCGCGTTCGAGGGGGTCGACGAGGAAGAACGGGCATGACTCGCAGGCGTGGTCGACCATGCAGCCGTGACCGCCGGCGGCGACGTTCTGAGGCTCAGTGCAATGCCCGAGGGACACGGCGACCTTCGTGAAGCCGTCCCGCTCTCGATCCACGCTGATGGCCGCACCCTGGAGGTTCAGTCGTCGGGGAGCTACCGCATCCAGGGCCTTCTTCCGCCGCTTCGCCGTGACCTGGTAGTAAGCCATGGTGGTGTTGAAGCTGCCGTGGCCCATGTACTCCTGGAGTACGTCGGGAGGCGTGGTCGACCGGCCGTCCGCGTCGACGGCGTCTGCAAAGCGCTGCGCGAAGGCGTGCCGGAACGAGTAGGCATCCAGCGCCCTGAGGTCGAAGTGCATGAGGTTTCCCTCCGGCCCCTCGGCAACTCCCTCGTAGGGAGCCTGCTCCAGCACCACGTTGACCAGGTCTTGGACCCGCGTCTGGAGGTAGGTGGAGTTCCAAGGCTTATCGACGCCTGGCCTCTGTACTGCGGGGAAGAGCCATCGGGACTCGATGCCGTGTTCACGTTTGATCTGTTGCCATTGCCTGATGACGTCGTGGGTCTCCTGATGGATGGGCAGCCGCTTGCCCATCTTGTACGGCGGCTTGCATTGCTCCCACTCCAGGTACGGTGCGCCCTGGTCGTCGTAGGAGATGCAGTCCTCCTTGAGCCTGATGGTCTCGGTGGTGCGACGCCCGCACCGTTCCTGCAGGAACAGCATCGCGCGTGCCTCAGCGGTCAGGTAGGGCGTACGACGCTGAAGCAGGTTCAGGTTGTCCATCAGGTGGTCGATGACCGGTTGCGGCACGAACCGGAAGGCGTCGTCACCGTCCCGCGTGCGTGACTTGGTTCCCCGTGGCCGGTGGCGGGCCAGGTCGAGGGCGAACGTGGCGGGGATGTCGGCCCAGTGCGCCTGGAGCTGTTCGTCGCGGCGGCAGTCTGCCAGGAACTTGTTGAGCAGGCCGATCTGGCGTCGCTGGGTGTGGTCCAGGTGCCAGCGCTTCCGGATCCCGTTGACGATGGCATCCATGTCAGGCCTACCCAGTGCGGTGCGGGGTGTGCCTCGCACCGTCAGGATCTCGTCGATCAGGACCACCATGTGGAGCAGGTACGAGACGTTGTGTCTGCTACGCGGCGCAGCGCGGACCCAACTTTCGTAGGAGTCCGCGATCCATGACTGCCGGATCGGTCTGAGGTCCACCTTCGCGTGTGGCCCGACGGGTGTCGCCGCGGCGGTGAGCTCGAGGTCGCGCAGGTAGATGATCTGAGGATCACGATCATCGATGCCGGACCAGCTGCGATGGGCATCGTCGATGTGCCGCTGCCACTCGTTGAGCAGCCCCAAGAGATAGGGGTTGTTCGACGTTCGGCCGAGGAGCGTTGCGCTGACGACGGAGGTGCGGCCGCTGCGAAGAAGGGCCCGGTAGGTGCCCCGCAGTTCTGCGGTTGCCAGCACCCCGCCGCCGAGGTCTCGCTGCTGGACGGCGTAGAGGAGTTCCCACCGCAGCGGTTCGGGCAGCGCGCCGAACGGCACAGCGGCTGCGCTTGAGTAGGAGGTGAGCTTCTCGGAGTCCATCGGCGGCTCGCGGGTGGTGCGCAACCAGGTATCGGCATCTACTGGCAGTCCGGTGGTCCCGCCGGATCGTTCCCACTTGAGGTACTCGCTTTGGTGGCCGTAGCACAGGCCGTTCCGGCCGGTACCGTCTGCTCGGCAGGCACCGGCGCGACAGCGCGGCCTGGCCGACAGCGCCCTCGGCCGATCGTCGGCGATCCACGCCGCCACGTCGCCGTCGTCGTGGGTCTTCCTCCACCTACCGAACCGGGCGTTGTGAGAGTGGCACAATCCGTTGCCTCCGTGTCCCCGTTCGCAGTCGGGGACGAGACAACCCACCTTGGGCTCGAAGCGTGCGGGGGGCTCGGCCTGTGGAGCCCATTCGCTCAGCGAGAGAACAGTCCCGGAGCGCTTGTGGTCGCTCCGGCAGCTGTGGCACACGGATGCTCGCGGCAAGAGCGTGGGGCATCCCGATCGCTGGCAGTAACCGGCCGAGGTCCTTGGGTTTCCTGGGTCGGGTGTGAACAC
>Ga0208938_1001467_pt1 | contig 13689 bp, 12 predicted proteins | sample AD_UKC125_MetaG_FD_184434 | JGI IMG/M metagenome (GOLD analysis project Ga0208938, IMG submission 184434) | Active sludge microbial communities of municipal wastewater-treating anaerobic digesters from USA - AD_UKC125_MetaG (SPAdes) (version 2) | ecosystem: Engineered > Bioreactor > Anaerobic >... | reverse complement strand
TAAGAGTCAGCAAGCAAAAAGCATCCATGTCGCAACTGCCTTGACCTGTCATTCTCTTTAACTGAAGCTTGGCCAGATCCATATTGCCTGTTTTGCACTGTTCAAGAGCCCTATTATACTTTTCAGCTGCCTGATTAGCCTTGTCTACTTCACCCGGTTTTTGAGCATCCTTGAGATAAAAATCTGCCCTGTTGTCCTCAGGCTGTAGGTTTTTACTGATTACCCATTCACTGATGGCCTCGACATTATTTCCCCTTGCATAAAAAACAAGCCCGAGCAGATTCCGGGCTTCTGTATTGTATTTATTTATTCTGAGACTTTCCCTCAAAGATTGGATAGCACCTGTCAGATCCCGCACACGAGTCTTTTCCAATCCTGTATTATAATGAAAATCCGATTCATAAACCAATTTTCTATATTCTGTCTGATCTCTGTTGCACGACGGGCATACACTAGATCCTTCAGTAATTTCCTGTCCACAGTAATAGCATTTATTTATCATTATCATATCTCCGCTGACATCAGCGTCTGTTTCTCTTTTGACTTGTATTTGAATCCGACGTTTTCAACAGATCTACAAGATCTGTCAGTTCCCTGCTCTTTATGTGATTCTCTGTTTCTGATAACAAGGGTTTCTCCTTGTAATTTTCCAGTTCTTTTTCAAAATCAATCATTTAATCCCTCCTGTGAAAGCACATCCGTTATTATTCCTTCCATGCCTTCAATATATCTCACTCTTTCCTGAAGTTCTGTAGTCGTCAACTGCTGCTGACCTATTCCAATGATCACCCCCGGAAATATCTTACGTTTTATCTTGATAGTTGCATGGCTACCTCTTCTAAGCATATTCTCCATATCAGTAAGTCGTACTTTTTCGTCAGTACATGTAGCTTCTTCCTGAATCTTAGCTCTCAATAGCTGAATCCTCCTAGGATCCAACTTGGCCTTTTCATTGTTGCTCTTTGCTATTATCTCGTCAAATTTATTTAGGCCTTCTGTTATGGACTTCAGATGCTTTTCCAGTACCTCGACCTTCTTCTTCTGGACCTCAAGAGCCTGTAACCTATCAGCAGATACACCGACATACATCTCTGTCTTGATGCCAATCTGATTGCCTACATTAAAGCAAGTAATTCCCTCTACTGCCGACATAGCTCCACCGATTACGCTGGATCTCTTGCCATTAAGTTTGATAAATCCATTACAATTAACATTACTCTTAAAAAAAACGTCGGCATGGATGTCTCCACCGGCATAAACCGTGGCATACTCTATATATTCAGCCGTTATATTGCCACCGGCTCTTATCTCTGATTTCTCTCCGCCTTTGACACCTTTTAGCAGGAAAATATCTCCAAAAGCAGACATTATACAGTTCTCTACCAGACCTTCTACGGTGATATTACCCTTTGCTTGAATCGTAACACCATTTATTACTCCGCCATGAATGATCACATCACCAGCGAAATCGATGTCACCGACCTCTATACCTACAGTCCCTTTAACTTCGTAAACAGGAGATATCGTAATACGATCCCCTTGTTTCTCTATCTTACCTGATATGTCTGCAGTATATATACGACCATCCTCTGATCTGGAAAATCCTTTTCCTGCCAGTGGCGGTAGATCTCTTACTCTTTTTGCCTGTATCTTTCTGCCAAGGACAGAGGTACCATCAGTACCTGGAATAGCAGGATGGTAGATTGCAATCGTGTCCCCCTCGGCTATTGTCTCAATAGACTTGATACTCATGTAATCAACAGACCCATCCGGAAGTTCCTTCGGTTTTCTATTGAAAACATTGCTAAAAAGAAATTCATACTCGCCTGAGACACCTTCTTTGGTTTCCACTCCCTCAGCTACGAGGTACTCACGTCCAAATATCGGGTCGATTATGAGGTTGGAGATCTCATCTTGTTTCACTCCGAATATAACGCTTTTATCCTTAAGAGCCGCAATAATATCAGCCACCGTATATTGAGCAGGTGTAGCACCCGGCAACAATCTCGGTAACATCACATATGCTTTCATTCTGTCTTCAGTTATCCTGACCTTGGCAGGTGCCTTTTCAGGTACCTTGTTAATTCCAGGTGCGCTGTCACTCATAGTCAATGTATCTCTCCTAGATATATAATTACCACCATGGTTTAAGCGAAATGCGAAATTTTTCGCACATTTTCGTTATTTTAATGACATCAAATGTGCAATATCACTGGCTATAATTATACGTTCTTTTTGCCTTTTTGTCACTGTATTTCAGATTTTCAATTGAAAAACAAACTTTTCTAAACTATTTAGGCCAGAGATTACTGATTACATTTCTGCAATACGCTTTTTAACGTCTAAAAGCATATTTTCATAATCTACAAGTTTAGCTTTTTCTTCCTCTATTTTTTCAGCTGGAGCCTTGTCCAAGAACTTCTGATTGCTAAGCATACCATTAGATCTCTTAACTTCTCCCTCTAAGCGTTTCTGCTCCTTTTGGAGTCTCTCCAATTCTTTTCCCATATCTACAAGTTCATCCAATGGCATATATGCTGTTGCATCGGGGATAACTGCAGATACAGCCTTTTCCGGAACACTTCCGTTATCTGACTGAACAGACACTTCCGATGCCCCTGCCAAATTAGAATAAATCCCTGCCAGATCTGAATAGATATCTCTTACAGAAGCATCTTCACTTACTACTATAAGTTTGGCCTTCTTGGATGGCGGAACGTTCATTTCTGTCCTGACATTTCTAATTTCGCGAACCAGATCCATTACCCTGATCATGCCCTTTTCAGCATCCTGATCATCAATAGATTCATCATATACAGGCCAATCAGTGATCATTATACTTTCCTCTTCCGGATGAAGAGTGCAGTATATCTCCTCTGTTATAAACGGCATATATGGATGAATCAGTTTAAGTGCCTGTGACAGGACCTTCTTAAGAGTCCAAAGGGCTGCATTCTTTGAATTTCTACCCTCCTCTGACTTGTCATACATTCTAGGTTTTACTAATTCAATATACCAATCACAGAACTCATCCCATACAAAGTCCTGGACCTTAGATACAGCGATTCCCAGCTCATACTTATCCAGATTCTCAGTAACATCCTTTGTCACATGATTTATCCTGGAAAGTATCCATCTGTCAGTAGTTGTAAGCTCGGAATCAAGAGGTTTCTCTTCGTTATAATCTTCCAGATTCATCATTATAAATCTCGAAGCATTCCATACCTTATTGGCAAAATTCCTGCTAGCCTCGACTCTGTCTAAATAGAAACGCATATCATTACCGGGTGCATTGCCTGTAATAAGCGTGAGTCTAAGAGCATCAGCACCATATTTATCAATAACTTCAAGCGGATCTATACCATTTCCAAGAGACTTTGACATCTTACGTCCCTGATCATCTCTTACCAATCCATGGAAAAGTACTGTATGGAATGGAGCCTTACCCATCTGCTCGTAACCTGAAAATACCATTCTGATTACCCAGAAGAAAATAATGTCATAACCTGTTATAAGTACATCATTTGGATAGAAATAGTCCAGATCAGCTGTTTTCTCTGGCCATCCAAGTGTAGAGAAGGGCCACAGTGCTGATGAGAACCACGTATCCAATGTATCCGGATCCTGGACCATATTCTTGGAACCACATTTAGGACATGTGTGTACCTCATCCTTGGATACAACCATCTCACCACAATCTTCACAATAATATGCCGGGATCCTATGTCCCCACCAGAGCTGACGGCTGATACACCAGTCTCTGATATTATCTGTCCAATTGAAATAATTCTTTTCCATTCTCTTTGGAATAAGCTCTATTTCACCATTTTTAACACCATCTACAGCCGGTTTGATAAGCTCATCCATCTTGACAAACCACTGTTTTTTAATCAAAGGCTCTACCGTAGTACCACATCTGTCATGAGTACCGACATTGTGGGTATGAGGCTCTATTTTAACCAAGAGTCCTGCTGCAGAGAGATCCTCTACTAGCTGTTTCCTACACTCATAACGATCCATTCCGGCATATTTTCCGGCCTTCTCGTTCATAACTGCACTGTCATCAATAACCGTGATCTCTTCCAGATTATGTCGCTGTCCAACCTGAAAATCGTTGGGATCATGAGCAGGAGTGATCTTGACACATCCGGTTCCAAAATCTTTATCAACATATGGATCTGAAATAACCGGAATCGTTCTGTCAGTCATAGGCAGTATCAACTGTTTTCCTACCAGATCCTTGTATCTGTCATCTTCAGGATTAACCGCAACAGCAGTATCACCGAACATGGTCTCAGGTCTGGTGGTAGCTATCTCTACGAATCGTCCATCCTCCCCTACAACCGGATAATTGATGTGCCAGAAAAATCCGTCCTGCTCCTCATGCTCAACCTCTGCATCAGAAATAGATGTATGACAAACAGGGCACCAGTTAACGATTCTAGAGCCCTTATATATAAGTCCTTTTTCATATAATTTAATAAATACTTCTTTTACAGCTTCAGAGCAGCCATCGTCCATAGTGAATCTTTCTCGCTGCCAATCAGCAGATGATCCCATTTTCTTTAGCTGATTTACGATACGTCCGCCGTATTCTTTTCTCCACTCCCAACACTTCTCCAAGAATCCATCACGACCCAGGTCATTCTTATCTATTCCCTGTTCCTTAAGTGCCTTTATTACCTTAACCTCTGTGGCAATAGAAGCGTGGTCTGTTCCAGGCTGCCATAGTGCATTATATCCCTGCATTCTCTTATAACGAGTGAGAATGTCCTGCATGGTATTATCAAGAGCATGTCCCATGTGCAACTGTCCTGTGATATTAGGTGGAGGCATCATGATTGTAAATGGTTTCTTGGTCTTATCCACTTCTGCGTGAAAGTATCCGTTATCCTCCCATTTTTTATATAATCTGTCCTCAATATTTTTCGGATCGTATGTCTTTTCAAGTTCTTTCATCAGAAAAATGTCCTCCTAATTTTATTTAACAGCATATCTATTAATACGGATATGCTTGATACTGGTATTTTATAAAGTGCTTTAGCCTTACTCTATAGGTTATTTAATAGTAAGTTTAATCCGAGAAATTATATCACAGTGGATTCATCAGCACAATAAAGCCTTCTGGGTTAATATTTTATTAAACTTATTAATCAAAAAATCATCCTAAAATTTATTTTCATCTTAATTTGCTGTAAAAAACTACTGCATACATTTTTATCAGCTCGTTTCGAAATTCCAATAAATTTTAGGATGATATTATTTAATCGATTAGATGTAATTAAAGATAATCTAGCCTTAAATATTCTTGTTACGATCAGTAATGCCAATGATAAAAATCATTACTCCAACTATCGCTATTGTTGGTGTTACTCCATAAAGTGCAATATCTGTAAAACCTTTATCAAACAAGAAATTATAGTAGCTATTAGGTATATACGGACATACCAATATCAATATTATTCCAACAATAACTTCAATTCGCCATTTCTTCATACGCTTTCTCCCTCTTTATATTTATTATTTTGGATTTCACCTTTGAAACAAAACCTCTTTTGTATCGAAAAAATATCCGAATTCCCCAATAATTACCATACTCAGATGTATTGCAAAAAAAAGCAAATCTGCGGTTTATAGCTTGCGCTAACATTCAAAGATACCCTCAGTTCCCTATATGTTCCAGTATTACTTACAGAATCAATATCATGAACATTCTTTTTTAAGACTTTCTTCATTTTGTCTTCAGAAATATTATTTATTTCAGCACATCTATCAACAACCTCTGAATAATTCATTGGTTCACTTACGGTAACATCATCATCCTTTAATTCAATCACTTCATTCATAGAATAATCTTTTTTTATATTTTTTAAATCTTTTGCACAAGCATCACAAGGTGTAAATGAGCAAAGTGTTAATACTATTATCATTTCAATACTAAGAAACTTCCTCATTTTTCTCCCTCAATTTCAGTAAAATACTGCAATTACATTCAATCTAATCTTTTCAGTAATTTTTTTAGTCCTATCAATTAACAGTATTATATGTTTATTGTGAACAAAAAAACAATATTGTCGAGCAATAGCGACTCAATTATTGATAATAGCAACAATTTAAATTTATCATTTTTTATTGCTTGTCAATATCGGTTATATCCATAGCTTCACTTGTTTTTTCAAAAGGTATTGGATTCGAATCTTAAATAAACCAGATCACATCATCATAGTAGATAAGTGTCATTAATGGCTGTTAGTATAAATAGTAGCTCAACTATTCACAATGACAATATTTTTCGCACAATCTGTTTAAAAAAGCGAGTGGGATAATCCACTCGCTTTTCTCATTACAGAAATAAATCTTCTATATTCTTTTAATAATCTCGCTAAGCAGTTTATCTGCCACATCGCTTTTAGTCATTATTGGTAGTTCCGTTGTGCTTGATCTGTCTATTAGAGTCACTACATTGGTATCTGTTCCGAATCCTGCACCGTCATCCTTGACATTATTTGCAACTATCATATCTATGTTTTTTCGCTCTAGTTTGCCTCTTGCATTTTCAACCATGTTCTCAGTTTCCATCGAGAACCCGCATATAAACTGATTATTTAAACCACTGTTCTTTTTTTCCTGACCGAGCTTGGATAGGATGTCCGTAGTCCGTTCAAGGTCTATTGTAAGATCATCATCTTTCTTCTTGATCTTGTTATCGGAAATAGTTTTAGGCCTATAATCAGCAACGGCTGCTGCCTTAATTATAATATCCTGATCCTTAGCTAGATTAAACACAGCGTCTGCCATGTCACTTGAGGATACTACCTCTATTCTCTCTACTCTTAAGGGTGTGGTCAGAGCTACCGGCCCTGATATCAGTGTAACTTTCGCTCCACGATACGCTGCCGCCCTGGCAATTGCATATCCCATTTTTCCAGTAGAAAAATTGCTTAAATATCTGACAGGATCCATAACCTCTCTGGTAGGTCCTGCTGTAACCATTACTTTTTTACCGATCAGATCCTTTTCTGTAAGAGCGTATATAATATGCTCCAACAGGATTTCAGGTTCCGGCATTTTACCAGCACCGGTATCTCCACACGCCAGATATCCTGTGGCTGGTGTTATCACAGACATTCCATAGTGTTCCAGAGTCTTCATATTATCCTGATTAATAGGATTCTCATACATCCTGGTATTCATAGCCGGAGCGAATATCTTCGGGCATGTGCATGCCATAAGTGTAGTTGTGAGCATGTCATCGGCTATTCCATGAGCAGCCTTAGCAATTACATCACAAGAAGCCGGTGCCACAATGAAAACATCAGCCTTTTTAGCCAATGACACATGTTCCACGCTGTACTGGAAGTTTCTGTCAAATGTGTCTACCAGACACTTATTACCTGTAAGTGTCTCAAATGTAATCGGATTAATAAAATTTGTAGCATTTTCTGTCATGATCACCGTAATGTCAGCGCCACGCTTTTTCAGTGCGCTGGCAAGACCTGCAATTTTATAAGCTGCTATGCTTCCAGTCACACCTAGAATTATGTTTTTACCCTTAAGATCCATATGTGTATCTCCTTTCACACATTTCTGTAGTAGACCTCTCCGAGGCCCTTCAGGGTAAGCTCGCTGTCGTATACGATTTTATGTCTGCATTGTGAAACTATGCATCCTGCCAATCCTCCGGTTGCAACAACCGGCATCTCTGTTCCGATCTCCTCAAATATCCGATCCAGCATCCCATCTAAAAGTGATGCCTGTCCATATATGATTCCACTCTTCATACAATCAATAGTATTGGTTCCGATAAGTTTCTTCGGTGGATCTAGAGATATCCTTGGTAACTGTGCAGTCCGTCCTGCTAGTCCATCTAGTGAGACCCGGACTCCGGGTATTATCATTCCTCCGATGTATTCCTTATCCTTGTTGACAACACTTATCGTTGTAGCCGTTCCCATATCAATTATGACAAATGGAGCACCGTATTCTTTCATTCCTGCAACTGCATCGACAATTAGATCAGCTCCTACAGAGGCAGGATTGTCCATTGCTATCTTGAGTCCATTTTTGACCCCGGGTCCTACGACAATAGGTTCACATCCGAACTCTTTTCTAATCGAAGCTGTCAGTATATTATTAAGAGGTGGAACAACTGATGCGATCACTGCACCGGTAACATCTGTCTTATGGACTCCGTGAAGATGTAGAAGTGCCTGAAACTGAACCACATATTCCAATTCAGTTTTGGAAACATCCGTCGATACCCTTTCAGAAAAGAGTACTTTATCTCTGTCTAAACATCCAATTACGATATTAGTATTGCCCACATCTATTGCTATTATCATACGATCCTCCTAATCCTGTTATAATCTTCCGTAGGCTACCCCTCGAAAGATCTGCAAGATCAATCTGCCATCTCTTCTAAGCTGTTATTTTATAACGCAGCTCCACTTTTATGTGTTGCTGTAATTTCTCTGTTCTCATCACAAAAAAGAGTCTTGACCCTCATCAGAACCAGGCCAAGTGCTGTGACTATTATTGCTGCAACAACGGATTCAACTACTCCGTTGAATGTAACTACTCCCATTATAACACTAAGGACCTTATCAACTGCCACATTTGTAGCTGCTGCATATGATCCCTTGTAGAAAAAATATATACCTCCCATTACCAGAAAAGTATTGGTAAATGCACCTGTGAGCCCCGCATATACAAATCCAAGTGAAGCAGCACTCCTTTTAATAGTTACCATATATAAAATCCCACATACTAATGCTCCGAGTACAACACCTATGATCGTAGCGACCATTGGAGAAATCGTTGTAATGGTTCTTGCCGAAAATGCTCTTCCAAATAAAAACATTACAAGTCCTGCTAATATGCAGGCTATGATCCGTCCTATTTTGTTATCTCCTGACGCAAGCTTTCTCACTCCTACAAATACAAAGTAAGGAATAACTCCTACCAGTATTCTCGGTACAAAGCATATTATCGCACTCTTAACAGCTCCTGCTGCTCCAAACTGTGATGCTGCCAGAACCGGTGAAAAAACAAATGCCGATAATGTAGCCGGCGTGATAGTGTTTTTCAGAAAGCTTGTGAGTCCAAATACAAATCCTAGGAATCCGCCCTTTTTAGGCCCTAAAAATAGTGCTCCAAGTATAACCGGGATATGGATAATTGTGGCATTTATTATTCCAAGCGGAATAAAGCCTAACGGGGTATAGGCCATTATGACTATAATGGCAGTGAATAGTGCTGTTAATACAAGTGAATATGTTCTCTCGTTCTTCATCTGATTTTCCTCCTGTTATTATTCCCATATGGGATACAATACAGTTACCAAGGAGATTATAGTCAAAAATTTATCAATGGGCAAGTTAAACTACTCAAAAAAATTTCGAGAACAGGGATTCCTATCTTTTGCAAAATTTTTCAAATGCCTTTTTATCAGGTTTGTAATGGATAGCGCTTTCACTGCAACAATCATATGATTCTGTTGTTGATCCGCTGCTACCTGATTTTTTCTTTTTTGTCATTGACTGACACGATGATCTGTTACCGCAAGAGGCACACCCCTCTCCGTTCATTTCTCCCTTTAGGTTTATTATTGTTTTTTTAAGCGCCAATCCAACAATTACTACCAATAGCACTACAACAACTACATTACTTATTATTTGAGACATATTATCCTCCTCTTTAATTAATTCTGTACATATGGTTAACCTGTATATCTAACTACTCTACCTTCATTTAACCGGTATATTTTAATTCTTTACCTATATTTAACATTATTGTTTTTATGTTAGTCGCCACTAACTTATAGACATATTATCACGGCCTCATTTTTCTGTCAATGACTTTAAATTATTTCGCTTTTAATATCTCACAAACATTTATCTAATATTATTTATCAAATACAAATCCGTATATTCACCTACAGTTCAATTAATTGATTTCTTAATCTTTATATTATAAAATAGCACTTAGGAGGAGTTTTTATGAAAATTCAAGAATCCGCTCAGGACTATTTAGAAGCCATTTTGGTTTTATCCAAAGAGAAGGAAATGGTTCGAGCTATAGATATATGTGATTATTTCGGATACGCAAGGGCAACCGTATCTATTTTTTTAAAGCAGCTTCGTGAAAATGGTTATGTCACTATTTCAGAGCACAACCATATATGCCTAACCAATGATGGCAAGGAAATCGCAGAAGATATGTACGATAGGCACACTGTTCTGACCCAGGTCTTTGAATCTCTAGGAGTCGATCAGGACATTGCAGTTTCTGATGCATGCAGAATAGAGCATTATATAAGTGCTACGACTTTTCGTGCCATCAAGGCATATTTTCAAAATGAAAAGGGCGCTGAGGATGTAGATCTCCCTCCGGTTTCACCACATCGTAAGAAAGAAATGCTGAAATAAATCTTATTTAAAATAAGCCATGAAATAATGAACATCATTACTTCATAGCTTATTTTTAATTCTATATCTATGTTCCTATATAATTTTTTATATATCTATTTATGTATTTATTAATATATCTATCTATACATATGTATTAATTACTATATGATTACTTAGACCATTACCGCCTTGATCAGATTGGTAGTTCCTGAAATTCCAAGAGGCATTCCCGCTGTAAGGATGACTACGTCTCCCTCTTCAATCAGCTTCTCTTCTTCTGCTCTCTCTACAGCATGCTCAAAAAGCACTTCTGTATCATTTTCTTTCTTATTCATAAGAATAGGAGTTACTCCCCAGCATAGGCTCATCTGTCTCCAGACCTTTTCCATCATACAACCTGCCAGAATAGGGCTACTAGGTCTATATTTAGAAATCATATGTGCTGTTCTTCCTGATAATGTTACGGATAAAATAGCGCTAGCATTCAGGTCTCCTGCCATTGTACATGCAGAATGAGAAATAGCATCTGTTATCGTAGGATTCTTTGGAATATCTCTATCTTTCAGTCTGGACTGATAGTTAATATCTCGCTCCGTTCTCACTGCGATTCTTGCCATCGTCTTAACCGCTTCTACAGGATACTTACCCATTGCAGTTTCGCCTGACAGCATTATCGCACTCGTTCCATCATATACAGCATTGGCTACATCCGTTGCTTCAGCTCTTGTAGGTCTAGGATTCTGAATCATTGAATCCAGCATCTGAGTCGCTGTGATAACAACCTTACCTGCATTATAAACCTTCTTGATTATCATCTTCTGGATAACAGGAACTTCCTCAAGAGGTATCTCAACTCCCATATCGCCTCTGGCAACCATTACTCCATCAGCTGCATTTATTATGGAATCAATATTCTTGACACCCTGAGTATTTTCGATCTTAGCAATGATCTGAATATCTTCTCCACCATACTGCTTCAGAATAGTTCTAATCTCTTCTATATCCTCAGCTGTTCTTGCAAATGAAGCTGCAATAAAATCGAATCCATGCTGAACGCCGAAGACAAGATCTTTTCTGTCCTTGGGGCTGATATACGGCATAGATAACTCTACATTAGGAACATTAACTCCCTTTTTGTCGCTGATTTTGCCACCATTAAGCACTGTACATTTAATATCTAAATCTGTAATTGAATCAACTACAAGTTCTACCAGACCATCGTCGATCAAAATATGTGTACCCGCTTCAACATCCTCGGCAAGTTCCTTGTAAGAGATTCCAACCTCTTTTTCATTTCCGATGATATCACGTCCTGTAAGTGTAAACTTCTGGCCTTCCTTCAGCATTATCTGCCCTTTTTCAAAGTCCTTGAGTCTGATCTCTGGGCCCTTTGTATCAAGCATTGCTGCGACAGGGGCATTTAGCTTCTCTCTTACTTTGGTGAGAAGTGCCAGTCTCTTTTCCTGTTCGTCATGAAGTCCATGTGAAAAGTTAAATCTTCCCACATTCATTCCACTTTTAATCAATTCCTCAACTATCTCTTCCTTGTCAGTTGAAGGTCCGAGGGTACAAATAATTTTTGTTTTTCTTCTATAGTCTGTCATATGATCCTTTCTCAATTTCCTCCGAATATTTTATTAAAAAACTCGGATGCGGAACCTTGGCTATTGTCATTGCCTTGCTGCTGGCTACCCGATGATCCGTTGGACTGATTACCTTTATTGCTCTCAGTATCCTCCTTCGGTGCCTGGCTAGCATCTGCAAGTGTTACCTCTACTGATGACTTCTTATCATATCCACTATCTCTTGTTGCAATAATAAGCTTGACCTTATCTCCTGATTTATGATTGGAGATAATAGTTTTGAGCTCTTCCATAGATGTTATTTCTTTTCCATCTGCTGAAGTGATAATATCGCCCTTTTTGATCCCAGCCTTTGATGCCGGCTGATTATCAATACTCTTTGTTACATATACGCCCTGTGGCATTCCATATACCATAGAATTTTCAGAGCTTACATCCCATCCGTTGATTCCAAGATATGCTCCACTTGTGGCAGCAGAGTCCTTCGATGATGAATGGTCAACAGCTTCGCCCTTCATAAGGGACTGAATAACTGAAGTAGCTGAACTTATTGGAATTGCATATCCCATTCCCTCAACATCAGTGGATGAATACTTCGCCGAAACGATTCCAATGACCTCGCCATTCATATTTAGAAGTGCTCCGCCAGAATTTCCCGGATTAACTGCAGCATCTGTCTGTATCAATTTATTAGTATACATCTCGCCAGAAGAGCCTTCAATAGAAACTTCACGATTTAATGCACTTATTACTCCTGTGGTAACCGACTGTCCGTAGCCTAATGCATTGCCTATAACTACTGCTGATTCTCCTACTGCCACTGAATCTGAGCTTCCCAAGGTAGCAACTTTTATTGAAGATGCCGTCTTTTTATTTAGGTCAGAAACTTTTACTCTGATAACTGCCAGATCTGTCTGCTCATCAGTTCCTACAAGTTCTGCACTAACAGCAGAATTATCCGAGAATGTGATCGTAAGAGACTTACTGTTTGATACCACATGATTATTGGTTGCGATATATAAATAATCATTGTCCTGGCTGACTATTATTCCTGATCCGGCAGACTGTGCAGGTTTTGAATATGTGCCGAAGAATGTATTGTATTCTTCTACTGACATATTAGTAACCTGAACAATGGCAGGGACTACGTTTTCAACAATATCTGAAACATCTGTAACAGTTGTTGCTGATGATGTAGATGTTGTTGACAATGCTCCTTTGCCTGTGGATATCTGATCAGATTTGATAGATACATTTGCTGCTCTGCCAGTGATTTTGGCCACTATATAATTAGAGCCCTGGAATGTGGTTCCTGCGATTATTCCAAACACTGCCGCAACAATTGCTGCCTTACCTACGGTCTTGCCAAATCCTGCTTTTTTCAATTCTTTTCTTGGCTTTTTCCTTTTTCCTTTATTGTCAGATGAATTAACATCGACTCCATAAGGCATATTGGTGTAGCTATTTGAGCCATTTGCTGATTTATTTGCGTTCTGATCTGCTTTATACGAATATGTCCCGTCTGATGACTTGGTCCCACGCATCGAATTGCCATCGCCTGTCTCTATGCTGGAACTTTCTACGGTCTCATTTTTTTTGTCCTCTGGAGCAATATTGCCTTCCTCATGATTTTCGTTCACATTTCCCTCACGATCACTTTTCATGTTGTTCTCACGATTGGCGTTTATATTTCCCTC
>Ga0208938_1001466_pt1 | contig 13700 bp, 7 predicted proteins | sample AD_UKC125_MetaG_FD_184434 | JGI IMG/M metagenome (GOLD analysis project Ga0208938, IMG submission 184434) | Active sludge microbial communities of municipal wastewater-treating anaerobic digesters from USA - AD_UKC125_MetaG (SPAdes) (version 2) | ecosystem: Engineered > Bioreactor > Anaerobic >... | reverse complement strand
CAATTTTGACTTCGGTGGCTGCCACGGGCACGCCCGCAATCACGGCGCCAGCAACCTGCGCATGCAGGCTGCTGCCGCGAAACAGCAGGCGGGTATTGATCGATTCGGCACGCGGCCAGCGATCAGCGTAGTCAAGGATGCCGCCTGCGACCTGGGCGTCGATCTCGAATACACCATGCTGGTCGTTGTGAAACGGAAAGTGCCACAAGGCGCCTTTGACGATGAACCTGGCGTCCTTCGCGTCGCCCTTGACGATGGCCTGTCGCAGCCATTCGCGCGTATGGGCGCTGACGCTGGTCGGCAGATAGCGATGGACGGAAGTGGCATCGGCACGAACCAGTGTTCCGCTGATGTTTGAGATCCCGGGCCCCAGTTTGTCGTTGTCCCAGCTGCCGGCAAACTTGGCGAGCGCGTCAGCGTTGCCAACCTCCATGTCTGACGCATCCACGTGAAGGTTGACGCTGCCATCGGTAGCGACGGACCGCTTCCACGCCAGCTTGCCACGAAACGCGTCGAACGACAGCGGTGCGCTGAAGGTAGAGCCGAAGTCGAGCGAGAGCGGTTGCTTCGCGTCGGGCGCTTTCACGGCTTTGGCGGTCGTCGGCAAGGTCAACGGGTTGCGTTTGCCCTCTGTCGGCGCCGCTTCTCCCACCGCGAGACGAACCTCGCCCTCGCGCGTTGAACCGGTAAACCGCGCACTGAGGCCGGAAACGCCCGGCAGGCTGCCTTGCGCGCGCCAGCTGAGGCCGTCAAGATCAATGGCTCCCTCAGCGTGAAAGCGGCCCAGTCTCGACTGCTCGCCGTCGTCGCGCCAACGCAGGTCGATATTGCGCAGATGGCCCGTCGGCTGCAATGACAACCAGCGCGTGACGACATCTGACGGCAGTGGCAAGGTTTTCAGCAACGGTGTCGCGGCGCCAACATCAATGGCTGGAGCCCGTAATGCGCCACCAGTGACTTGTCCGCCACGATAGTCAACCAGCACTTCGCCGTTGCTCGATGGCGCATGCAGGCCGCTGGTGGTCACCGCCACGAGATCACGTACCGACCATCGCTGCTGGGTGACTGCGCTGGCCGGATCGCTGCCGCTGATACGCTTTTCACGCCACGACAGACGACCGCTCAGGGTGTGGAGATCAATCGGCTCCGGCGCCATCGCGGCATTCGGCGGCGCTGCGGTGGTCGTCCCCGGCAAGGCACTGCCGGGCCCCGCCGGTGCGCTTTCCGCGCTGAACGCATCGGAAGCCGTTGACGGCAATTGCAGCCTCGCGTTGCGAACCACCATGTCAGTGGTCACGGCGACCGGCTTGCCGTCATCAAATTCGAACCACACCTGCATGCCGCCCTCGCCGCGCGAAATCTGCACCGGCAGCGGGAAGTAGCGACTGAGCGTTCCGATATTGGCGTAGTCGGCACGCAAATAGGCCAGGCCATCCCAATCACTGACTTTGCGCAGGTCGGTCCCGGTGAACTCACAGCGCAGGTCTAGCGGCGCAGCGAGCTCGGTCGGCGGGACTGCGGTCATGCCGACGCTATGCCTGCGACCGTCATTCTGCAGGCGGATGTTCACATTGCGAAGACGCAGTGGCGGCAGCTTGCGCCACTCATCCTGCCACTCGACCTCGCCGCCAGCGATTTGCACCAGCCGCTGCTTGAGCAGCCATTCGATCAGGCCGCTATCGCCTTCAGTCTGCGCCGAGAGATCAAGGTCGATGCCGGCCACCGTCAGCGCGTTCTCGGCGGTGCGACGCACAATAACTCGCGGCGCCCGCACCGTGAGCGCGCTCAGGCGCGGCTCGAAGAAAAACAGCGAGCGCCACGAGATCGTGGTGTCCACCTCGGGCAGTTGCAGCAAGGTACGGCCGCGGGCATCGAGCATCTGCAGCCGCGTCATCTTCAGTTCGGGCGACCAGCCGTTCCAGCCGGCCTGAAAGCCGCCAATGACGACGCGCTGCCCGGACAGGCGGGTCAGCTCCTCGACGACCCGGGGGCGGAAGCTGTCGGCATTCGGCACCAGCCAGAAGCGGGTTACCGCCACGGCGCCGGCAAACAGCAGCGTCAGCGCCAGCACCGACCAGAAGGTCAGCCGGATGCCGTGACCGGTCCAGCGACGCCACAACGGCACGCACTTCGGCGACGGGTGCTCCGGCTCCGCACGGGGGGCGCCACTGTCAGCGGCAGAACCGGCTTTCTCCTGCATACTCAAGGCATTGTATCGACGTTAATTTGCCGTCATGGATCAGACTCAGCCGAGCGCGATTGCGTTCAACTACAGCCGGTACGCGCAACGCGTGGCGCGACGTGACGCGAGCCTGTACGAGCGTGTCGTGGCCAGCATTGACGAGCGCCCGCCGCTGCCGGCGTGGCGTCGCGAACTGGCAACAACCGACGCAAGCACCATAGACGACATTCTGCGCCGCATGCGCCGTGAATTGATGCTGCGTACCGTGCTGCGGGATCTGGTCAAAGCGGCGCCTCTTGATGAACTGGTCACTGATTTATCCGATTTTGCTGATCTCGCGCTGACCGGCGCCACTGCGGCGCATAGCCAGACCATCTTTGGCAGCGTGCAGCCACCCTGCGGCTTCTCTACCGTTGCGATGGGAAAGCTGGGAGCACAGGAGCTGAATGCCTCGTCCGATATCGATATCGTGTTCATTTGTGATGAACCGGACGCCGACGCGATGGATTCGCTCAACCTGCTGGCGCGGCGCGTCACCCGATCGCTCAATCAGGAGATCGACGGCGAGTTCGTATTCCGCGTCGATACCCGCTTGCGGCCCTATGGCGACGCCGGTCCAATGGTGCCCTCGCTCGATTTTCTGGAGCAGTATTTCGTTGCTCAAGGCCGCATGTGGGAGCGGCTGGCGTGGCTGAAGGCACGGGTGGCATGCGGCACGCTCGGACCGGCGCTGGCTGCGTTGACCACGCCCTTCGTGTTTCGCCGCTATCTCGACTTCGATGCGGTGGCCGGCATGCGCGAGTTGCACGCGCAGTTGCGCGCCGAAAAGAATGACGCCAACAACATCAAGCTGGGCCGCGGCGGCATCCGCGAACTGGAGTTCGGCGCCCAGCTCCGGCAGCTGGTTCGTGGCGGACGTGACCCCGCATTGCGCGCCAAACCGACGGTGCCGGCACTAAACGCGCTGGCACGCGCAGGCAACATCACCGCAACGCAGGCTGAGACGCTGGCGCAGCACTACGCCCTGCTGCGTCGCATTGAGCATGTGCTGCAATACCGCGACGATCAGCAGACGCAGATGTTGCCGCGCGACGCTGCCGAGCGTAACGAACTGGCCCGCGCCCTCGGCTTTGGCAGCGCGGCGGCGCTCGATGCCCAGCTCGAACGCACCCGCAGCGACGTCGCCGCCTTCTTCGATGGCACCCTGACTGGCGCATTCGGTGTCAGTGACGACACCGCTGCGCGTATCGCCGCCAGCACCGCTGCTCCAGCCTCAGCGCCGCCCACCGGAGCGGGGGTGGATGCTGCAACGCTTGCTACGGCTGGCTATGCCGATGCCGAAGGCACTACCGCCTACATCAGCACCACGCTTGACGGCACCCGCGTGCGCGCCCTGCCGGTGGCCAGCGGTGAGCGCTTTCGGCGCCTGGTACAGGCGACCTTCACCTACGCCGCCCGCACGCCGCTCCCCGACGCAGCCTGCAAACGCACGCTCGATCTGCTGCTGGCGGTGGCCTCGCGGTCAAGTTATCTGGCGCTGATGATTGAACGGCCGCAGGTGCTGGACCGGGTGATTGACCTCGCCGCAGCCAGTGACTGGGCGCTGCGCTACGTTACCCGCCACCCGTTGCTGCTTGACGAACTGATGGACGGCCGCACGCTGGCCACAGCGATCGACTATCAGGCGTGGCGCCGCGATCTGGCAGCGCGCTTCAATGCGGCCGGCGACGACGCTGAGCGCGCGATCGACGACATCCGGCACTTCCAGCAGAACGAAACCTTCCGCCTGCTGCTGAAGGACATTGCCGGTCTGCTGCCCCTGGAAATCCTCTCTGATCATCTGTCAGCGCTTGCAGACGCGGTGGTGGAAGTCACGCTTGCACACCTGCTGCGCGCGGCAAAACTGCCCGACTCGGCACGTCTCGCCGTCATTGCCTATGGCCGCTGGGGCGGCAAGGAGCTCGGCTATGCCAGCGACCTCGACCTGATCTTTTTGATGCCGGACGACGCCGTCGAACATCGCGACCAGCTCACCCGCGTCGCGCAGCGGCTGCAAAGCTGGCTGACGACGATGACCGCTGCGGGGCGCGCCTACGATATCGATGTCCGGTTGCGGCCGGATGGCGCCGCTGGCCTGCTGTTGTCCACCGTCAGCGCCTTTGCCGAGTATCAGCGCGACAAAGCCTGGACCTGGGAACATCAGGCGCTGACCCGCGCTCGCTTCGCAGCCGGCGATGCCGCGACCGGTGTCGAGTTCGAGCGCATCCGCAACGAGATCATCGCCCGGCCGCGCGACTGGCCGAAGCTGCGCGCCGACGTAATCGAAATGCGCGCCCGGGTCGCGGAAGGCCATCCCAACCGAAAGGCTGGCGAACTGTTCGACCTGAAACATGACAACGGTGGTCTGGTGGACATGGAGTTTGCCGTGCAGGCGCTGGTGCTGCGCTATGGCGCCGTGCAGCCCACCATGCGCGCCGACCACGGCAATATTGCGCTGGCGATTCGTGCCGGAGAACTCGGCCTGGTCACCGCCGAGGCCGGGCTGGCGGCCGCCAACGCCTACCGCACGCTGCGCTCGCGGCAGCACGCCATCCGACTGCAGGGCGCCGAACGCGCCGCAGTGCCGCTGACCGAGCTGGCGGATGAGCGCAGCGCGATCCGGTCGTTTTACGACGCGGTGATGGCTCCGTGACCGGTCAATGGCTTTTCGCTGAAAGCCTTGATGGCGCTTGGCTCAGGCGGTGATTTGGCCGAAAGTCGATCTTTCTGGCGTTTTCTCTGCGTCTTTAGCGTGTTGCTGACCTTGCACGGCGTCCGGCGGTTGCCGTCGCTGCCGGCGCGCAGAAGCAGTTCCGGCCTGCGAAACTTGTTTTCACGCTCGAACGGGATTCGTTAGACTCGAATTTTCGAGCCCTGCTCTGACCAAGGAACCGCCATGCCGTCCCGCACCCCCTTCCATGCCGACACGGCCGCTCCGGCCGGCCGCCGTGCACGCGGTGCCGGCGCGGCATCCGCCAGCGGCGGCGTGCAAAGCCTGACGCGCGGTCTGACACTGCTGGAAAAGCTGGCCGAAACCGAAGGCGGCATCACGCTTACCGAGATTTCCAGCCGCGTCAGCCTGCCCCCCTCCACTGCGCACCGCCTGCTCAACACGCTGGCCGACATGGGCTTTGTCTATCAGGCCAAGGAGTCCGGCCTTTGGTATGTCGGCCTCAAGACCTATCGCGTTGGCTGCGCTTTCGTTTCCACCCGTGACTTCGTGGGCGAAAGCCACCCCTACCTGCGCAAGCTGATGGAGGCCTCCGGCGAGACAGCCAACCTCTCGATTCTCGACGGCACCTACGCCTGCTTCATCGGCCAGGTGCAGTGCCACGAGGTCATGCGCATGCTGGTGCGCCTGGGCTCGCGTATCCCCGCGCACGCGAGCGGATCGGGCAAGGCGATGCTGGCGGCGCTGCCCGAGGACGAGCTGGCCATCGTGCTGCGCAATTCCAATCTCGTGCAACTGACGTCAAAAACCATCACCGACCCCGACAAACTGCGCCAGCAGTTCGCCGCCATCCGCGCTCGCGGCTACAGCTACGACGACGAGGAAAACGCCATGGGGCTGCGCTGCGTGGCGGCGCCGATCTACGACGAATTCGCCGAACCGCTCGGCGCCATCTCGCTCGCCGGCCCCATCGCCCGCCTGACCGACGAGCGCATCCTGAAGCTCGGCCCGCTGGTCGCGCACACGGCCAGGGAGATCACCGAGAAATTGGGTGGGGTGGTGCCGGTAGCGGTGTGACTTAACCGCATTTGTCAGCGATAGCGGAGCACCTATTCGTCACCTCCAAGTTTGGATGCTGCATTGAAAGCTGAAGGAACACCGATATTGTCGGCGTCCGAAATGGTGCCGGTGATGGTCATGGGCTTCGTGATGTTTTTGATACTTGCCAGCTTCGTATGGTTCGGTACGCGAAACACACCGCCTGCTGATGGCGCCATTACGCATCGGGAACGCAGGCAGTACGAACAGCTGATGGCCATAGGCGAGTCTGTTGGCCTAGCGCGCGGCATCGTCGGTTGCCACTTCTTCAATCAGAAGGGTCAAGTACTCGAGTGCAACGTACTCAATCCAGATTCAACGCTAGTGGCAGAACGGCTCGTCGCAGCAGGGTGGAAGGACGGTGGGCAGGAGACCGTCGAGACGATGTTCATCGAAACTGGCTGGCGGCGCAAGTTCACACGCGACGACGCAACACTCAATTTGACTTGTCGCAATCCAGACCGCAGCGGTGGATGCGTTTTGTCGTTGAAAGTACCTCATCACTACTAAGCACCGTAGGGTGGGCAACTCGTTGCCCACGTGTTACTCAAGCCACCGGATACGTCCCCGGCAAAAGAATCTGCTTGTCGACGTTCTGGATGTTCGTATGTCCGCAGAACGCCATGCTTACATCCAGCTCTTTGTGGATGATCTGCAGCGCCTTGGTGACGCCGGCCTCCCCCATCGCGCCCAAGCCGTAGGCCATCGCGCGGCCGATCCAGACACCTTTTGCACCTAGCGCCCAGGCCCTGAGCACATCCTGGCCGGAGCGGACGCCGCCGTCCATGTGCACCTCGATCTTGTCGCCTACAGCGGCAACGATGGCGGGCAACGCGCGGATGGAGGTTTCTGCGCCGTCGAGCTGGCGGCCGCCGTGGTTGGACACCACGATGGCGTCGGCGCCGCTTTCAACCGCGAGCTTTGCGTCCTCAACGTCCTGAATACCTTTGAGGATCAGTTTGCCGCCCCACTGCTCTTTGACCCATTTGACGTCTGGCCAAGATACGCGTGGGTCGAACTGTTCGTTGGTCCAGGACGACAGCGATTTCATGTCGCTGACTTCCTTGACGTGGCCGACGAGGTTGCCGAATGTGTGACGCCTGGTGCCGAGCATGCCGAGACACCAGCGTGGCTTGGTCATGAGATTGATGATGTTGGCGAGGGTCGGGCGTGGCGGTGCCGTGAGGCCGTTTTTCAGGTCTTTGTGGCGCTGCCCGATCACCTGCAGGTCCAGCGTGAGCACGAGCGCACTGCACCTGGCGGCTTTCGCGCGCTGGATCATGCGCACCATGGCGTCGCGGTCGCGCATCATGTAAAGCTGAAACCAGAACGGCGCCGTGGTGTTGGCTGCGATATCTTCGATCGAGCAGATGCTCATGGTCGACAGCGTGAACGGGATGCCGAATTTTTCGGCCGCTTTGGCCGCGAGAATTTCGCCATCAGCGTGCTGCATGCCCGTCAACCCGACCGGCGCGATAGCCACTGGCATCTTCGCGACCTGCCCCACCATAGTCGTTTGCGTGGTGCGGTTCTCCATGTTGACCGCAACGCGCTGGCGAAACTTGATGCCCTGAAAATCGGCTTCATTGCCGCGATAGGTGCTCTCGGTCCACGAGCCGGAATCGGCGTAGTCGTAAAACATGCGCGGCACGCGCTTCTTGGCGAGGACGCGCAGGTCTTCGATATTGGTGATGACGGGCATGAGTTCCTCCTCGGGCTGTCGGTTCGTCCGCAGCATTGCGCTGCGGTTATTGGCTGCACAGGATCGTAGCGTGCGCGCCGGCAATTGGTGAAAATTTCGCCGGAAAAATTTTCATGTATTGCCGGAGGCTGCTTCAAGCGCCGCGCACTCGCGCTGCAGCCACTGCGCAAAGTCGAGCGCCAGCGGGCTGGCCTGCTGCACGCTGAGGCTGTAGCCGTCACGTGACGGCGAACGCAGGGCGAACAGATCCACCAGCTCACCGCGCGCCAGCCAGCGGCTGACAAGGCTGCGCCGCGCGAGGGCGACGCCCTGCCCGCTGGCAGCGGCTTCCAGCGCCAGTCCCAGATCGACCAGCTTCAACCCGGTGGTGGGCTCGGCAGCGTCCAGCCCGGCAGCGCGGAACCAGGGTGACCACGGCTCCAGCGGGCACCGCAGCAACGGCACGGTGGGCGAACGGCGCAACAGATCAGCCGGCTGCTTGAGACGCAGGCGCTTGGCGAGTGCCGGGGCCGCGACAGCGAACGCCGGCTCAAACAGCAGCGGCACGGCGATCGAGCGGGCACCGTCATTGGTGGAATGACGCGGCCCGAAACTGACCGTGACGTCGGCCTCCGGCGGCGTGAGATCAAGGTAAGGGATGGCGACCACCACCTCGATTTCCGCGTCCGGGTGACGATCGGTGAACGCGCCGAGGCGGGGCACCAACACTTCGCGTGCGAAGGTAGGCGTGGACAGCACGCGCAATCGCTGCCGCGATTGCGCTGTGCGCTGATGCAGGCCGACCGCGGCGAGCTGGTTCAACGCGGCACGCACCTGCTCGGCGTACTCCTTGCCGGCGGCGGTGAGCACCAGGCGCCGCCCGGCGCGGTCGAGCAGCGCCACCCCCAGCAGGTGTTCCAGCGCGGTAATGCGTTTGCTGACGGCGCTGGCGGTGATTGCCAGCTCGGCGGCGACCTGCTCGAACGAGCCGAGTCGTGTGGCGGCCTCGAAGGCACGTAAAGCGTCAATCGGGGGGAAACGGGTGTCGGAGCGCGGCATGCGGGACATTATCCCGATTGCGGCGGCGGCGCTTGAACTGACGGCGTCGGGGAGTCAGATTTGGGCCAGTTCGCCTTGGAGAGTGCTGCGCCCAGGAACAACACGTCACGCCGGCAACGCCCGAAGTAAATTGCCGCCAAGCATGGACAAAGGGCAACGGCTTTTCAAACAAAGTCGCATTGGCATTGGGCTATCAGCGCGAAATCGGCGAAAGTCGATAAAGCGCGCTTCTGCCGACCAAGCCCATGCGGAATGGGCGTTTCGGCAAAAAGCTGATGACTTGGCGAACAGGCCGCAGCGCTGGCTGCGGTCGATTCAGGTCAACCCGCCTGCAGCGCCTTCAGGCAGACCGCCATGATCGCGCTGGGCAGCGCGCCGAGCACCAGAATCGCGAGCGCATTGGCCGAGATCAGCACCGTCTCGCCGCGGTTGGGCAGCGCGAGCGCGCCTTCGCTGGGCTCGGCAAAGTACATCACGCGAACCACACGCAGGTAGTAGAACGCGCCAACCAGCGAGGCCAGCACGGCGATCACGGCGATCCAGGTATACCCGGCACCGACGACCGATTCGATCACCGACAGTTTGGCCCAGAAGCCGATGGTCGGCGGAATGCCCGCCAGCGAGAACATCGCCAGCAGCATCAGGAACGCAAACCACGGCGAACGTGTGTTGAGGCCCTTGAGGTCGTCAATATTGTCGAACTCGACACCACGGCCCGAGAGCAGCACGAGGATGCCGAACGAGACGAGACCGGTGATCGCATACGCGACGGCGTAGAAAAGCGCGGCGGCGTACCCTTCCTTGCCGCCGCCGACGAAGCCGAGCAGCAGGAAACCCATGTTGGCGACGGCGGAGTAAGCCAGCATGCGCTTGATGTTGGTCTGAACGATGGCGATCAGGTTGCCGAGCACCACCGACAAGGTAGCAATCACGGCGAGGATCACCGACCAGTCGCCCGCCGCTGGCGTCAGGCCGCTACCAAACAGACGGTATGCCAGCGCAAAGGCGGCAACCTTGGGCGCGGTGCCGAGGAACAGCGTGACAGCTGTTGGCGCACCGTTGTAAACGTCCGGTACCCACATGTGGAAAGGCACCACACCCAGTTTGAACGAGACGCCAGCCGCGATGAAGATCAGACCAAAGGCCACCGCCGTCGGGTTCGCCTTGCCCAGTGCGGCCGAGATGCCGCCCAGGCTGATCGAGCCGGTGGCGCCGTAAATGATCGACATGCCGAATAGCAGCAGACCCGACGCCAGCGCACCGAGCACGAAATACTTCATCGCCGCTTCAGTCGCGATACGGTCATCGCGCTTGAGCGCGACCAGTGCGTACATCGACAGGCTCAGCAGCTCAAGGCCCAGGTAGGCGGTCAGCATGCTTGCTGCGCTGGCGATCACCATCATGCCGAGCGTGCCAAGCAGCACCAGCGCGATGAATTCGCCGTTGTCCAGACCGTGCTTCTTGAGGTAGGTCCACGAGTAAGCCAATGCAACCGCTGCCGAGAGCAGGATCGCCAGCTTGAGCGCTGTGGCGGCGCCATCGGCGACGAACAGGCCGGCAAATGCCGTCTCGCTCGGCATGCTGCCAATCGGCGTGAACTGCGCGCCAACGAACAGCGCCGTCCACAGCAGCGCGCCGATACCGCAGGCAAAGGTGAAATGTTTCTGGGTGCGACCGACGAACAGGTCCACTACCAGCAGCAGGCTGGTCAGACTCAGCAGGACGATTTCAGGGAGAACGAGAAGGATGTCTTTCATTGTTGTGGTCTCGTCCGGTTAGAGCTTGCTGCGCGCGACATGGGTGATCAGCTCTTCCACGCTCTTGTGCATGACTTCGGTGAATGGCGCCGGATAGAGCCCCATGCCGAGCACGCACCCGGCGACCAGCACCAGCATCCAGAACTCGCGACGCGAGAGATCGGGCATGTCGTTCTTGACGTGATCGTTGCCAATCTCGCCGAACATCACGCGCTTGTACATCCAAAGCGTGTAGGCAGCGCCGAGGATCAGCGCGAGACCGGCGCAGGCCGCGGTCCAGAACATGCCCTGCTTCACGGCAGCCAGCGTAACCGTGAATTCGCCGATGAAACCGGAGGTACCCGGCAAGCCGGCGTTGGCCATGCCGAACAGCATCAACAACGCGGCGAACTTTGGCATCACATTGACCACGCCGCCATAGTCCGCAATGTTGCGGCTATGCAGGCGGTCGTACATCACGCCGATACAGAGGAACATCGCGGCGGAGACGAAGCCGTGCGAGATCATTTGCATCAGGCCGCCCTCGATGCCGAGCGCACTGCCCTGCCCGCCCACGAAGAGGAAGAAGCCGAGCGTGACGAAGCCCATGTGCGAGATCGACGAATAGGCGACCAGCTTCTTCATGTCAGTCTGCACCAAAGCCACGAAGCCGATGTAGACGATTGCGATCAGTGAGATGGTGACCACGAACGGTGCCAGCATGTGCGAGGCATCCGGCACGATCGGCAGGATGAAGCGCAGAAAGCCGTAGGCACCGAGCTTGAGCGTGATGGCCGCAAGCACCACCGAACCGCCAGTTGGCGCCTCAACGTGGGCATCTGGCAACCAGGTGTGCACCGGCCACATCGGCACCTTTACGGCGAAGGCCATGAAGAAGGCGATGAACAGCAGGATTTGCGGCGTCTTGGCCAGCGGTACTTTGTGGAAGTCCGCAATGGTGAAGCTGCCGCCGGTAACGTTGTAGAGGTAGAGCAGCGCCACCAGCATCAACAGCGAGCCGAGCAGCGTGTACAGGAAGAACTTGATCGCTGCGTACAGACGATTGGGGCCGCCCCAGATGCCGATGATCAGATACATCGGGATCAGCATCGCTTCGAAGAAGACGTAGAACAGCACGGCGTCGGCAGCGGCAAAGGAGCCGTTGATCAGGCCCGACATGATCAGGAAGGCCGCAAAGTATTGCGCCGGCTGCTTCTCGATCACCACCCAGCCAGCGATCACGACCAGAATCGTCGTAAAGCTGTTCAGCAGCACAAACCACATCGAGATGCCGTCGACACCGAGGTAGTAGCGAATCTTGTAGCGATCAATCCACGGCACATTCTCGACGAACTGCAGCGCGGCGGTGGAGGGATCGAAGCCGGTGTAGACCGGAATGGTGACCAGGAACCCGGCCACGGCAGCGACAAGCGCCAGCCAGCGCGTCAGATTGGCATTCTTGTCCCGCCCCGTGGTCAGGACGGCAAGCCCGCCAATGATCGGAATCCAGATGGAGAGTGAGAGCAGCATATCGAGTCTTCTTGTTCCGCTCTGTGCTTATCGAAGCAGCAGCCAGGTCAGGAAGGCGAGCACGCCTGCGACCATGACGAATGCGTAGTGATAGATGAAACCGGTTTGCAGGTGACGCATCAACCCGGCGATCAGCCCGATGCCTTTGGCCGAGCCGTTGACCAGCGCGCCATCAATCACGGCACGATCACCGAATCGGAACAGCCCCTCGCCGAGCTTGCGGGCACCGCCGGCGAAGAAGAATTCGTTGAAGCGGTCGAAGTAGTACTTCTCTTCGAGCACGGTCACGATGCCGCTGAATTGCTTGCGCAATCGGGCTGGCAGCGCCGGGTTGACCACGTACAGGTAGTACGCCAGCGCGACACCAGCCATCGCCAGAATGAACGGCAGCGAAGTGAGGCCATGAATCGCCATGCTCATCGCGCCGTGGAACTCTTCCTTCAGCGGACCGAGCGTATCGTGGCCCTGTGCGATCGGTGCGATAGCGCCCTTGAACCAGTCGCCATAGACAATTTTGTCGATGCCGAAGTAACCGAGGACCACCGACGGGATTGCCAGCAGCACCAGCGGTAGCGTGACGACCCACGGCGACTCATGCGGCTTGGCGTCATGGCCATGACCGTGATCATCGTGATGATGGTGGTCATCGTGCGGCGCCTCGTCGTAACGTTCCTTGCCGTGGAAGACGAGGAAGTACATGCGGAACGAATAGAAGGCCGTCACGAACACGCCACAAAGCACCGCGAAATTGGCGTAACCATGACCGAAGATCTTGCTCTCGTGCACTGCCTCGATGATGGTGTCCTTCGAGTAGAAGCCCGACAGCAGCGGAAAGCCGATCAGCGCCAGCGACCCTACCAGCGAGGTGAGCCAGGTGATCTTCATGTACTTGCGGATGCCGCCCATGTAGCGGATATCCTGATTGTGGTGCATGCCGATGATCACCGAACCCGCCGCAAGGAACAGCAGCGCCTTAAAGAAGGCATGCGTCACCAGATGGAACATCGCGGCACTGTAAGCCGAGACACCGAGGGCCACAGTCATGTAACCGAGCTGCGACAGCGTCGAATAGGCCACGACGCGCTTGATGTCGTACTGGATGATGCCCAGGAAGCCCATGAACAATGCAGTCGTGGCACCGATGATCAGCACGAAGGACAGCGCCGTTGTCGACATCTCAAACAGCGGCGACATGCGCGACACCATGAAGATGCCTGCAGTCACCATGGTCGCGGCGTGGATGAGCGCCGAGATCGGGGTCGGGCCTTCCATCGAGTCGGGCAGCCAGACGTGCAGCGGAACCTGGGCTGACTTGCCCATGGCGCCGATGAACAGCAGGATGCAGGTCGCAGTTGCCCACGACGGGATACCAACGGGACCGAGGTTCACCGAAATATTCGCCAGCGACGGCGCCGTCTTGAAGACGGTCGCATAGTCGAGACTGCCGGTATAGGCGAGCACAAGGCCAATGCCAAGCAGGAAGCCAAGATCGCCGACGCGGTTGACCAGGAAAGCCTTCATGTTCGCGAAGATCGCTGTCGGCCGCGTGTACCAGAAGCCGATCAGCAGGTATGAGACGAGGCCCACAGCCTCCCAGCCGAAGAACAGCTGCAGGAAGTTGTTGCTCATCACGAGCATCAGCATCGAGAACGTGAACAGCGAGATGTAGCTGAAGAAGCGCTGATAGCCCGGGTCTTCTTCCAT
>Ga0208938_1001463_pt1 | contig 13729 bp, 10 predicted proteins | sample AD_UKC125_MetaG_FD_184434 | JGI IMG/M metagenome (GOLD analysis project Ga0208938, IMG submission 184434) | Active sludge microbial communities of municipal wastewater-treating anaerobic digesters from USA - AD_UKC125_MetaG (SPAdes) (version 2) | ecosystem: Engineered > Bioreactor > Anaerobic >... | reverse complement strand
ATAAAAAATAATCCTACTGTAAAGTGAAAATATTTTTTCAAATTGCGGTAGGGTTAAAAATTTTTTTCACCTATTTTAATGTGATAAAATAAGGGTAGATTTACCTAAATTAAAATGAAAATCTACATATATAATCCTGTCAACTCTCTGCGCTATATTTAAATCACGGCTCACCGTTGTTTACCGAATACATGACTCTATATATTTTGGCACTTATTTTGTGCGATTTTTATTATAGCGCTTTTTTGGCACTTATACTATGAGGTTTATCAATTTTATTATTTTTTGGCACCTATACTGTGAGATTTATTGATTATATCAGTTTTTGGCACTTATAGTATGAGATTTTTCTAATACATTAATTTTTGGCACGCATGGTGTGAGATTAAGTGTTATTGCATGGTGCGAGATTAAGCATTATTGGCACGTATAATGCGCGTTTTCTTAATGTATCGATTTTGGACACCTATAGTGTGTGATAAAGGTTTTTGGCACTTATATTGTGTGAATTAGTTTTTGGCACCTATACTGTGCGATTAATACTTTCGGCGCTTATTTTGTGTTATCTATTTGTGGTAAGGTGCATTGTTAATGATACGGTAAGCCCTGTAGATTTGCTCATAAATAATAATTAATAATATATTAATATCAATTTCCATTCGGGAAATAGATAATACATAGTCTGCTTCAATATCATCCTCACCCAAAAATATAGTAATATGACTATTTCCACTTAAACCTATGTCCGCAACTTTCTCCGCTAATTGTTCTGAAGACAGTTGTTCACCATGTCTATCGATTTTTATTACATATGATTTATCGGTTATTTCTTTGGATGGATTTTTCGATTCTACGTATTCTACTTTGCAGTATGCACTCAAACGCTTAGTATATTCCCGTACAGCATCTTTAACATATTTTTCTTTTATCTTTTCTGTGTTAATAATTCTAATTTTCATATTCCCATCCCATCAATATCATAAAATTATATAAATAATTATATCACTAATAGGCAATGGGTAAGAGAATTATAAACATTTATAAAATTTCTCAGTAATTTTCAAAAAATTTATGAAAAGATAGAATTTGTCTTACCCATTCTTAAAAAATCAAAAAAATTTTTTATATAATCTATTGTTTTGCTAACTCTTTAAGAGCCTCTCTGTTTTCATATATGACACTATCCATTAAAATTTCTATTTCTTTCTGTTCTTTTGTCTTTATACTATTAATAGAACCCTTTGCCTCTTTTTTATTGTTTTCAGTCGGTTTTTTCAGATTCCTTTTATTTTTCAAATTACATCCCCCATATATTACTTTTTTGTATGCATTATTATTTTCAAAGCATAATCTTTAACAAAAGAAATAGTTCAATTATCTTTTAGGTTCTTTTCTTCCAGTAATTACTAAAGATACTGTTTAAAAGAATTATACTTAAGAGAATTATATTCTTTAAAATAGTTTCTCCTGTATTTGTATTATTTTAAGACTATTTCTCTATACTGTAGATATTAATTATATATGTTTCTAATTTATTTTTCTTTTTATTCTTCTATTAAGAAAATCATTTCTAAAATCGGCTTCTTTTATTAAATAAACATCTTTATCTATTAATTATTTTCCCCATATTTACTAAGTTCTGCTTAAGAAATTCTTCATTTGAAAAATCTGTTATTACGCAAGGTACTCTCGAGATATCAAATAACTTTGCAGTAATTAACCGTGTTATCCCCGCTACCAGTGAATACTTTCCATTTCCCAGTGGCCTGACTGCAATAGGGTATGAAATCGCATGAGACTCTGCTGCAGTACGAAATAATGTATTAAAATTTAAACTGTTACAATTTAAATGAATTTCTTCTGTAATAATAATGTCATGTGTGTCGATATATACTATCTCATGCTGTCCTTCTATGTACCACTTAAAATCTGCTTTATACTTATTACTTTTCCACGGTCTTTTCATATTGAGTATTTCAATCACTTCTTTGTTTTCAGAAACGTTTACTATCTCTTTGAATACAAAATCATCATTATTCTCTGCTTCCATTATATATATACAGTTTTTCTTGCAGAATTGCAGTTTTCTTGCATAATTTGCATAGCCATGAACTAATTTATTTTGTCTATCCTCTTTAGATGTTTTAGTAAAGCGTATTGTCATATCCCCAATCTTTTTAACCAGACATGACAATATAAACCATTCCCTGGCACATTTTATTACAGCCCCACCATTTTCTTTTTTCCACTGGCAAGCATCCCATATCTTATACTTTTGGCTGCTGAAAACTTCTATAATAGATATTTCATCTGTTATAATCTCTATTTTTTGATTTTCAAGACTCATATCAATATATAATAAATACTGCAGTGCGTGTATTATAGCCTGTAATTCTGCTTGTATATTTTTTTTGCACTTTAGATTTGTATATCCAAGTATTTTATTTCTGTCAGGATTAATTATTAAAAAACTAATTCCTGCTTTGTTTTTCTTAAAAGAACCATCTGTATAGATTTTTATATTTCTCATATGTTCATCCATATACCTTTAATTAAATTCCTTTCTCTTATTAAAACTATTTAATAAGAGAATACCATCAAAATTACATAATTACAACGAAAATCATCCAATATTTTAATATATCTGTGTTATTCTGTGTTTTTCTTAATATTTCTTACAATAACACGCAATAACATTATTTTCGTTTTTCATAATATATAGAACATATAAAAACTCCATTATCTTAAATAATATATAATATAACGGAGTTTCTAATATAATATTTATTAATCTGATATTATTTCCTTATTCTCAACCTTGCCCACATCTTGCAGCCTCTGTTTAGCCAAATTATAATTCAGTTCAAATCTCAATTCATTTAAATACTCCGGTAAATTCTTCGTTGGGAAAATGGCTTTCCAGATTTCTCTACTAATTTGCAATGTTAATATTGATGTTTTATGGGCTTTTTCTATCCAATCGTCTGGTTTTCTCCAAATGCTCTCTTTATTAGGAGAAAAATGGACGGAAGAATTCCTTAATTTTTTCATTTCACCAAAAAATAATCTATAATCATTTGATGTTCTTTTCTTTTTATTTATTCTTAGTACAACTGTTTTATCCTCTCTTATTATTTGCTGTAGTCTTTCAATTTTCTCCTCAATGGAAAGAAAATCGTTAGGCTTGTTGTCTTTTCTTCCTAATAAATTATTCTTTTGAATTTTTGTTAACCTATCAATATTTCTGCAATAGTAATCATAACCAATACTATTAATAAATGCTTCAAAAAATGAATAAAAACTTATTATCGATAACCTACTATAAGTTGCCACAGTTTGATTAGCATTTGTTAGTGCTCTTAAAATATACTGATTTCCTTTATTATTTTCATTTCCTTTTACAAAATTAGCGTATCGATGCATTTTATCAAAAGTATCCTCTGCTTTTACCAAAAGGTAGAAAGCATCTTTTAATAAGAACTCCTCTTCCACACTAATTTTTCCTGCATGAACTCCTAATCCAATTTTTGTTTGGTATGGCAAATAATTAGGATAAGGCAACTTTAAGTGATTAAAAGTCTCAATTAACCAGCCGTATTCAACACCCTTCGAATAAACATTTTTATTACACTTAAAAAAACTATTAAATTCATTTGCAATAGTATCTATATCCTTAATATTTTCAAATTTGTCTTTATACTTATCTATAATACTGTCTAAAAACTCATTTACTTCATTCTCTTTTTTTGATAATTCTTCATCTGTCGAGTTTTTAATCCAATTATATAAGTCTTGTATCATCTCTTTAACTTCACTATTGGCAACTCCACCATATTCTTTAGGTGTAAGAGAAAATAATAATTGAACATATATCAATTTATTATTTAATCTATTTCTATTATCCAAACCCACTTACCCCCGACTGATTAAAAGTAAATAGTTTTATAAATTAATCTATAATCTATGCCCATCTTCAAGGCTTATCTCATCCAATTTAAAACGTTCTTTTGAGTCTAAAGGGAACCATGCTCTATGATTAATACTCACAGCACCGTTAGAAATATAATCCAGCAAATTATTAATAAAATAAGCGTAGGACAAATCATTAAGTTTATAGATATGCCATTTTGAGCATTCTTCATTTGTTATTGGGTCGTTTGCCCAATATTTCATAAAAAGATTCTTGCCTAACACTATATGATTAATATATGACTTACCTCCCACATTAGTAATTTCACTAACTCGTTCTATCAAGTTTCTACTATATTCTCTTTCATATTCATATGAAAACAATCCTATAAAACAGTTTATATCTGTTACTAATTCAGCAATTCGATTTAATTTTGATAATGTTTCTCTCAATTCAGATATACCCTGCTTAGTTTTTACCTCTATTATTGCTCTAACTGAATCAGGTGTAATAAATACTAAGTCACCTTCTTTAAATAATACAGGAAATCTACAATCATACACTAAAATATCTATCTGGCTAGAACATTCTTCACCATTATGAATAAAACCTCTAGCAATTTTTATATGTTCAGGCGCATACCTTCTTATGACATGACGTAATACTGACTCTTTTAATTCACCATCTGTTGGAAAATGAGTTTCATTCATCAAAAATCTTATTCTATTTTTCACCGAACAAATCTCTTCACCTATAGACTTATAGTAATTTATTAAATCCATAATATCACCTCAATAAAAAAAAGCAGTGTATAAAATCATAATATCTGCATATACTATATAAAGCAAACATTTAAAGTATATTTTGTTTGACATTTTTCAAAACTTATTATAAAATGACATTGAAAGGGAAATTCTCTTTCTGGGGCTTACATTGCGTAGGCGGCCGCCAAATAGGCGGTTTTTCATTTTTAAGGGAAAATTTTTAATCCATATCCATGATAATTAGGAAATCCATATATTTTATTTTCTAATGTTTGAAAAGCCTTATCTTTTTTGTCAAACTTTGCGTATTTGTGTATAGGATAAGACAAAACATCAGAACATTCTAAGCCGAAATAAGATAACTGTTCATCATTCTTTTTGCACCACTTAGGATTAAAATATACTCCGTTAATTTTTTGAAAATACGACCTATCCACAAAATATGTACCTAAAGAAATAGTCTTTTTGATATGATTTAAAATAAATTCATCTTCAGCCTTTCCCCTCGCCTCTAAAATAATTATTCCTTTTTCATGCCATTTTAAATAATATTTTACAAACCTCTCTAATATAAAGTCCAAGCATAAATTATATGGATGTACTGGGTCTGTATATTTCATACAATGTTTTTCCTTATCAATTGTTGATGAAAAAACTGTTACTGGTAAATTATTCATAAAATTAGTTAAATCATTTATAAAATTTTCATAATCAATAACTTTATCACTAAAAGGTCCTTTCCTTCCTCTTATTTCACTTGAATGAAAGCAAACCCTTTTGACTTTTTTATTGTTATAATTAAACTTACCATCTTCCCAATACTTATTCTTTAATTCTACTATATCATTTCTAATTGATATAAAATCTTTCTTTTTAATAACACATCCAGTTATAGTAAAAAATCTTTCATTATTATCTATTAGTTTCTCATTACTTATTTTCTCTTTTATATTTTTTAAAGATGCGTCTCCATTTTCATCAATAAACATAGTAGCATCTGTATCTTTAGGCCACTTTTCTATGTAAGTAGGTCTATTCCTCCATCCCAACTATCTCCCCTCCTATCTTTTGTTAAAGAAATTATTATAACAAGATGCCCTATGTAATTAAGATAAAATTTTATATTATTCTATTTTAAATAAAAATTTTATCTTAATCAGATTTGGTTTAGTCTCTATTAACTTTTTGAAGTAACGAGACAGCCGTATAAATATTTTGAATTCCTTCCTTAACAAATTTCTCATTAATCTTACTTAAAGATACAATCTTCTTAATATTTATTATTCTTCACCTGTAACCTTTCATTTTACCTAATTTCATTATAATACAATTTAGAACTCCATTCTACTATTTCTTGGATATTTTAACATCTGTTATAATTTAATACCTTTAAATTTTAAACTTTTTTACCTAAAAATTTGAATCTCGGCAGATGCTGTGTAAAATTACCTCCAAATCTCTAAAAGAATTTAGGGGAAGGAGGTGAACACACATGGTATCTGTTGACACAATCTGCGCATTCACATATACCAATATTAATATAAATTACCTTATACAAAACGGTTGGAGGAAATGGATAATTAGAAAAAGTGGAGCAACATGCTATTTTAACAAAGATGGCTGCTTTGTGTTCTGGTATTTCCCATCAGGAATACTCCTCGTTAAATTTTCTATTCCTAAATTTTTTTACGGAACAAATGCCAAATTATTTAATCTTGATAATTCAAATTTAATTATAAAGTCAGTCAACCACAGAATTAAGAAGGTCTTCCCCAATATTGATATTGATTCCTTTGAAAACTGGATATGCAGTGAAATACATCCTTTAACCCATTTTTATACGGATAATGTAAAGGATAAAATCACTTACCTGGAGTGTCTTAAGAAATTAAACTACCCTAGAATGGAAAAACATAAGTATACTATGGGAGTACAGGCTAGAAACGGAAGCCGTTCAATTAATATTTATAGTAAATCAGATGAAATTAAATTTCGGGCAAATAATAGGCCTTCCACAGTATCAATTGAGGATTTATCAATAAATAATATAGAAAATATCATAAGGTTTGAATATCAAGTCAAAAAGCGTTCCTTAAAGTATTACTTTAAAAATAACAGGAAGGTAAAAGATGTTCTGAGAAAAGATTTCTGCCAAAACATGCTCCTAGAGGTTATAAAAAACTCGGGTCTTAACAATCCTTTTTTATATAAAAAAGAAACCTTAAGTAAAATAAAAAAAGAATTCGGTAAAGTAAAGGCTAGAAACTTAATAGAATTCATCACCGATTTCAACGAAAAACCTGAAGATTATATTAATGCAAAATATCCTAAAAAAACACAAAGCAATTATCTAAGAATATTAAAAGGAAGGAATATTAACCCTGTATTCCTTCCAGATAAAGTAAACAAAAAGATTGATTTTACTAATTTTGAAGAACCAACTAAATCAAACACCCAATTTTCCCTTTTTAAAATATTTTTACTAATAGCCCTTTTAAAAATGTGTAATGCACTACGAAAAAATAATTATATAAAACCTGTGGAATTGACCTCAATATTTACTGCAGAAGCATATTTTCACGAAGATGGAGGAGGGTAGCGCTTATATAGGCTGTATATATCATAGGGAAAACTAATCCCTTTTCCAAAATAACCGCAACTACAAACTGTCATCTAATAACCAAATAATAACCTTTAACACGTGTTAAACTCAAATTAATATACACAAATCAAGGTCATTATGTATCTTTTCAAAACGAAATACACAATGGCCTATTTGTGCTTGTATCTCTATACAAGCATACTGTGTTTTTCTAATTTCTCAAGCATAATTTTTTGCTGTTTGGTAGTAAATTGAAAATAGCACAAAGTAGAGTTAACAGATTTATGTCCTAGCCAAAATTGAACTTCTTTTATATCCAAGTCTGATTCTGCTAGATGCACTGCAGTAGAATGTTTCAAACAGTGAAAATGCCATTTGTTTTCATCTTTGATTTTCGCCATTTGGCAGTATCGCTTCATTAAGTAGTCCAGCATTTTCCTGGAGATTGGATTTTGCTCCTGGCTCTTAAAAAGTACCTCTGATTCTTCTTTAACTCCATATTCTTTAATGTATTGATTTAGAATTTTAACAGTTTGTTTATCTAAGGCAATGGTATTATTCCAACTACTTTTCAGCCGCTTACAGTATAACTCTCCTTTGGATTTATTGTAGTATTCCAATTTTAATAGCCTGATTTCTGAGGCTCTAAGTCCGCATCGATATGCTACTCTAAAAATACATAAATTGCGGAGTGCATGCCTATCACCAGAGTTTTTTATTGCATTAAATAACCTACTTAATTCATCCTGAGTAAAATATTTTATTGTGGTATCCATTAGCCCCCTCCTACACTTGGACAATATATTCATAATGTCCAACCTTAAGTCACTTCACATGCCTTGATATTTCTACATTTACAAGAATCGTTACTAAAACCAAACAGAATGTTGGACATTACTTAGCAATTTATTAGCAGTACAAGTAGGCATTGTTTACTTTTTTATAATTGCTTCATAACAAATATAGCGCATAGTGTCCAAGTTGTAAGGTCCTTTTCTTCAAAAATTTCTATTCTTTAAAATAATCTAAGCAAAAAGACTTTCAGGGTTACCCGAAAGTCTTTTTGCTATGCTTCTTTAAATACTTCTTGCAAAACAGATTGCATTAACAGTTCGCTGTCTTTTTTTGATTGTTCGATGTTCCTTTCAAGTTCATCACATAAGGCCATTAATTGGTCTACTTTTTCTACAATGCGTTTTTGTTCCCTTAGTGGAGGTAAAGGCAATAGAAAATTCGCAACTTCCGAACCAGATACTTCTTTGAATGTAGTTCCTGATGCTTGTTCATTTATCTTCTTCGCCGAATAAGTCAAATAATAATAAATATATTCATTCATTTGCATTACATATGGAATACAGGACTTAAATCCTTGGTTTGTTGATAATGGATTACTTGCTATGGCTGTATATCCAATTGGGGCACGACTAGAAAATAATACTGTCCCTTTAGGCATCAATTGTGCTGAACTTTTTTCTAAGCCTAATTTAGTTATATTTCGTCTTCCTTTGCTAATATATTTACCTTTTATGTTACTTAAATCTGCTGGTGTCAACCAAGGAATATCACCATTTTCCCAATAATCTTTTATATTCGTCTTCGGTGTTCCGCCACCTACTATAGCACTTATCTCCCCTAATCTCACCCACTCCCATCCTCTCGGCATTTCATAGGGAACTTCATCTTCTGAAATAGGTGGCAGAGGTTTTTCTTTTTTAATTTTGCCTTCCTTTATAAGCCTTTCTTTTTCTTCTTTTATTCTTTCTAAAAGAACACTTGCCGGTTCATCATTAGGGTCTTGCGGCACAAGTTTCCCCTGTACGGCTTCTTGAAGGATGTTTTGGCGAAGTCTAGTTATGTAATCTAAGTTTTTTTCAAAAATTAAATTTAACTCATTAATCCTTGGCTCAACTTCTTCTATTTTTTCTCGCGCTAGTTTTTGATACTCTATGCTTGGTAATGGTATACAATAATTTATAAAATTCCTCATATTTATAGCCAACTTTGAGGTTCCAGTAGCAGTACTTTTAACTATAGTATCTTTATTTAAGTTGAAATAATAAAAATAAAACTTCAAATCAACCTTATCTATTAATTTATCTTTTGGAGTTAAGACAAAGCATAAATCACTGGCTATAAACTTACCATTTACATAATGAGTTCTACCTAAAGAACCTGCGGCACCTGCTGCAAAAACCAATGCTTCACAGTCATGCGAATACTCATTATGTGTTTTCCATTCTGCACTTGCAGTTATAAAATCAAATTGTCCCTCAACATTTTTAGAACTTTGGACTAATCCTTTTTCAACATTAAAAACGTCTCCTATTTTAAAGAATTTACTATCCAATTTACTATCCATTGTTCAATACTCCTTTTAATTCCTGAAGCAAATTCTTACTCTTTTCTAAATTCATATCTATTCTATCTATTAATTCCTCAGTTGAGTGAACAAATTCTTCAGTTTGTTTATTGGGATTCTTTATATCCAAATTATAATTCCTGCTCTTTATCTCCTCTATACTAACCTTCCAAGCATATTGATTCTCTTCTCTGTTATTCCACCACTGTTTTTCAAGTTCAAACTCTTCATGTCTTATTGGTTTAGTCTTTGTATACTTCTTATATCCCTCTGGCAATGGATGCTCAAAGAACCAAATTTCTTTTGTCGGTTTTCCCTTTTCAAGGAACAAAAGATTAGTATTAATATCTGTATAAGGTGCAAATACGCCGTTAGGAAGTCTTACTATTGTATGGAGGTTAAATTCCTCAAGCAATTTCTCTTTGATAGTAGTTTTCACACCTTCTCCAAAAAGGAATCCATCGGGCAATACTATTGCAGCCCTTCCATTGTCCTTTAATAAATACATTAAAAGCACCATAAAAAGGTCAGCAGTTTCTTTTGTTTGAAATTGCTGTGGAAAATTAACCAGTATGCCATCCTCTTCAATACCGCCAAAAGGCGGATTGGTTACAATGATATCCACCTTATCTACAGGTTTATAATCCCTTACATTACGAGCCAGGGAGTTATCATGTCTTATCTTTGGTACGTCAATATCATGTAATATTAAATTTGTGACTGCCAGCATATAAGGTAAAGGCTTTTTCTCAATACCAAGTATGGTTTCCTGTAATGTTTTTTCATCCTCTATATTCTTTACTTGTTTCTTCAAATGCTCTAGGGCACATACGAGAAATCCGCCAGTTCCACAGGCAAAATCCAAAACTTTTTCTCCCAATTGGGGATTAACCATATCCACCATAAATTGGGTTACAGGCCTTGGGGTATAATATTCTCCTGCATTCCCTGCACTTTGTAAATCCCTTAGTATACTTTCATAAATATCATTAAATAAATGCCTATCTTTTTGAGTCGTAAAATCTATTTCATTTAACTTATTGATTACCTGTCTCATTAAAGTTCCAGATTTCATATAATTATAAGAATCTTCAAAAACAGCCTTTACGATAAACGCCTTTGGGTTGCTGTTTTCGTCCAATTTCATTTCTTTTAACTCTTTAAAAAGTTTGTTGTTTACAAAATCTAAAAGTTCATCGCCTGTGATGCCTTCATCATCTGCAGCCCAATCTCTCCAGCGCAATCCTTCTGGAATAATTGGGGTGTAATCGTCATCCATTAGTTCCCATTCTTCTTCTTTTGCATCAAATACTTTTAAAAATATCATCCAAACAAGTTGGGAAATCCTTTGAGCATCTCCATCAACGCCAGCGTCCTGGCGCATTATATCCTGTACTGCTTTTATAGTTGCAGATATCGACATTTTTTGCTTCACCTTCCTAATCTATGCAGTATATATTTCTTTTTGTAATTCTTTAATTGCTTCTAAATATTTCTTCTTTCCGCCAAACCTTTTAACTATTTCAATAGGAGAACCGAACTTCTTAAAATCAGGAACTTTAAGTATTTCTAAGTTCTCAAGATTTTCAATTCCTTCATCAGCATACTTTTCCAGAAGCGCTTCCAATACTTCCCTCGCACTCTCGCCATACTTTGTAAAATAGTTTCTTTTCTTTACATTATTAGCCCTTTCTCGTCTTGTGAGAGGAGGCATGTCAAAGGCTATGTGGCAAATCAAATCAAAGGGGTCTAAATCTTTTCCTACCTCATCTTTCAGTTCTTCAAAAAATACTCCTCGTTCTTCTAATTCCTTTATGATTGCCTCTTTTCTATCTGCTTCATTCCATTTTCTAAGGAATTCATCAAGGGTTTTAAATTCATTTTTTATATTTTTCCTGGTGTAGGAAACCAGTGATTCAGTTATCAATTTGCCATTCTTATCGTAATAATAAACCCTCTCATGTATTACCTTTACAGGAACATCATCTACATAGTACTTGGCCGGAGTTTCATTTATATTCCCGCCATCTATAATCTCGGGAGGAATATCACCTTCGTTACCATCTTCAGTATTATAGTCCTCGTCTGGTTTTCCTACTCCACCTATACCTTCTTCCTCGTCTTCTGTAGGAATGTCTCCTTTCGTAGTCTTAACGCTTACAGGGTCTCCATCGAAGTCTGGGTCTGCGAATAATTTAGTAACTCCTCTGAAGTCTATAATGGTAAAATATTGCTTTCCATAATCTTCTCTTATTCTTGTACCCCTACCTATGATTTGTTTGAATTCAATCATACTATTGATATTAGCATCTAATACAATGAACTGGCAAGTCTGAGCATCTACTCCAGTTGTCATTAGTTTGCTTGTTGTAACCAAAACAGGGTATTTGCTTGCAGGGTCAATAAAATTATCCAGTTCAGCCTTGCCTTCTTCGTTATCCCCTGTAATTCTCATGACATATTTGGGATTCTCCGCTACTAAATCCGCATTTTCATTGACAAGTGCCTGTCTCATTCTTTCGGCATGCTCAATATCTACGCAGAAAAAAATTGTCTTAGCAAACCTGGAATTATTCTTTTTTAAGTAATCAGACACTTTTTTGGCAACAATCTCTGTCCGGTTTTCAATGACTAAGTTTTTATCAAAATCCTTTATATTATATTCTCTATCCTCAATTTCAAAGCCATACTTGTCCCTTTTCCCTTTTTCCGGCCTATAACCTTCTACATCTCTATCCAATATTACTCTTATAACCTTGTATGGAGCAAGAAAACCATCTTCGATTCCCTGCTTTAGTGAGTAGACGTAAATAGGTTCACCAAAGTATTCTATATTTGACACGTCCTTTGTCTCCTTAGGTGTTGCCGTAAGTCCTATTTGGGTGGCGGGAGAAAAGTATTCCAAGATTTCCCTCCATGCGGAATCCTCTTTGGCACTTCCCCTATGGCACTCGTCAATAATAACTAAATCAAAAAAGTCTGGTGAGAATTGCTTATATACATTTTTAAATTCATTTTCACCTGAAATTCCTTGATATAGTGCCAAATAAATTTCATGGGCTTTATCTATCTTTCTGTTGGTGATTTTCGTCATTTTGTCGCCGAAATATTTAAAATCATTTGCCATCGTCTGGTCTACCAATATATTTCTATCGGCTAAAAATAGGATTCTCTTTTTAGCCCTTGATTTCCAAAGCCTATAGATAATTTGGAAGGCTGTATAAGTTTTCCCAGTACCAGTAGCCATAACAAGCAGAATTCGTTTTTGTCCTTTGGCAATTGCCTCTACCGTTCTGTTTATGGCAATACGCTGGTAATATCTTGGGGTCTTTCCATCTTGCTCAAAATAATATTCCTGTGTAACAATTGCTTCTTCTTTTTCAGTGATTCCTTTTGCACTTTTATATCTATTCCACAATTCCTCAGGAGATGGGAACTGGTTAAGAGGTATTTCTCTTTCTTTTTTTCCTTCTTTAATTGTTCTGTCGTGTTCTAAAAATGCATCTCCATTACTTGAAAAGGCAAATGGAATATCCAGTATTTCAGCATAATTCAATGCTTGCTGCATGCCAGCCCCTACTGGATGCTTATTATCTTTTGCTTCTATTATAGCAAGAGGTATATTGGATTTATAATATAGTATATAATCTGCTCTTTTCCTTTCTCCTCTTGTAACCAATTTTTTTCTGACAATTATTCTTCCGTCGGTAAAGGTAACTTCTTCTCTAATTTGTCTTTCTAAATCCCATCCTGCATTTATTAAAGCGGGGGTTATGTATTTAGAACATATATCCCTTTCAGATAAATCCTTCTTGTTCACCAATATCACCCCGGTCCTAATATTTAAATCCTAAACATAGATGCCACACTTATCAATATTTTATCATAAGTGTCCAAGAATTAGCAATTTGAATCAACTTTCGCACATAGTTAATGTGCAGTGAACATTGAAAAATCAATAGTTTTTGGCAATAAAGAAGTTCAAGAAACCTCTTATATGTGATATAATAGAAGTGAATAAAACCCATTAAAATCAACACTTTGGAGGTTCTTGAACATGTCTATTATATCACATAAGATGAAAGCAGAAAATA
>Ga0208938_1001462_pt1 | contig 13739 bp, 9 predicted proteins | sample AD_UKC125_MetaG_FD_184434 | JGI IMG/M metagenome (GOLD analysis project Ga0208938, IMG submission 184434) | Active sludge microbial communities of municipal wastewater-treating anaerobic digesters from USA - AD_UKC125_MetaG (SPAdes) (version 2) | ecosystem: Engineered > Bioreactor > Anaerobic >... | reverse complement strand
TTGGGCCCGTTCATGGGCTGGGATGGCCCCACCTTCACCGACAGCGGCGGGTTCCAGGTGCTGTCGCTGGGGGTGGGTTTCAAGAAGGTGCTCTCGATGCAGGCAGCGGGAGTGCAGCGCGACGACGTGATCGCTGACGGCCACCAGCGACTTGCCCACGTGGACGACGACGGCGTCACATTCAAGTCCCACCTCAACGGCTCCATGCACCGCTTCACCCCCGAGGTCTCCATGCAGGTGCAGTATGCGATCGGCGCGGACATCGCCTTCGCCTTCGACGAGTGCACGACCTTGCTGAACACCCGCGCCTACCAGCAGGCGTCAGTCGCCCGCACCCACAAGTGGGCGGTGCGCTGCCTCGAGGAACATGGCAGGCTGCGCGACGACCATCCCGAGCGGCCATATCAAGCCCTATTTGGCGTGGTGCAAGGCGCGCAGTACGAGGACTTACGCCGGCAAGCGGCCCGCGGACTCGCCGAACTCGGCTTTGACGGTTTCGGGATCGGCGGCGCCTTGGAGAAGTCGGCACTGGGCCAGATCGTGGGGTGGGTGGCGCAGGAACTCCCGGCTGACAAACCCCGGCACCTGCTCGGCATCGGCGACCCCGATGACCTGTTCGCGGGAGTTGCCGCCGGCGCCGACACGTTCGACTGCGTCACGCCGTCGCGAGTGGCCCGCAACGGCGCCGTCTTCTCCCCCACCGGCCGGTTCAACATCCGCCGCGCGGCCCACCGGCGCGAGACCGGACCGATCAGCACCGAGTGCAGCTGCTACACCTGCGGGCACCACAGCCGGGCCTACCTGCAACATCTATTCAAGGCCAAGGAGATGTTGGGGTTCACCCTGGCCACGATCCACAATGTGCACTTCCTGGTCGACCTTGTGGACCGCATCCGGGAGTCGATCGAAAACGATGAATTCGCCGCGTTCCGGGCCGAGTTCTTGGGCCGCTACTACACCACGTAGGTCGGCTCCCGGCGTTTCACGTAAGCCACCACCCGGTAGGTGATCGGGAGCAGCACAACCTCCAGGGCGGTCTTGTAGAAGTAGCCGAAGGCGACGTAGGTCCAGAACTGCGCACCGGTGATGATGCCGTAGAAGGCGATCGTGCAGAAGACGAGGGTGTCAGCGAACTCGCCCACAGCCGTGGAGCCGATCAGCCGGGCCCACAGGTGCGCCTCGCCCGTGCGCTGCTTGATCAAGACCAGGACGTACGCGTTGAGCAGTTGGCCCACCAGGTAGCCGGCCATACTGGCCAGCACGATCCGGGGCACAAAGCCCAGGACGGCTTCGAACGCCTCTTGATGGGGCCAGTCGGCAGCGGGCGGCGAGAACTGCACCAGCAGGAAGGTCAGCGCCGCGAGCACCGCCATCGTGAAGCCGAGGAAGATCGCCCGGCGCGCTGCGCGCAGGCCGTAGACCTCGGCCAATACGTCGCCGGTGATGTAGACCAGCGGGAACAGGAACGCGCCGCCATCGGTGATGATCGGGCCGAAGGCGATCAGTTTGACGGCGCCGATGTTGGAGATCAGCAGCAGCGACACGAAGATGACGACAACGGGCGTGTACAGGCCGCCGGGAATCTGTGCGTGACGCGCGGTGCGGTCGGTGGTCAGGGGCGCGGTCATCCCCTGCAGCCTAGGTGGTGTCTGTTGGTTGTTCATAGCCAGAACCTGACGATTGCTGCATGATGGCGGCCCGGCCGGGCAGGTCGTGCCGCCAGGCCAGGAAGAATGTCAGTAGCGAAGACTTAACGTGCGTCCCACCGACATATTCGGCAGGCCTTGCCGCCAGGCCAGCAAGAATGTCAGCAGCGAAGACTTAACCTGCGTCCCACCGACATGCTCGGCAGGCCTTGCCGCCAGGCCAGCAAGAATGTCAGCAGCGAAGACTTAACCTGCGTCCCACCGACATGCTCGGCAGGCCTTGCCGCCAGGCCAGCAAGAATGTCAGCAGCGAAGACTTAACGTGCGTCCCAATGACATATTCGGCAGGTCGTGCCGCCAGGCCAGCAAGAATGTCAGCAGCGGAGACTTAACGTGCGTCCCACCGACATGTTCGGCAGGCCTTGCCGCCAGGCCAGGGAGAATGTCAGTAGCCGAGACTTAACCTGCGTCCCAATGACATATTCGGCAGGCCTTGCCGCCAGGCCAGGAAGAATGTCAGCAGCGAAGACTTAACCTGCGTCCCAATGACATATTCGGCAGGCCTTGCCGCCAGGCCAGCAAGAATGTCAGCAGCGAAGACTTAACCTGCGTCCCAATGACATGTTCGGCAGGCCTTGCCGCCAGGCCAGCAAGAATGTCAGCAGCGAAGACTTAACGTGCGTCCCAATGACATATTCGGCAGGTCGTGCCGCCAGGCCAGTCGGCGAGCTCCGCTGGGTCGCACGTCCAGACGCCGAACGCAGATGGGCCTGCGCGAAACGCGCTCATACGCACGCCACGGCAGACAGGTCCAAAGACGGGCGACGTTGGGCGGGGGTTACAGCCTGCCGACGAAGAGCAGGCGGTTCACGGTACCGGGGTCAACCCCGGTCAACGCATCCTTGGTCGAGGTCCGGACCAGCCAGCGCCGCACCTTCGCCGGGCTGGCCAACGGGTGTCGCTGCAGGTAGAGGGCAACCGCCCCGCTGACGAACGGAGTGGCCCAGGACGTGGCGCCCACGAACCGGTAGCGGATCACCCCACCGTCGAGCAGGACCGACGTGATGTCTTTCCCGGGCGCCCAGATGTCCACGCACGAGCCCTGGTTGGACCCGCTCCATGCCCGGTCGCGTTGTGTGCTGGCGGCCACGGTGATCACCGCCGGGATGTGCGCCGGGGACTTAAAACAGGAATCCGCGCCCTCATTGCCCGCTGCCGCCACCACCGGAATGCCGCTGTCGATCAGGCGTCCCACGGCCCGGTCGAGACGGACGGACCGCTTGAAGGTCAAAGACATGTTGACGACCGCGGGCCGCGCGGCATTGACCCGAATCCAGTTCAGCGCGTCGATCACCGCCCGCCGCTGTTGGGCGACAGTCATCGTCGACCCGCCCTCACTGCACCCCAGTGCCTGCAGTTCTACCAGCGTGGCAGCAGGCGCGACGCCGGTGCGCGTGCCCCCGACGATGCCCGCGACAAACGTCCCGTGCGACACACCGCTCTCGTCCGCGCAGTCGGAGACCGCCGTTCCCGTGAAGTTGCGCCCCAGCGACGCCCGGCCCCCGAATTGGGAATTGTCCACGTCCAGCCCGGTATCGATGAGGTACACGGTCACCCCGCTACCATCGGCCGCGGGCGTGTAGGAGTCGTTGAGCGGAAACCCCCGCTGGTCGATCCGGTCCAGCCCCCACCCGGGCAACGGGACGGCCGAGGCTGGCGCGGCGGCGGCCAGCACTCCCACGGCGACGAGCGCCCCCACCCACTTGTTGCGACCTGACACGATCCACCTCCACTCTTGGGATGCCCCGAAGGTTACTCGCGGATGCCGCTGGCGCCCAGCCCCTGGCGGGCGGCCGCCCGGGCAGCGTCCACCACACCAGCGACCGTAGGTGACACCTCACCCGCACGGACGGCCAGCACCAGCTCCGTCTCGAACGCGACATCGGACAGTGGCCGGTACACCACCCCCTCAACGGCCAACGATCGGACCGGTTCCGGCACCAGAGCCACCCCGATCCCGGCCGCTACGAAGGCGACGAGCGTGGCCGTCTCGCGCACTTCGATCACCTCGACCGGTTGGAACCCGACACTGCGACACACCGCCATGACGGCGTCGTACATCACGGAGCGGTGCCCGGAGGGATGGGTCACGAACACCTCCGCGGCGAGGTCGCGCACCGCCACATCCTCCCGATCCGCCAGCGCGTGGTCGGCGGGCAGGGCCGCGACGAGCCGTTCGGAGCGCAGCCAGTGGATCCGAAGGGAAGGATCGCGCGTGGGGTCGCGCAGCACGGCGACATCCACGCGCCGTTCCCGCAGATCGACCTCCAAGCCAGGGCTGAGTTGCTCGCCGAACAGCTCGAGGCGCACTGCAGGACTGTGCGCCCGCACGGCGCGGGACAGCCGCGGCAGCAAGTCGTAGGTGGCGGTGCCGACGAATCCCACCGCCACCCGCCCGGCCAAACCTGCGGCCAGCAATCGCATCTCCTGCTCCGCACGGTCGACCTCGGCCAGGATGGCCCGGGCCCGCGGCATGAAGGCCTGGCCCGCCTGGGTCAGTTCGACGCGCCGCGTCGAGCGGCGCAGCAACTGGGCACCGAGTTCGCGTTCGAGCCGCTTGATCTGCTGCGATACGGCGGGTTGCGCGATCATCAGCAGGTCGGCGGCGCGGCTGAAACTCGATTGCTCGGCCACAGTGACGAATGAGCGCACGGCCGTCAGATCCATGCATACATGTTATCAATCTATGCCGATTCAATATTGGACGCGATGAGTGTGTCCGCCTACCCTCATGACATGGCCCAGTCCTACCTCTATGCAGCAGCCCGCACCCCTTTCGGACGTTTCGCAGGCGCCCTGGCCGGCGTGCGCCCAGACGATCTCGCGGCGACCGCGCTGACCGGCGCCCTCGCCAAAGTGCCCAACCTGGACCCCAGCGCCATCGATGATGTCGTTTGGGGCTGCGCCAATCAGGCCGGTGAGGACAACCGCAACGTCGGCCGAATGGCAGTGCTGCTTGCCGGTCTGCCGACCTCCGTGCCGGCGACCACGATCAACAGACTGTGCGGATCATCGCTGGATGCGGCGATCGCCGCCTCGCGCGCCATCGAGTCCGGCGACGCCGACGTCGTCGTGGCCGGCGGCGTGGAGTCCATGACCCGGGCGCCCTGGGTGCTGCCCAAACCCTCGCGGGCCTTCCCCGCCGGCAACACCGAGGCCGTATCCACCACACTGGGCTGGCGGCTGGTCAACCCGCAGATGCCATCGGAATGGACGGTGTCCCTGGGCCACGCCAACGAGGGTGTCGCTGCGCGGCTGGGCATCTCGCGCGAACGCCAGGACACCTTCGCCGCTCATTCCCACGCCCTGGCGGCTACGGCGTGGGCTGACGGGTTCTACGACGACCTAGTCGTCCCCGTACCCGGCGTGGACCTGGCGCGCGATGAGAGCATCCGTCCGACGACGACTGCTGCCACCTTGGCCGGCCTCAAACCAGCCTTCGCCGCGGCGGGCAGCATCACCGCCGGCAACGCGTCCCCGCTCAACGACGGGGCCAGCGCAGTTGTGCTCGGCAGCGAGGCGGCCGCGCAGATGCTTGGCCGTGACCCGCAGGCGCGGATCGCCGGTCGCGCAGCACATGCCCTGGATCCGCAGGACTTCGGCCTGGCACCCATCGAGGCCGCGAACCGGGCTCTGCAGCGCGCCGGAATCTCCTGGTCGGATGTGGGCGCGGTGGAACTCAACGAGGCCTTCGCCGTGCAATCCCTGGCTTGCATCGACGCCTGGGGCATCGACCCGGAGATCGTCAACAACCGCGGCGGCGCCATCGCGATCGGGCATCCGCTCGGCGCCTCCGGCGGACGGATCCTGGGCACCCTCAGCGCTCGACTACAGGAGTCCGGACAGCGATGGGGTGTGGCCGCGATCTGCATCGGCGTCGGGCAGGGCCTGGCCGTGGTGCTGGAGAACGTGGCATGACCGCCGCGATCTGCCCATCGGCCGCCGACGCGGTGGCCGGCATCCGGGATGGCTCGACAGTGCTGATCAGCGGTTTCGGCATGGCCGGGATGCCGGTGCAACTGATCGACGCGCTGATCGCCCAAGGGGCGGGCGACCTCACCGTGGTGTCGAACAACGCGGGCAACGCCGAGACGGGGCTGGCTGCACTGCTGGCCAAGGGGCGCGTCCGCAAGATGATCTGCTCCTTCCCCCGCCAGCACGATTCCTGGGTCTTCGACGACTTGTACCGGGCGGGCAGGATCGAACTCGAGGTCGTGCCGCAAGGCACCCTGGCCGAACGCATGCGCGCCGCGGGCGCCGGCATCCCCGCCTTCTTCAGCCCCACAGGCGCCGGCACTCTGCTGGGTGAGGGCAAGCAGACCCGTGAGTTCGGCGGCAGGGCGCACGTGCTGGAGTCGGCGTTGCACGGCGACGTCGCGCTCATCGGCGCCCACATCGCCGACCGGATGGGAAACGTCGTCTACCGAAAGACCGCCCGGAACTTCGGCCCCGTCATGGCCACTGCAGCTCAGACCACGATCGTGCAGGTCCACCACGTCGTCGAGACCGGTGACCTCGATCCGGAAGCGATCATCACACCGTCGATATTCGTCAACCGCGTGGTGGCGGTAGGAGGCCCGGCATGAGTTTGAACAAGAACGAGATGGCCGCGGTGATCGCTCGGGACATTCCCGCCGGGTCGTACGTGAACCTCGGGATCGGCCAGCCGACGCTGGTCGCCGATCACCTGGCACCGGGATCCGGGGTCGTCCTGCACACCGAGAACGGCATGCTCAACATGGGTCCGGCCGCCGTCGGTGAGCAGATCGATCGCGACCTCACCAACGCCGGCAAGATCCCGGTCACCGAGCTGCCTGGATGTTCGTACTTCCATCACGCCGATTCGTTCGCGATGATGCGCGGCGGGCACATCGATGTGTGCGTGATGGGCGCTTTTCAGGTGTCCGCCCGCGGCGACCTGGCCAACTGGCATACCGGCGCACCCGACGCCATCCCGGCTGTGGGGGGCGCCATGGACCTGGCGACCGGCGCACGGCGAGTGTTCGTGATGATGACCCTGCTGGCCAAGGACGGCAGCCGCAAGCTCGTGCCCTCGTGCACCTACCCACTGACGGGCGTGCGCTGCGTCGATCGCGTGTACACCGACCTCGCGACCTTCGAGATCACCTCCGAGGGGGTGCTGGTCACCGCCACCTACGGGCCCAGTTTCGCCGACCTGGTCGAGATGCTCGATGTCCCGCTGGTGGATGCCACGTAACCAGCGACGCAAGGAAGGACCCCGGCTCACCCTCATCAAGCCGGGGTCCTCAAACCGTCGACCGCCCCCTCAGAGCGGCCAACGGGGTCATCGGGTGGCCACGTCACATGGCCAGGTGCTTCGCCGGATCCACGGGGGTCCGGTTCTTGCTGATCTCGAAGTGCAGGTGGGGGCCGGTTGAATTGCCGGTGTTGCCCAGGTCGCCGATGTGCTCACCACGGGCCACCGTCTGACCCCTACGCACCTCGATGCTGGACAGGTGCGCGTACAGGCTGCGGGTTCCGTCGCCGTGAGCGACCTCGATCATGTTGCCGTAGGCACCAACCGGGCCCGACGCGACGACCTTGCCGTCGTCCACGGCAACGATGGGGGTGCCCATGGGGGCAGCAAAGTCCAGCCCCGTGTGCCGCCCGGAACTCCAGTAGGGGCCACTGCGACCGAAGGTGGCCGAGATCGTGTAGTTGCTGGTCGGCACCTGCAGGCCTTCGGCCTCGGCCGCGGCCTTGAAGTTCACATCGTGCCCCATGAAGTCCATCCCGGCTTCGGGAACGGCGGCAGTTGCGGGGGTAGCGGCAAAGCCAAGCGCGGCGGTGGCCGTGAGGGCGGCGATCGCGAACACTGAGGTCTTCATGAGGGGATTTCCTTCTTCCGCCCGGTGAGGGGTTTTCCGGACAGGTCAGTGATCCCCGAACTGCGCGCGCTTCACACCAGAAAACGATGTGATCTGAGGAACACCTGCGGCGCTTGCCCCACATGGCACGGATCCGCGTCGATCGGCGAGCGCAATCCGCCCTACTCCAGGGTCCCCGCGTTGCGCATGCCGAACGGCACGTGCACAGACGGCGCAAATCGCCGAGTCGATGTCAGGTGCGAGGTCTGGTCGTCGAAGTAGATGTGCGGACGCAGCACCTCGACGACATTGCCCTTGTCCGCACCGGCCAGGAAGAACATGTCGTCCACCTCCACGCCCCAGGTGCGCAGCGTGTTGATGGCACGCTCGTGGGCGGGAACGCTGCGAGCGGTGATCACTGCCACGCGCAGTCGCCCCGGGCCTCCGAGCACCTCTCGCTCCTTGCGCTGCAAGGCGGCAACGCCGGTGAGGAATCCTTGCAGGGGGCCGGGGTTGTGCGGCACGGACAGCCGCTGCGCCTCATGATGCTGGAACCCGGCGATTCCCCCGGCCGCGAAAGCCTCCTCGGCCTCATCATCGGCAAGCACCCCGTCGAAGTCGAAGGCGATGCGCACCCCCTCGTCCTCGGCATCATCAGCATGGGCCGAGGCCAGCACCTGACCCGCCGGGACTCCCGCCTGGATGGCCGCACGTACCGAGGCTTCATCCCAACTCAGGAACAGTGACACCCCGAACGCCGGGCAGTAGGCGAAGGGAGCGGCGCCCGACGTGAACACCGCGCGGATGACCGGCAGGCCATAGTGCTCGACGCTGCGCATGATGCGCAGGCCCGTGACGGCACTGTTGCGCGACATCACGATCACGTCCACCAACGGGTCGTCGACACGACTGGGGTCGAGGTAGTTCAGCTTGAGCATCCGTGAGATGAACGGCATCGCCACCCCCGCCGGCAGCGGATCGTCGAGGTGCTCGTCCTGGAATCTGTGATACGCCTGCGGACCCTCCTCGAGGAACACCGCATCCGGCTTGCGTAGGTCGAAGAGCGCACTGGACGCCACCCCGATGACAAGCCGGTCGGACGTGTCGTTCACCGTGGCGATGCTACTCCGGCGGGGCCGACAGTGCTGTGCTGCTGAGTTGGAGCCAAGTCATCAGTTCGTCGCGCGCCCGGCTCACCTCCGGTCGCCGTGTCGCGGCCAGGACTGACGAACCGCTGCAGGGCAACGACAACAGTCCACCCGAAACGTGTCAGAGGTGCGCGCTACCGTGGCAGCGACAAGGAATCGGGGCGAATCTTCTTGGGCGTTCACGTACACCGCAGCGAGCGGACAGACACCTTGCTCGTGGGCCTGGCCGAGCTGCTGCGCACGGTTCCTGACGACCCGTTCACGCCCGACATCGTGGCAGTGCCCACCCCGGGGATCGAGCGGTTCATCTCCCAGGGTCTCGGCCTGCATCTGGGGACCAGCCCCGGCCTCACCGACGGCGTCTGCGCCAACGTACTGTTCCCCTCGCCATCAGCAGTCATCGATGGCGTCATCGCGCAGACCAGTGGCATCCCCCGCGACGTCGACCCATGGCTGGCCCAGCGTTTGGTCTGGCCGCTCTTGGCGGTCATCGACGCCGCCCTGGACGAACCCTGGTGTGAAGCCCCGCGACGCTACTTGGCTGGCCCGCGGGTCGATCGCCGATTCGCATTCGCCAGCAGGCTGGCCGGATTGTTCACCGCGTACTCCGCCCAGCGCCCAGATCTACTCCTGGCGTGGGCCGCAGGTCACGACGACGTCGACCCCGACCTCGCCTGGCAGCCGCAGCTGTGGCGCAGGCTGCGCGAGCAGATCGGCACACCCAGCCCTGCTGAGCGCCTGCACAGCGCATGTGCCGCGATCACCGAGGGCCCGCACCTGATCGATCTGCCGCAGCGGCTTTCGATCTTCGGGACAAGCCGACTACCCTCCAAACATCTGCAGGTCCTGGGGGCACTCGGCGTTCACCGCGATGTGCACCTGTGGCTCGCCGATGCCTCCCCCGCTTCGTGGAACCAATTACCCCCGCCGCCGAAGACCCGCCGCCGCGCCGACACATCCGTGTCGACCGTCGTCCATCCCCTGCTGCGTTCGCTGGGCCGCGACGCCCGCGAGCTGCGGATGAGGCTGTCCTTCGACACCGATGAGTATCTGCCCGCACCGCTGTCCGCCACCTCCCTGCTGGGCAGGTTGCAGCACCAGATCCGGGACAACACGGCCCCGCTGCCCGCATCACTGGAACCAGCGGACCGGTCGATCACGGTCCACGCCTGCCACGGTCAGCCTCGGCAGGCCGAAGTCATTCGCGAGGTCGTGCTTGGGCTGCTCGAGTCAGACCCCACGCTGCAGGCCCGGGACATCCTCGTCATGTGCCCGGATCTGGACGCCTTCGCCCCGCTGCTGTCAGCGGCGTTCACAGCTGCGGACACGACGGCGTCGTTGCGCGTGCGGATCGCTGACCGCACACCCGAGCAGTCCAACGAGGTCCTCGCCGCGCTGGCCGCTCTGCTCGATCTGGTGACGGGAAGAGCCGAGTTGTCGGCTCTGCTGGACTTCGCCGGCCGGGAGCCGGTGTCCATGAAGTTCGCGTTCGACGAGGACGCGCTGGAGCGTCTTGAGGTGCTCACCGCGCAGGCCGGAATCCGGTGGGGTCTGGACGCAGAGCATCGTTGCGATTATCAACTGCAGGTGTCCACCGGCACCTGGTCGTGGGGCCTGGACCGACTCCTGCTCGGCGCGGCGCTCTCGGAGGAGGGCCTGCCGCTGCTCGCGGGGGTCCTGCCCGTCGACGACGTACAAAGCGCCGACATCGCCCTGGTCGGCCGCCTGGCGGAGCTGGTGAACCGCCTGCAACAGGTGCGCACCACACTGCGGGGCCGACACCCGATCGAGGCGTGGCGCCGGATTCTCGCCGACATCGTCGACGACTTCATGCACGTGGTGGGACCTGATGCGTGGCAGGTGCCCAATGCTCTGGGCGCCCTGGCCGGATTGACGGACACCGCCGGCCCCTACGCCACGACGGTCACCCTGTCCTTGGCCGACATCCGATGGCTGCTGCGGGCACTGCTGACTGGCAGGCCGACGCGTTCCAACTTCCGTTCCGGCGACCTCACCGTGTGCGGCTTGGCCCCCATGCGCTCGGTGCCGCACCGAGTGATCTGCCTGGTGGGCATGGACGACGCGGTGTTCCCCCGCAGCCTCACCCCCGACGGTGACGACGCCCTGGCCCGCGATCCTCACCTTGGTGAGCGCGATGTCCACAGTGAGGACCGGCAGGTACTGCTCGACGCCATCATGGCGGCCGTCGATCATCTGGTCATCACGTACACCGGGGCGGATGACCGGACCAACCAGCCCCGCCCACCATGTGTTCCACTCAGCGATCTGCTAGACACCCTCGACACCATGACCCATGGCGCGGCGCGCGAACAGCTCCGGATCACCCACCCACTGCAGCCCTTCGATGCACGCAACTTCACCGGCGGGACCCTGGGCCTGCCGGGCCCGTTCAGTCACGACGTGGGCGCGTTGGCCGCTGCCCGGCAGGCGGTGCGACCGCGCCACCCGGCCCCGTCGCTGCTGGTCACGCAGATCGCTGACGTGACGATCACGGACCTCTCCCCGCGCGAACTGGGGACGTTCCTGTGCTCACCGATCGCCACGTTCGTGAGATCGCGGCTGGGCATCTCACTGCGCGGCGAGGACGATCCGCCGCCCGAGCAGATTCCGATCGCCCTCGATGGCCTGGGGCGCTGGCAGGTCGGCGAGCGCGCGCTGCGACTACTCAACCGCGGAGAACCCGTGGCGGCCGTGGCAGCGGCCGAGCGGGCACGCGGACAACTGCCGCCGGGTGCACTGGGTGTCGAGGTACTCACAGAGGTCGGCCGCGACGCCTCCGGTGTGGCCAGTCGCTACGCGGCCCTGCGATCCGGCGATCCCCGCCAGGTCGGGGTGGACATCGACACCGGCAACGGCGTCCGCATTGTCGGGGCCGTCCCGGACGTCTACGGCCAGCACCTCGTGCGCGCCACCTTCTCCAAGTCCAAACCCCGCGATGAGTTGCGCCTGTGGCCGGACCTGCTGGCCCTGGCGGTCACTGACCCGCAGAGCCGCTGGCAGGCCCACATGGTCACCAAGAACGGCGGGGTGACGCTGACTGCCCCACCAGCGCCGGAGGCTCTCGAAATCCTGATCTCCTTGGTCGATCTGTATCGCGCCGGCCTGCGCTCACCCCTGCCCTTGCCGGCGGCGACCAGCCATTCCTACGCACAACGCCGTGCCCGCGGCAGCAGCCCTTCGGCGGCCGTGCGGGCCGCGCAGTTCCAGCATTGGCAGCCGAGCTACGGGGCCGACCGCGACGCGCCGGAGATCGTCGCCCTGTGGGGCGCGGAGGCCGGGATCGATGTTCTGCTGCGCGAACCGCCCGGCGCCGACGAGAACTGGTTCGACGAGGACACCAGATTCGCCATGTTGGCACGCCGGGTCTGGGCGCCGATCATCGCGGCTCGGGAGACCTCATGAGCCGAGCCCTGCCCTTCGATCCGCTCGCCGCGCTGCCCACGGGGACCACCTTGCTGGAGGCCAGTGCCGGCACGGGCAAGACGTACACCATCGCCGCGCTGGCCACCCGCTACATCGCCGAGGGCATCACCACCATCGACGAGATGCTCATCATCACGTTCGGTCGAAGCGCCACCCGCGAGTTGCGGGAACGGGTGCGGGAATCGCTGACCCGCGCCCGCGATGCCCTGCGGTCCGGGACACCGCAGACCGACGTCGTCATCCAGCAACTGCTCAGCCTCCCCCAGCAGGAGCGACAGGCGGCCGCCGATCGCCTGGCCCGCGCCGTGGCCGACTTCGACGCAGGAACGATCGCTACCACCCACCAGTTCTGCATGCACGCGCTGGCGGGCCTGGGGATCATCGCCGACACCGACCCGGGCGAAGTGTTCGTCGAGAGCATCACCGACCTGATCGACGAGGTGGTCGACGACTTCTACGTGCGCAAATACGGCGGCCCCCCGGCAGCCGAGGCGCGGATCCCCTACGACGAGGCCAAGCGACTGGCCCGCGCGGCAGTCGGTGACCCACAGGCAGCACTGGACGCCGGACCGGTCGAGGCCACGACGATCCAGGCGACCAGGCTCGCCTTCGCACAGGCGGTGCGCAATGAGGTCCTGCGTCGCCGCCGCGCCCGCCGACTGGTCACCTTCGACGATCTGGTGCTGCGCCTGCAGGACGCCCTCGCCGACGACAATGCCCGGCAGCGGCTGCGGGAGAACTACCAGGTCGTGCTGGTTGATGAGTTCCAGGACACCGACCCGGCCCAGTGGAGCATCCTGCGCCACGCGTTCCACGGCCACCGGACGTTGATACTGATCGGGGACCCGAAACAGGCCATTTACGCCTTCCGCGGGGCTGATGTGTTCAGCTACCTCGACGCCGCGGGGCACGCCGATCACCATGCCACTCTGCCCACGAACTGGCGCAGCGACGCCGCAGTGGTCAAGGGGGTCGAGGCGATGCTCGGCGGGTTGGAGTTGGGTGATACCCGGATCACGGTGCATCCGGTCGGAAGTTCCCATCCGCACCCTCGAATCGTCGGGATCCCAGGTGATGCGCGGGTGCGATTGCGGACGCTGTGTCCGGAAGAGCCGCCGGGTGTCGGCGTGCAGCGCAAAGCCGTGGCAGCCGACGTCGCCGCTGACATCGTGGACCTGCTCAGCGGGCCGGTCCGGCTGAACACCGAAGCGGGCATCCGGCCCGTCGCCGCTGGTGACATCGCCGTCCTGGTGGGCACGCACCGGCAGGCTGCCAGCGTTCACGATGCGCTCACCGCGGCCGGTGTGCCCGTGGTCGTGAACTCGGCCAGTAGCGTCTTCGCGACTCCGGCCGCAGCCCAGTGGGCGACGCTGCTGGCCGCGATGTTGCGCCCCCGCGGGGCGGCATTACGCGATGTGGCGCTGACCGACTTCCTGGGCCATACACCGCAGGAACTCGCCAGCGCGGGCGAGCTGACGGACGCGGCCGTGGCCTGGCAGGTGCGTGGCTGGGCGCAGGTCCTGCGCGAGGGCAGCGTGGCCCAACTCGTGGTGGCGATGGAGCAGGACGGCCTCGCGGCTCGGGTGCTGTCACGCACCGGCGGGGAGCGCGAC
>Ga0208938_1001458_pt1 | contig 13803 bp, 16 predicted proteins | sample AD_UKC125_MetaG_FD_184434 | JGI IMG/M metagenome (GOLD analysis project Ga0208938, IMG submission 184434) | Active sludge microbial communities of municipal wastewater-treating anaerobic digesters from USA - AD_UKC125_MetaG (SPAdes) (version 2) | ecosystem: Engineered > Bioreactor > Anaerobic >... | reverse complement strand
GCCTGCCGAAGCTGCCGCAAAGCCCGCGCCAGCCGCGAAGAAGGTGACGACGGCCAAGAAGGCACCGGCCAAACCTGCCGCGAAGAAAGCAGCGGTGAAGAAGGCCCCGGCGACACCCAAGAAGGCCCCGGCGACACCCAAGAAGGCGCCCGCGAAGGCGAAGAAGGCCGCCCCCAAACCGACGGCGAAGAAGGCCGCACCGGCGGAGAAGTAATCCTGGGCCTGGCCACGGTGGAGACGATGGCCCTAACCATCACTTCACCGTGGCCATCCAGGCGGGCTCGTTATCTCCCTGACGGCAGTTCAGGTTTGTTCGGCCGGGAGAGTTTGAATCGCTTGCGGAACTCCTCGATGAAAACCTTGCGGATGGCTTCGATGTCCTGGTCCTGACCAGTCATCAGGTACTTCTCCAGGACAGCCACCCAGGCCCAGCCCATGGCCGTGGTCATGCTGGCAGCGACCGATCCGGAGATCACCATTGCGGCCGGCTGGCCACCGGGGACGACACGCAGGAGCGAGGAGACCATCCAGCGCCCCGCTGTGGTGGCCCCGGAGGCCATCATCAGCGAACCCACCAGCGAAGCCAATTGTGCCGAGCCCATCCGGCTTCCATAGGCCGCGGTGAGCTTGGCGATCATCCCGATCTGCAGGGGAACTAGGATCGCCGCGTCGGAAAACGGAATCGGGGTGGCGCCGGTGGCCAAGGCAGACGCCGCGCTTGCTGTAATGATCTTCTTAGAAGCCTGTCTTTTCCGCCCCCAGTCGAGCTGCTGGGCAGCCGAAAGGGCGGCCGTGGCCGCGTCGGGGATGGTCTCGAAGGTTGCGTCCAGCAACTCCTGCAGACCAAAAACCACGGTCCCCAGGAACGGGTCCGGCTTGGCGTTGGTCAGGTAGACCCGGGCGCCGGCCGCCAACGGCAGGCCCAGGCCCGCGATGTACTCGGCGAACTCGATCGCCTCGGCATGGATCCGCCCGTCGACATTACGCGGCACCTGCGTCAGCACGAAGATCACCGGTAAGCCCAGATCGTGCAACCGGCGCACGAAACTGGCCTGATGGTCCTCAAAGCGCCGGTCGCTCCAGCGCACGGTGTACCAGGCTGCGTGAATCTGCTCGATCGCCGCGGCCTGCCGGGTGCCTTCCACCAGGTCGGACAGCGCAGCGAGGATCCGGTCGCCTGCCTCCCCGGTCTCGAAGCCGCGCGAGTCGTAGATCCCCAAAACGCCGTCGGGGTGTACGTAGTAGTCCAGCCCCATGGTCACGGGCCGACCCGTTCCGGTCGCTGCCACGTCGTCACCGAAGATTGCGTTGACCAGCGTGCTCTTGCCGGTACCCGTCTTGCCGAAGATGGCCAAGTTGAAACGCCCCAGCGCCGTTAACGCCTGGGCGTACTCCTCGCGGTACATCTTCCCGATGTCGGCATTGCTGAAGTCCTTCACCACTCAAGGCTATGGTGCCGACGCAAGAGACGCCGTTGAACCGGGGACGGGGGTGCGACCTTGTGCGGCCTGCCCAATCAGTTGTTCACGACGGTTGGTTCACTTTCCGCCATGAGCCTTATAGCGGAAAGTGAACCAACGTGCGGAAACCGACCACGCCCGGAGCTCACCAGGGCCACACCCAGTCCCGCACCTCGGGCATGTCCTCGCCACTGACCCTGATGTAGTGCTTGTGAGACACCCGCTTGTCAACCATCTCCTGGCGCAGGCCGGCGGCGTTCGCGCCAAGTCCGGGCACCCGGTCGATCACATCGATGACCAGATGGAAGCGATCGATGTCGTTGATCACGCACATGTCGAAGGGAGTCGTCGTGGTGCCCTCCTCCTTGTACCCGCGCACATGCAGGTTGTCGTGTCCATTGCGCGAGTACGTCAGTCGGTGGATCAGCCACGGATAGCCGTGGTAGTTGAAGATGATCGGCCGGTCACTGGTGAACATCGCGTCGAACTCCGCGTCCGTGAGCCCGTGCGGATGCTCGGAGTGCGGCAGCAGGCGCATCAGATCCACGACATTGACCACCCGCACCCGCAGGTCCGGCAGACGTTCGCGCAGAATCGCGACCGCTGCCAGCGTCTCCATCGTGGGAACATCCCCCGCACAGGCCATCACGACGTCGGGCTGTTGACCGGAGTCCGAGGACGCCCAGTCGAAGATCCCGAGCCCGCGCGTGCAATGCAGACGGGCCTGCTCTGCATCCAGCAGATCCAACACCGGCTGTTTGCCGGCCACTACGACATTGACGTAATCGCGACTGCGCAGGCAGTGCTCCATCGTGGACAGCAAGGTGTTGGTGTCCGGCGGGAGATACACCCGGATGACACCGGGCTTCTTGTTCACGACATGGTCGATGAAGCCGGGGTCCTGGTGGGAGAACCCGTTGTGGTCCTGGCGCCACACATGGGAGGTCAGCAGGTAGTTCAGCGAGGCGATGGGTGCCCGCCACCCGATGTCCTGGGTGGTGTTGAGCCACTTGGCGTGCTGGTTGAACATCGAGTCGACGATGTGGATGAAGGCCTCGTAACAGGAGAACAGGCCGTGGCGCCCCGTCAACAGGTAACCCTCCAGCCAGCCCTGGCAGGTGTGTTCGCTGAGGATCTCCATGACCCGACCCTCCCGACCGAGGAAGCCGTCCCACTCCTCGTCCAGGATCTGCGCCTCCCAGGTCTTCTTCGTTACCTCCAGCACCCCGGCGAGCCGGTTGGACTCCGTTTCGTCAGGGCCGAAGATCCGGAAGTTGCTGGAATCGTCGTTCATCGCCATCACATCGCGCAGGAAGCTGCCGAGCACCCGCGTGGGCTCATGCACCTCCCGGGCCGGCGACGCGATCGGCACGCAGTAGTCCATCCAGTCGGGCATGCGCAGGGCCCGCAACAACCGGCCCCCATTGGCGTAGGGCTGGTCGGACATACGTTTGGTGCCTGCGGGAGCCATGGCCAGCAGATCGGCGGCGGGGCGGCCCTGGGCATCGAAGAGGTTCTGTGGCTGGTACGACTTCAGCCACTGCTCCAGCTGCCGAGCATGGTCAGGATTGTCATGGGTGTCATGCAGCGGGACCTGATGGCTGCGCCAGGTCCCTTCCACCTGCTTGCCGTCGACCACTCGTGGACCCGTCCAGCCCTTCGGACTGCGCAGGACGATCATCGGCCACTGGCCACGGGTGGTCTTCCCACCTTCTCGGGCGGCGCGCTGGATCTCCGCAATCTCGGACAGCGCGGTGTCCAGGGTGGCGGCCATCAGGTGGTGCATGTGCTCGGGGTCGTCACCCTCCACGAAATGGGGTTTCCAGCCGTACCCCACCAGCAGGGCGGTGAGCTCCTCATGTGGGATCCGGGCGAGCACGGTCGGATTGGCGATCTTGTAGCCGTTGAGGTGCAGGATGGGCAGGACGGCACCGTCGGTCACCGGGTTGAGGAACTTGTTGCTGTGCCACGACGCGGCCAGCGGTCCCGTCTCGGCCTCACCATCGCCGATCACACAGGCCACTAGCAGTTCCGGGTTGTCGAATGCGGCGCCGAAGGCATGGCTCAGCGAGTAGCCGAGTTCCCCGCCCTCGTGGATCGAACCAGGGGTCTCCGGCGCCACGTGCGAGGGGATGCCCCCCGGGAAGGAGAACTGCTTGAACAGCGCGCGCATCCCCGCCTCGTCCTGGGAGATGTCCGGGTAGTACTGCGAATAGGTGCCCTCCAGCCAGGCGTTCGCGACCAGTGCCGGCCCGCCATGACCGGGACCCGCGATGTAGATCATGTCCAGGTCATCGCGGTTGATGACCCGGTTGAGGTGGGCGTAGATGAAGTTCAGGCCCGGCGTGGTCCCCCAGTGCCCGAGCAGGCGCGCTTTGATGTCTTCGGCCGACAGCGAACGGCGCAGGAGTGGGTTGTCGAGCAGGTAGATCTGCCCCACTGACAAGTAGTTGGCAGCCCGGAACCAGCGGTTGAGCCCTTCTACCTCGGCGGCGGACAACCGTTCTGGGCTGACCTTGACCTTGCTGGTCGACGGATTAGCCTTCGCGGTGCGGGTGGGGGTCTCTCGTTTGGTTTTCGACGCCATGTTCGCACCTTTGCGCAGATGCCGCGCTCAGGCCAGTCGGCGCGCTGGTGGTCAGGCATGGACCGGTGTGGTCCCATGGAGGTATGAGTAACGACGACGACATCGAGCGCCTGTTGCGCGAGGTGAACAGCATGACCAGCCCGGGAGCCCAACCGCCGGCGAAACGACCTGATGCCGAGGTGGCTCAGCAGTCCAGCGGGGGCTCCGCCGCCATGGTCCTGGTGATCTCAGCGGTGATCGGGATCGTGGGCTGGGTACTGGGCTTCCTGCCCTTGGTCGATGGCGTCTGGCTGGGCCTCGGAGGGTTCCTCGGCTCCTTCCTCGCCTTGACCGTCTACCGCCGCCTCAGCTAACCGCCGCTGCTGGAACACCGGCCGCAGTAGCCGGTAGGTGACGTATGCCGCGAAGAGGAAGAGCGGCCAACCCATGACGATCTTGGCCGCACCCAGCGCCTCTACCCAGCCGGCCAGGTAGAGCGGCACCTGCACCAGGATGCGGCTACCGAACAGAAGGACCCACACCCAGGTGGCGGCCGCGAAAGTGCGCCGCAGTTCCGGGTCTTTGCGCCAGCCGCTCGGGTCGCCGGTGAACATCCCCACGACCACCCCCATCAACGGCCAGCGCACCGCCAGCGAGATCAGGAAGGCGGACCCGTAGGCCACGTTGACGATCAGACCCCACAGGAAGAAGTCGCGCGCCTGCCCGGTTCGGGCACTGACCCAGGCGGAGATCGCCACGCCGGCGAAACCAGCCAGGATCTGGGTGAGCGGCTCCTTGCGTAGCAGCCGCAGCACCAGGATGACCGCTCCCGTACCCAGTGCTGCGTACAGAGCGGGGCGCAACTGGCGACCGTCGAACATGTAGACCAGCAGGAACACCACGGACGGCAGTCCGGAGTCGATCATGCCCCGCCAGCCTCCGATGGCACGCTCCAGCAGGACAGCCTCCGGATGGGCCTGCTGGTTGCTCACCCGATGCTCGGGATCGTCAGCTCGTACTCAGGGTTGAAGATGACCTTCCGGCCGTCACGAATGGCGACGCGGCCGCGAGCGCTGATCTTGCGGCTGGGCACGATACCGGTGAGGCGGCGACGCCCCAGCCAGACGAGGTGCACCATACCGGATTCATCGGACACGTCAGCCTCGAAGGACTCCACCCCACCGCTGGGGTGCAGCGTCACGCTGTGGACGTGGCCGCTGACCTCCACCACATCACCGATCTCGGCATCACAGATCTGCACATGCTGGCACCTTTGGCCCGTGCTGGTCCGCGCGCTCCAGGACTTCTGAACTGACACACTCCCAGGGTACCCGCGCTGGGCCACAATGAAAGGGTGAGCGCCTGCCTGCTGTTGCACGGTGCCGGTTCCACCCCTGAGTTCATCCAGCGGGCGTTCGGCCCGGCGGTGCGATCCGCCGGTTTCGACCTCGTCGCACCGGACCTGGCGGGGCTCGATCTACCGGCCATCGTCCGGCGCATCGAAGCGACGCGCTTCGATGCGCTCGGCGGGGTATCCCTGGGCGCCCACGCCTGCGCGTTGTACGCGGCCAGGGTCGCCTGGCAGGGTCCGCTTTACGCGGTGATGCCCGCCTGGACGGGGCCGCCCGGCCCCGTCGCAGCCCTCACGGCGCACACGGCCCATCGCATCGAGCAGACATCCGTGGCGCAAGTCCTGGCTGACATCACTGCGACCGCCCCCGATGACTGGGTCACCGCTGAACTGGTCCGCGCCTGGTCGTCGATGGAGGCTGCGGACCTCGTCGCAGCCCTGCGGGTGGCCGCCGATCAGCCCGCACCGACAGCCGCCGATCTGGCTGACCTGCGTACCACTACGACGATCGTGGCGTTGGCCGACGATCCGACGCATCCCCAGGACGTAGCCAGGCAGTGGGCGGAATTGAGTTCGGCCACGCTGCACGTCGTGGCGCGTGATGCCGGAGCACGGGGGTTGGCCCGCTGGCTCCCGCAGGCCTTGGTCAGCGGGTCTCGGTGATCTCCGGACCCCGTTCGAAAGGCTCCAGATCCTCGAACCGCGCGTCCTCCTCGGCCTCGTCCTCGACCATCTCCTCGGTCTCAAGACCTGCGGGCGGGGTGAGAGGAATCAGATCCCCTGGCGCCATGGGCCGCTCACCGCGATCCACGACACAGCCCGAAATGATGTCCTCGAAGAACTCGCCCATGCCCTCGTCAGTGGCGGCCGTGCCCATGAACATGCCCCGGATGAACCAGCGCGGGCCCTCGGCTCCGATGAACCGTGCGGCCTGGAATCCGCTGTTGCCCTCCGCGTCCTGAGCTGGGACATTTCCCAGCAGTTCGGGTCCGAATCGGCCGTCCTCCTTGCGCACCATCTGGCCACCGGCGTTGGTGATCTCGTTCTCCAGCTCCTCCATCACCTCAAGCCAGAAACCACCCGACCGGGGCGCGGCGACGGCCATCAACTGCAGGGCGGCCTGCCGCTCCTCCAACACGACGATGGCCAGCGCGAAGCTGTTCGACTCCTCGTTGTGTCCCTCAAGGTGCAATTGCATGTTGTCCACGATCGGGATGCGCAGCCCGCCGAGGTCCACCCTGGCGATCTCATCGTCCGGAGCGGCGCTGACGTCGTAGGGCCCGGCGTGCTGATCCGTACTCACCTCGACTACCTCAGCGGCCATCTCGTCGACCACCACCGCCTCGTCGACTCCCGTGGTCTGCTCTGGCTCGGATCCGCCCTTACGTCGCTTGAACACTCACATCTCCTTGTCCTGGAACTGTCCCACCGTAACGCGCACGATCAGGGCTGCGCGCCGCGATGGCCCCCTGTCGATCCGAAGCCGCCCGTGTCGCGCGCCGAACCCGGCAACTGCGACACCTCGATCAACTCCACGTGCGGCACCTCTTGCACCACGAGCTGGGCGATCCGGTCCCCCCGCCGAAATTCAACGCTCTGGTGGCCATCCAGGTTGATCAGGATGACACCGATCTCACCGCGGTAGCCGGCGTCGATCGTGCCTGGACCGTTGACGACACCGACGCCGTGTTTGGCGGCCAGGCCGCTGCGGGGGTGCACGAATGCGGCGTACCCCGCAGGCAACGCGATAGCCACGCCCGTTGGCACCAAAGCCCGCTCACCCGGCGCGAGTGTGACATCGGTACGTGCGTACAGGTCCAAGCCGGCGTCCCCAGGATGAGCGAAGCCCGGCAGCGGCAAATCGGCGTCGAGACGGTGCACCAGCAGGTTCACGGGTTCACCTCAAGACCCTCGCCGGTGCGCTGATGAGCGGCCCGGGCGACGTCCTCAGCACGACCGTTGGCGACGAAATGGGCCAGCGGGACCTGCAGGAACAAGGCGGAGGCGGTGAGGGCCACGGGTCCGTCGGCACCCAGGCGCCCGACGGCGCGCGTGTAGACCTTGCGCCCGGACTGCCCCACCAGCCAGGCGTCGATGTGCAGCACCGAACCGACCGGGACAGGACGGCGGAAGTCCGTTTCGAGCCGCGCGGTGACGGCCGGTGCCAGCAGTAGCCAGTTCAACGCGCCGAGGGCCTCGTCGAAGGCCGTACTCAGCAGGCCCCCGTGTGCCAGGCCGGGGGCTCCTTGATGATCCTGGGTGACGTCGAACGTGGCGTGGATACTCAACTCGCCGGCAGTGACGGTCATGTGCAGTCCGGCTGGGTGGCCGCGACCGCAGCCGTAGCACATGTCGTAGTGGCTGGGCACCTGCTCACCCACCGGTACGGCGTTCGGGTGCCGTCCGGGGAGTACCGAGTCGGCGGGTGGAGAGGTGGGGCTATCGGGCCAGGTCAACGCGGGTGCCACGACCCGATCCTATGACCGCGTGCATGGGCTGCCCGGGGGGTGGGGAGAATTGTGGTCATGACGTATCGCGAGGTCATCCGTCCCCCCTGGTGGCTGTATGCCACCGCGGTCATCTTGGTCCTGCTCTTCAGCTTCACCTTCGCCGCTGTCATCACCCTGCCGGTGGCAGCCGTGGTCTTCGTGCTGCTGTCGGGCGTGGTCCTGTGGGTGGTGGACCGCCGCAAACTCGTTCTTTACGTCGATGAGACCACATTCCACGTAGGTGAGGTTGACATCGCTCGCGACGACATCCTGGACGCGGTAGCCCTGGACAGGCAGGGCCTGTGGGAGGTTGCCGGTCCGGACGCCGATGGCAGGGCCACGATGGTGCTGCGCAACTTGGCCACGAAACAGGGCGTCAAGGTGGACCTCGCCAGCGGTTCCAGTCCCTACTGGCTGATCAGCAGCAGGAAGCCCAAGGACTTGGCGTCGTGCCTGAATCACGGCGCCTAAACCCGCCGCCACGCCGATAGGATCGATGTAAGCGACCATCCCCAGGAGGCACCTATGAACCCGCGTCTATTGACCCCTCTCGTATCCGCTGGCGCCGCCTGGGCGACTCGCAAGGGACTCAATACCGCCTACGCTCGCCGCCACGAAGGTGTCGTACCCAATCGCGACGACACCCAGGTGCCGTTCCGGCAGGTCATATTCTGGTCGATCGCCACGGCAGTCGTGGTGGCAGTCGTCGACGTGGCCGTGCAGCAGGGAATGGCGCGCCTCGTGGAGCGCCGGGAGCTCGCCGCATCGTCCTGAACCCCTGAACAACGTCGATGCCGGGTTCTTTTCAGAACCCGGCATCGTTATGCTCGCGGTCTAATCGAACCGCTTTGCAGCGATCAGTCGGCGCACTCAGTGCAGACCAGCATTCCGTTCTTGTCGCTGGCCAACTGGCTTCGGTGGTGCACCAGGAAGCAGACAGAACACGTGAATTCGTCCTCCTGCTTCGGTACCACCTGGACAGTCAGCGCCTCGTTGGACAGATCCGCCCCGGGTAGCTCGAGGCTCTCCGCAATCTCCGTCTCGTCCTCATCGACCCCACCGCTGACGGTCTTGACACGACCCTGCAACTCCTCCAGGGAGTCCTCGGCCATCTCTTCATCAGTCTTGCGCGGCGCGTCGTAATCGGTAGCCATTCCCTCTCCTGCTCATCTGTTGACGGTCGATGCAACACCGCGGGGGACAATTTCATGCCCGAAGTGGTTTCGAGCCGAGATGTTGCCATATTTTCCGTCTCGAAGACAGACCGACGGCGGGATCCATACGTAACGTTGGTCACATTGCCATCAGTGTCACCCCCCGTGGTGAGATGACTGCATGCCACTTTACGCGCTTGGCGACCGCCTGCCCACGATCCACGCCTCCGCTTTCGTGCATCCTGATGCCGTCATTATCGGAGATGTGACGATCGGAGCGTTGTCCACGGTCTGGCCCACTGCCGTTTTGCGCGGTGACCACGGCTCGATCCGCGTGGGCGAGCAGACCTCCATTCAGGACGGCACCATCGTTCACTGCACGAGCACGCTGGACACCGTGATCGGCAGTCGCGTCGTTGTCGGCCACAACGTCCATCTGGAAGGCTGCACGATCGAGGACGATTGCCTGCTGGGCTCGGGCAGCGTCGTGCTGCACCGGGTCATCGTGCGGCAGTGGGCTCTCGTCGGGGCGGGCGCGGTCGTCGCCAACGGGACCGAGGTCCCCAGCCATGCGATGGCGCTGGGCGTGCCCGCGGTCATCAAGCCCGACCGCGTGCGTGAGGGCGACTTCAACCAGGCCGTGTCGACCTACGTGGGGAACGCCAGTTGGTATGCCCGCGACCTGCGTCGCCTGGACTAGGGCCCGGCTGGGGCAGGGCTGCCCTTTCGAAGGCACCGTCGACGACTCCCACGGCCAACGCGTTCGTCCGGTGCCCAGCCGTTCGGCGTGTCGCGACCGAAACTGACGAACCGCTGTACCGCGGACGAACGTCTGCCAAGACCGCGGCGAGCCATTCGTCCCAGCCCACAATTACGCGGCGGAGGCGACCCCCACCCCTCGACCTACCAGAGCGCGATGGCGATCTCAGCCCAAGCCAACTCCAACGACGCTGCCCAGCGCGTACGTCACCGCTGCCGCGCCACCGCCCACGAGCACTTGCCGAAGGGCCGAGCGCGCAACTCCCAAACCCGAGAGCCGACCGACCGTGCCACCGACGAGCACCATGGCGGCCAACGCAAAACCGATCGCCAGCCACAACGCACCGACGCCGGTGAGGAACAGGTACGGAACCACGGGGACGAGGGCGCCAGCCGCGAACGCCAGGAAACTGGAGGCGGCCACCTTGCGTGGATTGCCCAGGTCATCGGGATCCAGCCCGAGTTCCTCGCGGGCGAGGGTGTCAAGGGCCGTCGCGGGATCAGCCATGATGCGTTCGGCAGTACGGCGCGCCGTCTCCTTGTCCAGTCCCTTTGCCCGGTACAGCAACTCCAGTTCCCGCTGTTCCTCCAAGGGTTTGTCGCGCAACTCCTCGGCCTCCAATCGCAGTTCCCGACGGAAGAGGTCGGTCTGGCTGGCCACGCTGACGTACTCACCGGCCGCCATGGAGAACGCTCCCGCCAGAAGCCCTGCGAAACCTGCGAACAACACAGTGGCGGACGACACGCCCGAGCCGGCGAAACCCATCACGAGGGCAGTGTTCGACACCAGTCCGTCACTGACACCGAAGATGGCCGCTCGCAGAGCCCCGGACTTGTCGGTCCGGTGCCAGGGCTCGGCCGCATTGAGCGTGCCTCGGACGTCATCCTTATCCGTCGGGGACGACGCGAGCCCGGCCAGCACGATCGCATGCGCGCGCTCGTCGTCACTCATGCCGGGCAGGGCGTCGGGCTCGTTGTCGTACATGCCCACGGCCTCCCGCTCGGCTCGTTCGAGGTCCCCGAGCACAGCGTCCAGACCCATCTGTCGCGCACGGGCCAGCACGTCGGCATCACCGGGCTCCAACTCGTCTGCCGGGGCCGGAATCGCCACCCCGGCTGTGTGCAGCAGCGCCATCCAGTGCGCCGCGTGCCGGTCCTCGATCGCGGCGAGTTCCAGCAGAGCTTCCCGGCGCTCGCCGTCGGTGAGGTCGGCCAGCGCCCGGTACATGCGCCCGGAGGCCCGCTCTGCCGCCAAGTAGCGTTCGTAACGTTCAGTCGCTCCCAACGCCGACCTCCCGCAGTGTGGCGCACAGCGTCTCGAACAGGGCCGGATTGGCGGCGACGGTCATCGCATTCGAAGCGGGCTCATCGCCGAGCAGGCCGCCCACCCGGGCGCCAGCCCCGGAGCAGATGGCCATGGCCCCGGCCCGGTCCCACAGATGCGTGCCGCGCTCGAAGTAGGCGTCGACAACCCCCTGTGCGACCCAACACATGTCAACCGCGGCCGCCCCTGCGCGCCGGATGTCGCGGATCTGAGGCAGCAATGCGGCCACCTGAACTCCCTGCACCGCCCGCACCTGAGCGTCATATCCAAATCCTGTGGCCACCAGAGCGGCGGACACCTCCGTCACCCGGCCGCATCTGATGGGACGGCCGTTGGCCTCGGCGAAATCATCGGCGATCCCGCGCCAGACGGTTCCCAGTGCTGGTGCGTGGACGACTCCCACCGTCGGCCGGTCGTCAATGAGGACGCCCACACTGACCGCCCACGAGGGAAAGCCGTACAGATAGTTCACCGTGCCATCGAGCGGGTCGATCACCCAGGTGACCCCCGTGGTCCCATTGCGACTGCCGCCCTCCTCCCCCAGGATCGCATCGTCAGGACGCTCAGCCAGGATCGTGGACACCAGCAACGCTTCGCTGCCCTGATCCATCTGGGTCACGATGTCGGTCTGCGAACTCTTGGTCGCCACCACCTCACGCTGTTCCCAGCCTTGTACCAGCAGATCCGCGGCGCTGGCGGCTGCCCGCGTCGCCAGATCCAGAAGCTCGTTCATGACTGCTCACACAGGGCGGGCTTGGCGCCGCGCAGGTTCGGGCAGCAGACCGCGAGGCAGGGTGTCGGTAGTGGCTCACCGAACGCCACGTCCGCCTGGGTCCCGCCCCGCACCGCCTCAATGCTGGTCGCAAGACCCGCGACAAAGTCGGCGTGCAGTCCCACCGTGGGAACCCGACGGAAGGCCAGTCCCAGTTCGGCCGCGGTTCCGGCAGCCTCTGTGTCGAGATCCTGCACGACTTCCATGTGGTCACTGATGAAACCGATCGGTGCCACCACCACGCTGGTCGTCCCGGTGCTGGCCAATTGCCGTAGATGGTCATTGATGTCGGGTTCGAGCCAGGGCACCTGGGGCGGCCCCGAGCGGGACTGGTAGACGAGATCCCAGCCGTACACCACACCAGTACGAGCAGCCACCTGCTCCATCAGGTACTGCGCGACCGCGAGGTGCTGGGCCGCGTACTGCCCCCCGCCCGGCCCCGATCCGTCCTGCATCGCCACCGGGATGGAGTGGGTCGTGAACACCACGCGGGCATCGGGCGCGACGTCGCTCAGGGATGTCAGGAGATTGTCCAGGTTGCCTGCCACGAATCCGGTGAGGTTGTAGTAGTTGGGGATCTTCACCACGGGTAGGCCGACGGTGTTGGCCTCAGCGAGATTCTCGCGGTACTGCCGGCAGCCCGAGTACGAGGAGTAGGCGCTGGTGAACACGGCAATGACTCTGGTGACACCGTCGGCTGCCATCTCCGTGAAGGCGTCCGCCAGCCACGGTGCGCTGTTGCGGTTGCCCCAGTAGATGGGCACATCCGGCAGTCCCTCCCGCAAGGCGGTGAGCAGCGCGCGGTTCTGGTCGTTGATCGGCGAGACCCCGTCGCGGTCGAAGTAGTGCTCAGCGACCAGGAGCAGTCGCTGCTCAGGAACGTTGCGCCCGGCCGTCACGCGACGCAGGAACGGCATCACTTCATCCATCGATTCCGGACCACCGAACGACACCAGCAAGACAGCATCCATGCCTCCATCGTGGCCAAGCGGGTACCCCTGCGCAAACGCCTCCCCCCTGACCACCCGGTAGATTGGCACACATGCTCGGTCCGTATCGTCGCGTGTTGGCCACCCCCGGAGCGCCGGCGTTCACGAGCGCCGGGTTCGTGGGGCGACTGCCGATCTCCATGATCAGTCTCGGGATCGTGCTCCTCGAAGTCTCACAGGGTTCCTCCTACGCCATCGCCGGCACCATCTCGGCCAGTTTCGCGGTCGCTGCTGCGGTCGGTGGTCCCGTCGTGAGCGGTTTTGTGGATCGGCACGGACAGCACCGGATTCTGCCGATGGCAGTGACCGTCTACTCCGTCTTCATGGTCGCTCTGCTGGTGGCGCTGGATGCTGACGTGCCGTTGGGGGTGGTGATCCCGCTGGCCGTGGGCGCCGGGATGTCGATGCCCAACCTGGGCGCGCTGATCAGGGCGCGCTGGGCCTACACGGTGCATGACGCCGATGGCATCAACGTGGCCTACGCCTGGGAGAGCATCCTCGATGAGGTCGTGTTCGTCGTCGGCCCCCCGCTGGCCACAGTGCTCGCCCTGCAGATCCATCCCACCGCCGCCCTGGTCGTCTGCGTTGTCCTGGTCATCGTCGGCACCACGTGGCTCATCCCGCAGCGACGCACAGAGCCGCCGCCCCACGGCCGTCTGGATCGCCGTGGGGAGTTTGCGCTGCGCAACCCGGGGATGCCGTTGCTCTTCGTCGCGTTCATCTTCATCGGTGGCATCTTCGGGTCGTTCGAAGTGGTAACCGTGGCGTTTGCCCAAGAACAGGACGTCACTCGGTGGAGCGGTGCCCTGTTGGCGGTCTACGCCTTCGGCTCGCTGCTGGCTGGGTTCACATATGGGGCGATGCCCAGCCCCCGGTTCCACGGCCGACGCATGACACAGGCTCTGACCCTCATGGCGGTCGTCACTTTGGGCTTCCCCC
>Ga0208938_1001454_pt1 | contig 13818 bp, 19 predicted proteins | sample AD_UKC125_MetaG_FD_184434 | JGI IMG/M metagenome (GOLD analysis project Ga0208938, IMG submission 184434) | Active sludge microbial communities of municipal wastewater-treating anaerobic digesters from USA - AD_UKC125_MetaG (SPAdes) (version 2) | ecosystem: Engineered > Bioreactor > Anaerobic >... | reverse complement strand
TCAATCCCTCGAAATTACGCAATTGCGGGCAAACAAAATTCAAATCGGCACCAAACAAAATCGTCTGCAAAGCCGCACCAGCATTGGCTCGACGCTTCGCGAGCACACTTTTAACCGGACACTACTGGCGGGCAAACAAAATTCAAATCGGCACCAAACAAAATCGTCTGCAAAGCCGCGCCAGCATTGGATCGGCGCTTCGCGAGCAGACTTTTAACCGGACACTACTGACCCTGCACCATGCCGCAATCGACCAGAAAGCGCATGCCGGCGGCTTCGATCAGAAAGCACGAGCCCGTGACCTCGCGCGCGGCACCCAGAAAGCTCAGTTTCATGAGCGGTCGCTCCCGTGCGCCAAGTGGTCCGCGGCACTCATTCGAACCCCCTTCCCTCGCCAGCTTCCTCGTGCGTGACGCCGTCGCGGATGTGGTAGATGCGCCTGAAGGTCGGGATGATCTTCTCGTCGTGCGTGACGACGATGATCGCGGTCTGGAAGCGCCGCGCCATGTCGTTGAGGATGCGGATCACCGCCATCGCGCGCTCCGAGTCGAGCGGCGCCGTCGGCTCGTCGGCCAGGATCACCGGCGGGCGGTTGACCAGCCCGCGCGCGATGGCCACGCGCTGCTGCTCGCCGCCCGACAGGCGCGAGGGCATGGCCTGCGCCCGGTGCTGCACGTCGAGCGCGGTGAGCAGATCCAGCGCGCGCTGGCGAGCCTGGCCGTTGGGCACGCCGGCCAGCATGGGCAGCAGCGCGACGTTGTCGGTAGCGTCCAGGAACGGGATCAGGTAGGGCGCCTGGAACACGAAACCGATCTTGTCGCGCCGCAGCGCGCGCAGGTCGCGCACCTTCCAGCCGTCGTCGAAGATCACGTCCTCGCCCAGCACCATGCGCCCGGCGGTCGGGTCGATCACCGCGCCCAGGCACTTGAGCAGGGTGCTCTTGCCCGAGCCGGAGGGGCCGATCAGGCCCACCACCTCGCCGGGCGCGACCTCCATGTTCACGTTCCTGAGCGCCAGCACGGCGGTGTCGCCCTCGCCATAGCGCTTGCTCAGGTTCTCGATGCGGATGCCGTGCGCGCCCATGACCTCACCCGATCGCCTCGGCCGGATCGACCTTGAGCGCCACGCGGATCGCCACCACGCTGGCCAGCACGCAGATTGCCAGCACGGCGGCAAAGCCGACGATCGAGTCCTCAGGCACCAGCAGCACGTACTTGGGGAAGATCGGCGCGGCAAAGGTGGCGCTGATCTTGCCGACCACGAAGCCGATCACGCCCAGCACCAGCGCCTGCTGCAGGATCATGGCGGCGATGGTGCGGTTGCGCGTGCCGATCAGCTTGAGCACGGCGATCTCGCGGATCTTGTCCATCGTCAGCGTGTAGATGATGAAGGCCACGATCGCCGCGCTGACCGCCGCCAGGATCACCAGGAACATGCCGATCTGCCTGGCCGAGGTGGCGATCAACTTGCCGATCAGGATGCTCTCCATCTGCGCGCGGTCGTACACCGTCAGGCGCTTCCAGCGCCGGATCGGCTCGGCCACCTGCTCGGGCTCGAAGCCCGGCCGCAGGCGCACCAGCACCGCATTGACCGAGCTGTTGCTGGTCTGCGTGGCGATCACGGCGTCCAGCAGCCCCGGCACGCCCGGGCGGTTGAAGGCCGGGTTGGCCTCGGTGCGGCGGCGCTGCATCAGGATGGCGTCGTTGTCCTTGAGAAACTGCGCCTCCTGGGCGTCCTTGAGCGGGACGAAAACCATCGGATCGCCCGAGGACGACACCATGCGGCGCGTCAGGCCGACGACGGTGTAGTGATTGCGCCGGATCTTCAGCACGTCGCCCAGCTGAAAGCCCGCGGCCAGGTCAGCCACCGCCTCGTAATGCCCGCGCGTGATCTGGCGCCCGGCCACCAGCTGGGGCGGCCAGCCCGGGGTGCCCGGCTCGCCGGCCGCCACGCCCACCACCATGGCGCGCACGTCCTCGCCGCCCTTGCGCACCTGCATGGTCAGGTAGGTCACGTTGGCTGCCTGCGCGACGCCGGGCATGGCGCGGATGCCACGCCACAGGTCGTCCGGAATGCTGGACGATTCGGCGTAGGGCCCGAGCGTGTCCTTCTGCACCACCCACAGGTCGGCGCTGCTGCTGTCCAGCAGCACGCGCCCATCATCGACCATGCCGCGGTAGACGCCGGCCATGGTCAGGGTCACGCCGATCAGCAGGCCCAGCCCCACGCCCGTGAAGATGAACTTGCCCCAGGCCTGCAGGATGTCGCGCCCGGCCAGGCTGATCATGGCGAGACCCCGGCAATGCGCTCGACCACGTGCGTGCGGGTGCGCGCGCCGAGCACCTTCTCGCTGTAGACCACCACCCGATCGCCGGCGTCCAGCCCCTTGAGCACCTGGGCTTGCCCATCCAGGTCGGTGCGCCCGATCTCGACCGGCGCGAAGCGAAGGTCTGCATCCGTGAGCTTCCACACGCCCAGCTTGCCGCCCACGGTGCGCAGCGCCGCGTTCGGGATGGTGGGCACGGCCGGCAACTCGGGCAGGCGCACCGTGATTTCCGCCAGTTCACCCACCGGTGGCAGCGGCGCGGGCGGCTGCTCGAACACGACCTTGACCAGCGTCTCCTCCGTCACCGCATCGGCCCGCGGCTCGATGCGCAGCACGCGGGCGACCAGGGCCTGGTTGCGGCGCGAGCGCAGCACCACCTGCGCCGGCAGGCCGGCGGCCAGGCCCTGGGCACTGATCTGGTCGAAGCGCGTGTCCACCCACAGGCTGGCCGGATCGATCAACTCCACCACCGCCTGTCCGGCCACCACGGTAGTGCCGGGATCGGCACCGCGCGACGCCACCAGACCGTCCACGGGCGTCACCAGTCTCAGGTTGCCGCGTTGCGCGTGCATGGCTTGCAGTTCGGCGCGCAACCGGGCCCCGTCTTCGCGAGCGGCCACCAGCGCGGCACGGGCAATCGCCAGGTCCTGGCGCTTGATGGCCACCGTCTCTTCGCTGACGCCACGCACGGCCAGCAGTTGCTCGTACCGGCTGGCCTGGGTCTGGGCAAAGCCTTCGCGCACTTCGGCCTGGCGCAGCGCGGCGTCGGCGCTCTTGATGCCCGCCTGCTGGGCCTTGATGCGCTGGTCCAGATCGACCGGATCCATCTCGCCCAGCACCTGGCCGGCCTTGACCTGCTCGCCCACATGGACCTGAAGGTACTTGACCCGTCCGGCCACCGTGGGACCGATCTTGTAGCTGTAACGCGCCTGCACCGTGCCGATGCCGAACAGCGAAGGGGTGATGGGTCGCGATTCGACCGTCGCCACCGTCACCGCCACCGGCGCCAGCGGCCCCGAACGCAGCGCCACGTAGATGAACAGCACCAGCATCGGCACGATGACGGCAACCAGCGCCAGCGTGCGGCGCTGCAGCGTGGGCAATTTCATGATGCGCTCCCGATACCGCGACGGTAGATGGCAAACGCACGTGGCGCGTCGCGGCGAATGCGGGTGGCGCTGCCCGCCAGCAGGGACTGCATCACCAGGCCCTGGATGGTGCCGATGAACAACGTTGCAGCGGCGTCAACGTCAAGGCTGCGATCGAACTCGCCTTGCAACCGGCCGGCTTCCAGCTGATGGTGCAGGCGGGTGCTGTACTTCTGGATCAGGGTTCGCACCATGCGCTTGGGCAACGTGTCACCCGCCCGCTGCAATTCACCGAACAGCATGCGCGGCACACCCGGATGCCTGGCCACGAAGTCAACGTGTGCCATGAACATCGCTTGCAGCGCTGCCGCCGGTGACGGGGCCCGCTCGGCCGCCTTGTCCACGCTGGCCAACAGACGTTGACTGACCCACGACATGGTCGCCTCCACGATCGCATCCTTGGTCGGGAAGTGCCTGAACAGCGCGCCTTGGGTCAGGCCCATGTGATCGGCAATCGCGGTGGTCGTGATGTCGCTGGGGTTCTGCTGCGCCGCCAGTTCTATCACTGCCTCGACGGTAGCCGCCCGGCGCTCCTCGGCCGGCAGGTAACGCGGTCGCTCGATGGTCATGACGGAACCCACAAAGAAAGTAATTTGTCACTATCTTATCGACGCACAAGGCCCTGTCAATGGAAGGGTCGAGCACACCGATGCCCGAACACCAGAACATCCGCGCGCATCACGACCAGCAACGGCTCATCAACCCGCGCCAGCAGACCGATTCAAAGCATGGCGGCGCGGTGAATCAGGCCGAAGTGCACATGCCGCAGCGGTCTCAGTCCACGCACTGCTGCAAGCAGCCCCTAGGCGTTGGGTAGTCCGACGTCACTCCGAACCTCCACGCCCAACTCGGTCAAGGGCAAGCACAGGCGCATCCGCAGCCCCCCCAGCGGCGATTCAAGGGCCTCGACGCTGCCGCCATACGTTTCAGCCAGCGTGCGCACGATGTCCAGCCCCAATCCGGCGCCGGGGCGTCGCTCGTCAAGCTGCACGCCGCGCTCGAACATGCGGGCACGCTCGGAGTCAGGAACACCAGGGCCATCATCGTCCACCGTGAAGCACAACAATACGCCTTCACGTCGCACATCCACTCGCACGCGCGAGCGCGCCCATTTGGCGGCGTTGTCGATCAGGTTGCCCAGCAGCTCGAACAGATCCTGCTCCTCGCCTCGGAACGCCAGATCCTCGGCGTCGGGCGCCAGCTCGAAATGAAGCTGGCGCGCCGCGTGCAAGCGCGCCATGGTGCGCAGTAAAGCGCCGAGTGGCTTCAGAACAGGCGTCGCCAGGCCGGTGGCGCGCACGGCCGCGGCAGCGCGTGCGCGCGCCAGGTGGTAGTCAACCTGGCGGCGTGCGCTGGCCACCTGTTCGCCCACCAGCCGGGCCAACGCGCCGCGTTCCTCAGCCGCGGCGTTGGCCAACACTGTGAGCGGGGTGTGCACCGCGTGCGCCAGGTTGCCTGCCTGCGCGCGTGCCTGCTGCACCATGGCCGCGTTCTCAGCCAGCACATGATTGAATTCAACCACCAGCGGCTGCAATTCCTGAGGGAAACTCCCCTCAAGCCGTGTCGCCTGGCCGGCACGCACGGCGGCCAGGCGCCGGCGCAACAGCGCAAGCGGTCGCAGCGCGTAATGCAACTGCAGTACCACCCCAACCGCCAGTCCGGCCGCCAGGACGCCCAGAGCAGTCCACAACAGACGCGTGAAACGCTGCAGCGGCTCGGCAATCAAGGACGTGTCCGCTGCCACCACCAGCCGCAGGCGCGGAGCGTTCTCCTCGGGCAGCTCCAGAGGACGCACGACGGCCAGCAATGCGCGCCCCTGGTTGTCGCGCAGCTGCAGCACGCGATAGCCCTGCTCCGGGTAGTGGGTGGGCGGCGGTGGCATCGTGAGCACCTGATCCCACAGCGAACGTGAGCGCGCCACCGCCGCCCGCGGGGTCTTGCCCAGCTTGGCCTCCAGCTCGTCGATCTGCCAGTACAAGCCCGACAGCGGCTGCTCCAGCCGTGCATCGGCGGCCATCGGCCCGATGCTGAGCTTGCCGCCAGGCTCCCAGTCGACGGCGGCGCTCAAGTGGTCGAGCTGCATGACGAGCTGGGCCTGCAACTGCTGCGTGATGTGCTCCTGGAACAAGCTGCGCAGGCCCCAGGCGGCCAGCGCGATGGCGATCGCCATCCAGGCCAGCGTGCCAACCAGCAGGCGCAGCCGCAGGGAGCCCCGGGTCATGGAGCGACGGCGCCAGGATCGACCAGGCGATAGCCCAACCCGCGCACGGTCTCGATGCTGCCCGGTGGCAGCTTCTTGCGCAGGCGGCCGACAAAGACCTCGATGGTGTTGGAGTCGCGGTCGCTGTCGAACGCATAAAGATGCTCGGACAGCTCGGTGCGCGACAGCACCTGGCCCTTGCGCTGCATCAGCTGCGCCAGCAGCTTGAACTCATGGCTGGTCAGGGAAAGCGCCTGGCCAGCCACCAGTACGCGGGCCTGGCGCGTGTCGAGCGTGATCGACCCGCACTGCCACTCGGCACTGGCGTGCTCGCCGCCCCGGCGCAGCAGCGCACGCAGTCGCGCCAGCAACTCTTCCATGTGAAACGGCTTGGCCAGATAGTCGTCGGCGCCAGCATCGATGCCCGCCACCTTCTCCTGCCAGGCACTGCGCGCCGTCAGGATCAGCACCGGCATGTTGCGCCCGGCGGCACGCCAGCGGCGCAGCACCGTCAGCCCGTCAAGCACCGGCAGGCCCAGGTCAAGAACGACGGCATCGAACTCCTCCACCTCGCCCAGGTAGTGCGCTTCATGGCCATCGCGCGCGCGCTCCACTGTGTGGCCGGCTTCCGCTATGGCCTGAACGAGCTGGTCGCTCAGCGTCGGCTCGTCCTCGACCACCAGGATGCGCATCAGTGCCTCTTGCGCTTGATCTTCAGCACCTGCCCACTGCTGGCGTCCACCTCAAGTTTGACCAGCCGCCCATCCTGCTGCAGCAGGCGGATTTCGTAGATGAAGCGTCCGTCCTCTTGCTCGAATTCGATCTTCAGCACCTGACCTTGGTGTTCACGCTCGACCTTGTCGAGCACGGTACGCAGCGGCAGCACCTTGCCCTGCTGCAGCGCCTGGCGCGCCAGATCATGGTCGTTCGGCTCGGCGTGCAGCGGCGCGCCAGCCACGAGCGCCCCCGCGAGCAGACCCAACAGGGCCAGGCGGCGCGGATGGCGAATGGCGGGCAGGGTCATGATGGAATTTATAGCAGGGCGCGGATGAACCGCCAATGAACGAGCCCTTCAGCATCGGTTCAGGGCATCGACACAACAATGATTTCCATGCCCGGCACGGTGTCGGCACACGTCACCCTCAGGAGTCCCATCATGCAAGCCGTCAAATTCACCAGTCGACGCACCCTGATCGCCCTCTTCGCCGCCAGCGCGGTCGGCCTGGGCATCGCGCAGGCGCAGACTGCCGCGCCCGCGGCCGCGCCGCCCCACGCGACCACCATGGCCCCGGTCGGTACCCAGCTCACCATCCGCGACATCTACGACCGCCTGGAAGCGGCCGGCTACCGCGAGATCCGTGAAATCGAATGGGACGACGGCCGCTACGAGGTGAAGGCGCGCAACGCCCAGGGTGAACGCGTCAGGGTCTACGTGAGCGGCCGCAGCGGCGAAGTGGAGCGCACCCGTGCGGGCAAGTGAAAACCATGTGGCACCGGAGCCGATCATGCCCTCCTCCATCACCACCCCTGCCCGCGAGCGCTTTCATCCACTGTCGATCGGCGCGCACTGGCTGACCGTCCTGCTGCTGGTGGCGGTCTATGCACTGATCGAGCTGCGCGGCATCTATCCCAAGGGCAGCGCCGGGCGCGATCTGATGAAGAGCTGGCACGAGATGCTGGGCCTGGCGGTGCTCGCCACCGTCCTGGTGCGCTTGACGCTGCGCGCCATCTATCGGGCACCCGCGATCCAGCCCCCTCCGCCAGCCTGGCAGGTGTGGGGGGCCAAGGCCATGCACATGGCCCTCTACGTTTTCCTCGTCGGCATGCCGTTGCTGGGTTGGCTGGTCGTCAGCGCCAAGGGCAAGCCGGCGCCATTCTTCGGCCTGGAGTTGCCCGCGTTGATCGCGCCCGACAAGGCCCTGGCACGCAATCTGGAGCAGGTCCACGAGATCATCGGCACGCTGGGCTACTTGCTGATCGGCGGGCATGCCGCCGCAGCGCTCTGGCATCACTACGTCAGGCGCGACGACACGTTGCTGCACATGCTGCCGGGGCGTGGCGACTCCCACGGTGCCGATGTGGTGCGATCGATGCCCCGCGCCTGAATCCGTACGCTGCGTCGCCCCGCCCTGCCCATCAATGCCCCGGAGACGTCCATGAAACCTCGCCACCAGATCCTCGGCAGCGCCCTGCTGGTGCTTGCGACCGCACTGTCCGCCTCGCCAGCGCTGGCGAGCGACGATTGCGACGCGCCGGTGTCGCGCTGGCAGTCGCGTGAAGCGGTGCGGCAGATGGCCACGCAGAAAGGCTGGGAGGTTCACCGCCTGAAGATCGACGACGGCTGCTACGAGATCCGTGGCACCAACGCAGAAGGGCGCGGCTTCAAGGCCAAGATCGATCCGGAAACGCTGGCGGTCATCCAGCTCAAGCAGCGCGACCGCAAGCGTGAGCGCAACCGGGAAAGGGACCGCGAGCGTGAGCCCGGTGCAAACCGCGGCGGCTTGGCGCCCGGCGCCGGCACGCTGTTCAACCCAGGTACCGCACCGCGCGGCCAGATCGAATGACATCCACCTCGAAAAGAGCTTTCTCATGAACAAGAAACACGCCCTGAGCGCCCTCGCCGCCGCCTGCGTGCTGGCCCTGCCGGCACTGGCGCAGAGCCGCACCGTCACCCTCACCACCCAGCTCAAAAAACTATGGCGGTGACGGCGCCTACCTCGCCGTCTACCTGACCGACGCCAAGGGGGCCTACGCGGGCACCCTGTGGGTCGCCGGCGGCAAGGCCAAGTACTACAAGCACCTGGCCGACTGGAACCGTCTGTCCGCCGGCGACGCCAAGCGCCTGGCCGGCGTCACCGGTGCCAGCGTCGGCGCCGGCCGCAAGCTCACCGTCACGGCCGACCTGGCCGACGCGCTGCTCGACGCCGGCTACGAGATCCGCGTGGACGCCGCGGTGGAGGACATGCGCGACAGCCCCTCCGAAATCCGCGTACCGCTCACCAATGCGGGCGCCGGCAAGCCGCAGGCGGGCAAGCAGTACATCCAGACGCTCAGCTACCAGCTGCAGTGAGCCGCTCCGCGGAAAAGAAGAATGAACATGGGCTGGAAGGCCATCCACCGATGGCTCGGGTTGACGCTGGGCGCGCTCGCCCTGGTGCTCGGCCTCACGGGTGCCCTGCTGGCCGTGGACCCGGTGCAGCAGGCATGGCAGGCTCCCGGCGCCGCCGATGACCTGCCGGTGGCCACCGTGGTGCAACAGGCCGAACGCAGCATCGCCGGCATCGAGGAACTGCGCCGCCTGCCCTCGGGCGTGGTCGCGGTCTATGCCTTCGACGGCGACCAGGCGCGCGCGGTGCGCATCGATCCGACCGACGGCGCCATCCTCGGGCCCTACCAGCCCTCGGCGCTGCCGCGCTGGGTGAAGAACCTGCATCGCCAGCTGCTGCTGGGCGATGCCGGGCGCTGGGGCGCCGCCGCCACGGCGCTGGCCATGCTGGTGCTGAGCCTGTCCGGCCTGGTGCTGCTGCTGCGCCGCATGGGTGGCTGGCGCCACGTCGCCGGGCGCGTGCGCGGCACCCTGGCGCAGCGCGTGCACGTGGTGAGCGGCCGCATCGTGCTCGCGGTGCTGCTGCTGAGTTCGGCCACCGCGCTCTACATGAGCGCGACGACGCTGGGCCTGGTCGAGCTCGACGCCGAGCCGGAGCCGGAGGTGGCATCCGTCGTCAACGGCCAGCCTGACATCGCAGGCGCACGGATCGCGCTGCTGCAGCAGGTCAGACTCAAGGACCTGCGCGCGCTGAACTTCCCGGATGCCGCCGACCCCGAGGACACGTGGAAGCTGACCACGAGCCAGGGCGAGACCTGGCTCGACCGCTATTCGGGCGAGGTGCTGGCCACGCAGCCGGCCAGCACCGCGCAGCGGCTCTACGACTGGGCCCTGCTGCTGCACGCGGGCGAAGGCGCCTGGTGGAGCTGGGCCGTGCTGCTGGGGCTGACCGGCGCCAGCATCCCGCTGTTCTGGGTCTCCGGCCTGCTGATCTGGTGGCGCACGCGCCAGGAGCGGCCGCGCATCGCGGGCAACAGCCCGCTGGCGCAGGCCGACATGCTGATCTTCGTCGCCAGCGAGAGCGGCAGCACCTGGGGCTTTGCCCAGGCGCTGCACAGCGCACTGGTGCGCGCCGGCCACCGCGTGCACAGCGCGCCGCTGGAGCGCTTCGGGCTCGGCCCGGCCGCGCGCCAGGTGTTCGTGCTGGCCGCCACCTACGGCGAGGGCCAGGCGCCGGCGCACGCCAGCGGGGCGCTGGCGCGCATCACGGCGCTGCCGGCGCGCGATATCCCGGTGACCGTGCTCGGCTTTGGCGACCGCCAGTTTCCGGCCTACTGCGCCTACGCCGAGCAGGTCGACAGCATGCTGCGCGAACGCGGCTGGCCCGTGCTGCTGCCGCTGGAGCGCATCCACCAGCAGTCGGCGCAGCAGTTCGCGCTCTGGGGCGAGGCGCTGGCAGCGGCCCTGGGCGAACCGCTGACGCTGGACTTGCGCCCGCGCCTGCCCGCGACCACCGCGCTGCGGCTGGTGTCGCGCCAGGACTATGCCGGGCGCGAAGGCCAGCCAGCCGCCATCCTGCGCTTCACCTGGCCGGCGCTCAGTATCTGGGAGCGCCTGCGCGGGCGCGGCCTGGCGCGCTTCGATGCGGGTGACCTGATCGCCATCGTGCCACCCGGCTCGCCGGTGCCGCGCTACTACTCGCTGGCCTCGGGCAGCGCCGACGGCTTCGTCGAGATCTGCGTGCGCTACCTGCCCGGCGGCCTGTGCTCGACCTGGCTGCTCGGCCTGCAGCCCGGCGACCACGTGCCCGCCTTCATCCGCGAGAATCCGGGCTTCGCCCTGCCCGCCAGCCGGCGCCCGGTGCTGCTGATCGGCGCCGGCACCGGCGTCGCGCCGCTGGCCGGGTTCATCCGCCGCAACGAGCGGCGCGTGCCGATGCACCTGTGGTTTGGCGCGCGCGACCCGGCGCGCGACTACTACTTCCGGCCGGAGATCGAGCGCTGGCAGGAGGAAGGCCGCGTAGCCAGCGTGCAGACCGCGTTCTCGCGCGTGCCGGACGGCGGCGGCTACGTGCAGGACGCGTTGCGGCGCGACGCCGAGCGCGTGCGCCAGCTGGTGTCGCAGGGAGCCCTGGTGCGCGTGTGCGGCAGCCGCCCCATGGCGCACGGCGTGGCCGAGACGCTGGACCAGATCCTGGCGGCGCTGCGCCTGAGCGTGGCGCAGCTGAAGGCCAGGGGACGCTATGCCGAAGACGTGTTCTGAGCCGGCGACGCCTGCCGCGCGCCGCACGCTGCACGGCCCCACCATGGGCACGCGCTGGTCGGTGACGCTGGATGGCTGGCCGGCTGCGCACGACATGGCGCTGCAACGCGAACTCGCCGCCACGGTGCAGCAGGTCGACGACCAGATGTCGCCCTGGAAGCCGTCGAGCGACCTGCTGCGGCTGAACCGCGCGCCGGTCGGCACCTGGGTCGAGCTGCCGCCGCAAATCCTCGCCGTGCTGGCGCGCGCGCTCGAGGTCGCGCGCCTGAGCGGCGGCGCCTTCGACCCCACGGTGGGCGCGCTGGTCGACGCCTGGGGTTTTGGCGCCGCGCGCGAGCAGCCCGATCCGGCCGCCATCCAGGCTGCGCGCGGCGCTGCGCAAGACTCCGGTCGTGCGCAGCTGGAGCTGGACCCCGCCGCCGGCCGCGCGCGCAAGCACGCGGCGCTGCAGCTCGACCTGTGCGGCATCGCCAAGGGCTACGCCATCGATCACATGGCCGCCGTGCTGCGAGGCCACGGCGTATCCCATGCCCTGATGGCGCTGGACGGCGAACTGCGCGCCATCGGCTCCCAGGCCGATGGCCAGCCCTGGGCCGTGGCGCTGGAAAGCCCCGGAACCGGGCGGCGCGCCGTGCACGGCGTGATCGAACTGCAGGACCTGGCGGTGGCGACCTCGGGCGACTACCGTCGCTTCTGGGACGTGGGCGGCGCGCGCCTGGCGCACACCATGGACCCGCGTCGCGCGGCGCCGCTGCACAACGCCGTCGCCTCGGTAACGGTCCTGGCGCGCGAATGCATGGATGCGGACGCCTGGGCCACGGCGCTGCTGGTGGCCGGTCCTGGCGCCGGCTTGGCGCTGAGCGAACGCCTGGGTCTGGACGCACTGTTCCTGCTGCGCCGCGAAGGGCAGCTCGTGGAGCTGGGGCTGGGGCGTTTTGCGACCGGCGAACGCGCGCCAGTGACCCCTTGAACGGCCGCGCTCACCATTGCACACATCGTTGAACGCCAGATGATCGGCCTGTTCAGCACCGATTCATGGCGCTCCGCGGACACTGATTGGACAGTCATCTTCGACTGGACACCAAGCCAAGGAGAGCACCATGAAATCGACCGTCCTGATCGCCACCATCGCCATCCTGGCTGCCAGCGCCAGCACCCCGCTCGTGGCTGCCGACCGCAAAGACCTGCGCACCGCCGGTTACGACCACGCCATGCAGGAAATCGCCAACACGGCACAACCGGGGCAGAGCGCCCATGGTTGGCGCTATTTCAGCGACCCGGCCGCGGTTCGCGCGGTGGTGATCAGCCCGCTGGGGGACTACTACCTCAGCCGCGGCAAGGGCCTGCGCTGGGTGGCCGGCGCGCCGTCGGCCGCCTGAACCATCGGTCACGGCCCAGGCCACCCATGCGGCAGCGTCTGGGCAATGCGCTCAGATCGAGCGCATCAGCCCGCCATCGACGCGAATGTTCTGCCCGGTGATGTAGGCCGCCCCGTCGGAGACGAGGAAGGCGACCGTGGCGGCCACCTCGTCGGCGCGGCCATAGCGCTGCATCGGCACGCTCTGGCGGCGTGCGTCGGTGGCCGGCAGGCTGTCGATCCAGCCGGGCAGCACGTTGTTCATGCGAATGCCCTGCGCGGCGTGCGTGTCGGCAAAGATCTTGGTGAAGGCTGCCAGCCCGGCGCGGAACACGGCCGAGGTCGGGAACAGCTCCGCCGGCTCGAAGGTCCAGGCCGAGGAGATGTTGACGATCGCGCCGCCGCCCTGCGCCTGCATGGCCGGCACCACCAGCCGCGTGGGACGGATCACGTTCAGCAGATAGGTGTCCATGCCGCGCTGCCAGTCGGCGTCGCTGATGTCCAGAATGGGGCCCTTGGGGCCGTGGCCGGCGCTGTTGACCAGCACGTCGACGCGGCCCCAGCGGGCCAGCGCGCCCTCCACCAGCCGCGCCAGGTCCTCCGGCGATTGGTTGGAGCCGGTGACACCCCAGCCCCCCAGCTGCTCCGCCAGCGCCTGGCCCTTGCCCGACGACGACAGAATGGCGACGCGAAAGCCGTCGGCGGCCAAGCGGCGCGCGCAGGCGGCACCCATGCCGCTGCCGGCGGCGGTGAGGATGGCGACCTTGTCGGCATTCATGGGCATGTCTCCTTCGCGGCGGCGGCTGTCGGCGTCGCCAGATAACTATCATTAGTGTAGCTGCTGGCGCACGCCAGTCGGGCGCTGCAAGCCGATTTGATCAAGAATCGCTGGCCGGTAGGTCGGGCAGCAGGCAGGCTTCGGTGACCTGCAGGCCATTGTCGCGCGCGAAGTTCATCACGAAGTCCCAGGCCATCGGCTCGTGCTCGCGCAGCGCGCGGTTGACCACCACGCAACTCACCCCGTCGATGGCGGTGGGCACGCACCAGGGCGAGTAGCTGATGTGGCCGCCCCGCGCGCCTGCGCCGCCCGGGCGGAACTGCGCCATCACCCCGGCCAGGCGTTCGGCCCAGTCGCTGGGGCGAAAGCGGCGTCCATCCTCGGTCAAGCCCCGGATGAAGACTTCACTGCTGGTGGAGGTGGCGGCCATGGGTGCGTGCGGTTCCAGAGCGGCAAGCCGGCACTTGTGGCACCGATGCCGCGGAAAATTGTATCTTATATAAGACTGGTGAAAACCCTCCGGTCCGAAATCTGATCCAGACAAAGGCAGTGTCGTCTCGGCACACCGCATGCGTCCTAGTCCACTGAAACACTGAAATCGGATCGGTGCTGTCCAGCCGATACGGGCGCGCTGCGGCGTTGCAAATGCTCGCGATACCGCCCGGTATCGCTGCGCTTTGCGCCTTGCATCGCATCCCGTC
>Ga0208938_1001451_pt1 | contig 13831 bp, 7 predicted proteins | sample AD_UKC125_MetaG_FD_184434 | JGI IMG/M metagenome (GOLD analysis project Ga0208938, IMG submission 184434) | Active sludge microbial communities of municipal wastewater-treating anaerobic digesters from USA - AD_UKC125_MetaG (SPAdes) (version 2) | ecosystem: Engineered > Bioreactor > Anaerobic >... | reverse complement strand
CCAATCAGCGTACCTGGATCTCCGCTGACATGATTGACCATAAACTTTCCCCCAACAACTCTCCAAAAAAAATCAAAATTTTAGTTGACAGTTTATATATAATATAATAGTATGATAGTGCACTAGGTAATTAATGCACTAGGCAGGTGATGTAATCGTGAACTTTGATGCTGCTCAACCGATTTACCGCCAAATTATTGATGATTTTAAGAAAAAGATGATTCGCGGTGAGTTGAAAAATGGGGATCGTATTCCTTCACAGCGGGAGTACGCAGAGATGGCCAGGGTTAACCCTAATACTGTTCAGAGAGCATACCGGGAGATGGAAGCTATGCATATGGTAGAAACCCTAAGGGGCCAGGGGACCTTTGTCAGCGCTGATCAGGAGATGCTGGCCAGTATGAAAGAAGAGATGGCCCAATCAATTTTAAATTACTTTGTTGCCGAAATGGATGCTCTGGGTTACCAGGGCAGTGATCTGATTAAGATGCTGCAGGACTACATGCAGGCCAAGGAGGCGGAAGACCAGTGATTGAGTTTAGACAGGTAAGCAAATATTTTGGTACGGTACGCGCTCTGGATAATTTTCAGGCGCAGCTGGCTTCAGGACGGGTAATTGGCTTGTTTGGTCCCAACGGAGCCGGGAAATCAACCACTCTGAAAATGATTGCCGGATTGAATCGTCCTACCCGGGGAGAGGTGCTGGTAGATGGGTTGAATCCCTGGATGACCCGGGACCGGGTAGCCTATCTGCCGGAAGTAGATCACTTGTACCCCTGGATGACCGTTGGAAAAGCCGCTGAATTTATAAGCACTTTCTACTCAGACTGGGATCAGTCCAAGTACCAGGACCTGCTGAATTACTTAAATCTGAACGAGGATATGAAAATCGGCAAGATATCCAAGGGACAGCGGGCCAAAGTCAAATTGCTGTTAACCCTGTCCAGGCGTTCTCCTTACCTGCTGCTGGATGAACCCTTGTCCGGCATAGATCTGCTCACCCGGGAAGAAATTATCAGCTCGGTTATCAGGGATTACCGGGAGGGAGAACAAACCGTCATTATTTCCACTCATGAAATTGACGAGGTGGAAGGATTGGTAGATGAAGTAATATTCATCCGCAATGGGAAAACAGTATTATCCGGCAATGCCGAAGATTTAAGGGAAGAGAAAAACATGTCCCTGGTGGAAATAATGAAGGAGGTAATGCGCAGTGCTCGCTAAATCCTTTTCCAAGTTTGGAGCCCTTTACAAAAAACAAATGCGGGAAATGGCCCCCGAAATGATAATTATAGGCGGAGCAGCAGTACTAGTAAGCCTGGTACTCTACCTGAAACTCGGCTCCGTACGCATTGCTGTTTTAATGGCTATGATGATGGTAATGGGCCTGGCCTGTTTTCTGCCCATTGTATCCTCTTTCCGGCTGGGGCAGGAATGGAATAACCATACCATTTACCTGATGATGTCCCTGCCGGTAGGAGGCGGCATGATCCTGGGCAGTCGCCTGGCAGCCCTTTTAACCCAGTATGTGTTCGGTACCTTGATAGTGGGAATCTGTGGACTGCTGCTGGCTGGAGAATTGGCTCCGGAACTCTATGATAACCTGGACCTGATTCTGCCTTACCTGGACATAGTTGTGCTGTTTTACCTGTGCACCGTAGCCTGGATAGGATACCTGATCTCCGTCAGCTTCTTCAGTCAGATTATCGGCAAGCTGGTCAGCCGCTTCTCAGGGCTGGTCACCATAGTTACGTTTTTTGCCACCCTCTGGCTGTCAGTTAAGATGATGGGCTTAATGTTGGGACAAAGAACCATCGAAGCTCCAGATGTTACTGCTCAGATTTTCTGGCTACTGCTGGGGGTAATTACTCTGGTAGCAGCAGTTATCTTCGCCTTGTCCACTTGGGTATATAACCGGCGGGTGGAATTATAGACCGGGAAACAGGAAAAGCCACAACCTACAGCATCAGTGTAACAATTGATTGTTGCTAATGACTCCGGGACCTCAGGAAAACACCTACATCTTCCTGAGGTCTCTTCCTTGTATTCCGGTAAAGCCCCCGCATAGGTAATCTAGTCCTTCACAACGAGATTTTCGGCGGCTGAACTAAACCAACAAATAATATTAAAATCTTTGATATTACTATCACGAAGTTATATAATTATTATAAATCGACATATCGGCTCAATACGGGGCTGCAGAACAGTCCCAGGGGGAAGGGAATTTAAAGGAAAGGAGAATGTGATGGGATGAGTGCAATTGTGAAGACGGGGATCGGCGTTTTAGACTATTACCGAGAAAATGTGCCAACCATTCCCCAAATGTTTTACAGTACGGTGCGGAATGCGGGCAGTCAGCCGGCCAATACGTTCAAATCCGGCAAGGAATGGCGCACCATAAGTTACCAGGAATGGGCTCAGATATCTGAAGAAATAGCCCTGGCCTTGATCAAGTATGGCGTCAGGAAAGGTGACGATATTGCCATCCTCTCCAGACCATGTCCTCAGGTGGGATGGGCAGATATGGCCATACTGTTGTCCGGAGCCGTAGTCAACGCCATTACTCCTATGGTGGATGATGAAGAGCTCACCTTTATTGTCAACCGGACGGATGTAAAGTACATATTTGTGGAGAACAGGGTCATGCTGCAGAGAACGGAATCCTTGTGGAAGCAGATGCCCTCTCTCCGGGGAATCATCTGCCTGGAGGAAGATTACCAGGGCAATGGCGAGAATACCTGGGGATTGCAGGAGTTCCGAGCAGCGGGCAGGAGCCACTCCCTGCCAGCTTCTGAATTGCCGGTATACTGGCTGCGTCTAAGTCTCGAGGACCGCGCCCGCCTTGATTACACCAAAAGTACTACCGGTGAATTAAGATGGGAACTGACCAGGCACGGTGAATGGATAAAATCCGAGCCCAGGGGACTGCGCCGGATCTTGTCCGAGAACCTGCAGGGCAAGCCCAGCAATGTATATCCTACCATTATGTCCATACCCAACAGCAGCGAGATAATGTACGCTCTTTATGCCATGATAGCAGTGGGAGCATTGATAAAATACGGTCCAGGACCGTCCAAGATCCAAAAACTGCCTGATCTCCATACTCTGCGCCAGGCTGCCAACGGCTAATTAAACCCGCGAAATTTCTTAGGGGAAGGGTTGCTTCAGGGGGCAAACCTTCCCCTGATGACTTTCTGTCAGTCTTTTAATTGGCGTAAAAAATGTATGACTGGTCCCCGTTTTAGGTCTTCGTGGCAGAATTGGTTGCGGTAGTTGCGCAGGCACCCTTGACAGCTGGCATCTCCTTCTTCCCCGCCACATTCACACGCTTCTAGCTTTTCCCGAGTGCGCTCAAGTATTGTCTTTAATACATCCGGTTCAGCCATGCGATAAACATGACCGGCCCCACCCGGTACATCATCGAAAAGAACCAGCTCCGGTGAGTAAAGACCTCCGTTGGGATGATAGATACAACCGTCCAAATCCTGCCGTTCTATGTCCAGCACGCTACTGGCACCTTCCAACAGGCCATATAAAAGGGATAACCAAAAACCACTATCGGTATTCTGGTAGCCTTGAAAGTTTATCCGAAGGATATCGCTATAAAACTGATGACCTAAAGAATAGCGCTTTATTAGGGTACCGCTGCACCTCTGCCCCCAGGGTGTTTGATGAGAAGCAGGAACTTTATCCGTGCCCATACAGGCAAAACCGCAGAGAGGACAAACCCGGAATCCATGGCTGCCTTTATTTATTACCACCAGTTTTCCCTGGGACTCGGCAATGGCCTCAATCCTCACCCGGGGATAGTCAAGGATAACGCTTTTGGGTTCAGTACTCGTATTGCCCGGGGAGAAAAATACCCGGGTCGAGTAAGTACGCTCCGGTTTTTGCTCCCGGGGACGCTGGGGAGGTTCGGGAGAAGAAATAAAACCAAAGTCGGGAATGATAAAAGTACCCTGGTTATTCCCAAAGGGCCGGTCGCAAACCGGACACTTCTGGAGTTTTTCTTCAAACTCGGCTCGCTGCGGATAAAAATTGTGGCAATGCTTGCAAATGGCATAATCATAGGTATCCCATTGCTTACCGGGAGGCAGTTTAATATACCTGGACGTCCACAGCTTTCCTGCCGCCACTACTTCACTTCCCGGAGCATACTCGGACAGGGCAATGCGCAAATCTCTGTCCAACTCCACCATGCGCGCCTCCTCGGAATGGTGAATTATACTCAATTCAACCACATCCACCGGGAACCCATACTTAGGCAGCACATTGCGGGAAGAAAGAAAACTGATCAGGTTCCTTTCTTTTATGGTTCTGATCAGGCGGGACAGGTGATCAATGCCCCCCTGATTATTTTCAAAACGCCGGCGGCGCAGGTTTTCCAGCTCAGTTACATCATTGACTACCTCATCTTCCGCCCGTTTTAGTACACCAGGGTCTTCAAAAAGGTGATTTATCCAGGACCAATCCTCGATTCCCAATATAGGCTGCATATCCCGCGGTACAATCCGCCGCAGGGAATCCACCAATTCAGCCGGGCGGCCTTGCAGGTAATCCAGGAAAAGATCATGGCCGCAAATGTCCGGAGCAAAAAAGAAATCCTGCACCTGTTCAAAATAATCGGGGTATTGTCTCCAAAAAGAGGCCAGAGCCACGGCATTAACATGTCTTTGGATAATTTTGGGGTTTTGCAGCTGAAAATGAGGAACTCCTATCTTGCCTGCCACCATGTGCAGAGGATTGCGAAAATGGTCCAAATCATGGGAACGCCGCTGGGCATAGGTAAGCACAAAAGCGGTAGATTCCACCCGCCGCCCGGCGCGGCCAGCCCTTTGCACATAATTGGCGGCTGAAGGCGGCACATTGCGCAGTAAAACCGCTTCCAGTTCCCCCACGTCAACCCCCAGTTCAAAGGTGGTCGAACAGCTTAATACATTAACCTGCCCTTGGTTAAATTTAACCTGCAAATCAGCGGCGGCTTCACTGGTCAGCTGCGCTGTATGTTCCCGCACGATCATTCTCCGGGGTGTGAGTCCGGTATACAAGCGATAGTAATGATTATCCCGCAGCATTTCCCGGGGATCACAAGGCACCAGAGTCCCGGAACAACGGTAATTGGGACACACGCCCCGCAAGTTATACAGAGTGAGACTGCGGCAGCGATCGCATCTGTACCACTGCAGGTCCGGTTTAACCTGGGTGGGCTGAAGCTCCCACATCTCATAGCGCAGCTGCCGGGCATTTATATCCCGGTTTATTGTCACTTCCGCAAAATAGTCATGTACCTGCCTCCCCAGGCGAAAGTCTTTTTCCCATATTTTCTCCAGGGCAAAACGGCAATCCTCAGGAGTGGGACGCCCTTCCAGCCGTGCTGCCAAGCGGTGCAGATAATCCAGGCGGCTGTTGAGGTGGCGCGGATTCCAGCCAATAATGCCCCACTTGGTAACCTGTGTATTTGAGTGAGAGCGAACTGCTATTTCCCGGTTGCGCGGCTGAAAAAGCTCATCCCTCGGGGAAACATTCTCGGGAAATAGTACCGCTCCCTGGCGTCGCAGACTGTTTATAAGCACCTGAAACAGCATCCAAACTTCATCGCTGCTCAGGTTCCAGGGAGGCCGAGTTAAGGCGGGAAAAGGACTCCAGTCTTCAGGCTTGATCAAGGTAAAGCCCAGCAGCCCCAGCCCTTCCAGGTTGATATGAATGTCCAGACCCAGGAATTCGAACATAACCCAGCGCCACACTTCGTTAAATTGCTCCTGGGGAGTTTCCCTCTCGATGAAAAATCCGGAGCGGCGAGCCTGCTCCACCAATGCCCGGGCCAAATCAGACAGGCGCCATCCGTAGGTGAGAATATCGGAACGGTGTGTTTCCAGGGCTTTCAAGATAAGTACCCGGCGGAGTATCTGGCTGTATGTACGATCCAGGTAAGGAGCAAAGAAAGCCGCGTCCTGTCGGCTGTCGGAAAAAATCAGCAGACGCGGCGGTTCTCTGTTTGCGCTTAAATTCATGACTTCCTCTGGAGCGCTCTCCCAGCCGTCGTCAGTGGAGGCAGGTATTGAGATTTGTCTGCTCAAGCTGGTATTTACAGATTTATCCTGGTCCAACTGCTGGTAGAGGGCAGTGGCCAAAACACTGGCGGTGGCATCCGTACCGGTTAAGAAACGCCACACCATACCAGTCATGCTTCTTTTGCCGCAGGCCAGGCAAGTGGTTACCTTGCCCTCTTCGCTGACCGGCGCTTGCAGCAAATACTGGTAGTGCTCAGGTCCGCAATCACAGGGAGGCAAAACCGAATTAGCCAGATCCATGGTTCCGCATTTGCCGCAAATAACCAGTCTTATTTGTTTATAATCCAGATTGGCTCCGCCGCTTACTTCCGTTTCATCATCTTCGTCCAACTCCTCTGCGGATACTGCTTTGCCCAGCAGATAAAAATAACTGACTTTGTGTTCGTCATCTATGCGGGGAGGCTCAAGCTTGGCCGGAAACTTATCAGTAACTGTCCCGGCCAGGTAGGTGGCCCCGCAGTTCCGGCAGGAAGCCAATTCGAAAACCGGGTAGCGATGTCCTGCTTCCTCAACATAATTGCGCCTTTCCAAAAATAGCCGGGGGATGGGCTCCAGCTGCTGATAAACCCCTTCCACCGCCCGCACAAATAAATGATAGCGAGCCGGAATTAAGGATTGCCAGCCGGGGCTGGGACGGGCCATTTTGGCCAAATCAACCAGGGCAACTACTTTGTCCATCCGATCATGATCATTACCAAAGAGCTCTTGGGCGGCCTCCTCCAGCAGGCACGGGCTTTCCTGCAGTTTCCTTTGCAGATTAATGACCCTTTGATCATGTTTTAACAGGTGATACAAAAAAGCCGGCCAGCCGCTTTCTTGAGCAGCAGTCACAGCTTGCTGAATCAATGATTCCGGCAAACCAGCTTGCCTGCCAATCCTGGCTAAATCTTCAAGAACATCCGTAGCTTCTCCAGACAATATGGTTTGGTACCAGTGTAAATACAATTCCGAATTGTACTCCAGGCTTAGGCAGTCACCCTCAATGCTAACCATCGGCAACCTGGTGGCATAAACCACATCCTGTCGATCCGGGTTACCCTCATCCCACTCAAAAGGCTCGCCGAACAACCTGCTGGCAAAAGCTGCTACTGCCGGGGCGTCCTGGCGCCCATTTCCCAGGGTGGCGCTGGTAGCCACACATTGCAAGTGTCCTTCATCGGATGAGAAAATGCGCTCCTTCAAGCGCCTGATTAGCATGGCCATTTCAATTCCCCTGGCACCCGAGAACGTATGGGCTTCATCCACTACCAGGTATCGCCAGTGACGGGCCAAGGGACCATCAAAGAAAACCGTATCTTTTGGCCTTAGCAGAAGGTATTCCAGCATCGCATAGTTGGTGAGCAGGATATGGGGAGGACTGCTGCGCATTTCTTCCCGGGATATCAATTCATTTTCCAGGGGATCACAACCAAATACTTTACGATAATGCTCCAGGGCATCCTTTTTCCCTTCAATAGTTTCACCAATATAACGTCCAAAGGTTATCTGCGGAAAATCCTTTAATAAATTGCGCAAACGCTTGACCTGGTCATTGGCCAGAGCATTCATGGGGTACAGCAGCAAAGCCCGTACCCCTGGACCCAAGGAACCCTGTTCATGCTCCTGCAACAAGTCACTTAAAATCGGCAATAAAAAGGATTCCGTTTTACCACTGCCGGTTCCTGTAGCCACCACCAGGTTGCGGCGGTTAACCAGCAGTTTGGTTATAGCCTCTTCCTGATGCTTATATAAGGCCATTTCCGGCGATATGGCCGACAGTTTGAGCAGTGATTTGCTTAACACTCCAGAATCCACCATCTCCTGGATGGTTTTGCCCCGGGCAAACTCCGGAGTGGCCTCCAAAATAGGTCCTTTTATCAACCGGCCCGGCTGATTGAGCAGGCTGGTAAACTCCTCTTGCAGAGCAGGGTTTTGGAAGCTGAAAGCAGAAGAGAGATAGCTGATATAACTATCCTGGATGGCCTTGGCAGCATGAAAAGGATTTATACTCATTCCTTATTTACCTCCCCACACAGTTGCAACCATGTTTTTTTCACATTCCCATAATAGCTCAGCAACTTTTTCCCAGGCTGGCGATCCGTTTATTTGCAACCTGCTCCATTCCCCAGCAGTGAATTGACGGATCAGGGGCAGAAATGGGCGATCCAGCTGAAATCTCTGAGGATACATCCTAGCTAAAGCGTAGGATTTTAGACTCCAAACCAAACGGGCGTCCACATCCCGAACTACCCTCAAGCATTTGCAGCTACGGTGATTACTTAACCAATGATCTATATCAAGACAAAACTCTCCCTGGCGCGGGCAGCCAGGTTGACTGCAAACAACCGCATGAGCGACTCTTAAATCTACCAACCCTTCTCGCCTTTTAATAGTTAACTGGTGACCTTTAGGCAGGGTAAATCGACATTCCTGGCCATTTTTCAGTGCCTTCAAAATCGTAGCACTGTATTGCTCAGGCAATGGCAACACTATGGGGTATCTCTTTTCAATCAGCCCGGCAACGGAAAAACATAATAACTCCGCGGGCAAATCATTAGGAAAAGCGGCCGGGGTATATGTATACTCTATGGGAGCAGCCCCCGGCAACAAGTAAAAGCTGGGAGTAGCTTCTCTATGCCGGGGCCAAATACCTATCCAATGATATTTCTCGTCGATATATTCTTCTTCCTTAAACACCTGGTGGCTGGAGGGATAAAACAGGTTCAAGCAGATTTGTCCATGCTTACAAGTTAACCTATTCACCTGGTAAGTAACTTCCCCAGCTCGGGTCCCCAAAAGAATAATCCATACTCTTGCTGCCGCCTCCGGGTGAGAAAGCCATCCAACAATGTTTAGGCCTCTGTTGCTGTAATCCTGTAACAATCCCTGTACTACCGGCGTTTTCCCCCTGATGGAACAGTCATAACAGTTTCCCTGTGGTTCCGCAGGAAATTGCTTTGCTGGTCCTGCATCCCAGGGATCCTCCTGGGTAAACAGCAACCGGTAATATCCCCCGCTTAATTCAGCGCCGTCGATTTCCAATTCAAACTGCCCATCCGGAATAGGAAACTCTTGGGGAGAGAGCCAGGCCTGATCCAGCCGCCAAATATTTACAACCCGGTCAGCAGCCGGCCTTTTTTCCTGCCAGGTAAGCAAAAGTTTACCATCAGACTTTTCGCTTATCTGAAAATTCTGCACTTCCCATTGGCAGTGGATAGTAAATAATAATCCCGCATCAATGGCCTGGCGGCGCTGGTTATATGCCACAATCCCAATATTTTTTGCAGCAGCTCCCTGGCTCAGGGAATCAAACCAAGGCAACAGGTCAAATTCCGCATGATAATCTTTTAAAGGAACTGGGTGCCCCCGGGGCACACCATCTATTTGCAAGGCCACACTTTTAGCTGAAGATAAGGGTACATATACCTGCAGACTAATCCTCTGAGCACCTATCCAGTCAATGAGCCAGTATTCTCCTACCTGGCTGCTCCATTCCTCTCCGTCTTCCAATTTGTGCAGACGCCATTTCACCCGGGGGATTTCCAATTTAACCGGAAGCTGTACATGATTATCAAACAATTCTCCTTGCAACCCCTCTGCCGAAGCAGGAAAATCAATCTCATAGACGTCATCCTCCACCTGACGCAAACAGGCAGGAGGGAAGGGAGTAAAGCGATGATCTATAGGTGCCATAAAAGTCAGGCCCGTCATTTCGTCCGCTGGCATTTCCGGCCAGTACAGTTTTTTTTCATATTCCCAGTCTAGTTCTGGGAAGATTGCAAAACTAATGACATATTCACTCCAACCGGGTCCCCGCAGCCGGAGGCGGTACCATCCGCTAGGTTCGGCAGTAAAGAGCGAAGCTAACGGTATATACACATCATTAGCTTTACGGGCAAACTCAATCTCAGACAGGTTAATATTTTCATAGCCAGAGTTTAACCGGCGTATTCCCACTTCCCAGTCTTCCGGTTCGGTGCCCGCCAGGGGTAGGGTTATGCCTTCCGGCAGCTTAACATACAGAGGATTCCCGTTGATCCAAATACCCGGTTTTATTTGACCTCCCCGCAACTTCACCTGAGGAACTTCCCTAAAAGGCAATGCATAATGGTGACCTTCATTATCCAACAGGACTATTTCACTGGTGCTGGCATTTACCGGATCAATCAGGAACATAATTGCTCCCGGATCGATTTGCGGTACAGGTTCCTCGGCCAGAATGGGTATTTCCGTATGCAAGGTCGTCCCATGCTGCAACAGCAGCCATAATCTGGACCGGGGCAATTCCGGCCTGGCCAGCAACAGCCCGGCTTCATTGAAAACCAGAGCGGGATAAAACCTTAACCCCGTTTCCACTATCCATTCCCGCTGTAAAACATCTTCGATAAGGATTTGCACCCGATAACAGGGGTAAACTTCTGTTATCGGAACAGCCAACGGCCTGGTTTCCAGCCATCCTTCCTGATCCAACGATTTATAGAGGCGAATAGTATGTTTATACAGCAGTGCATTTTCGTCTCCGCCAGTAATAATCAAGGCAGCGGTTCCCGGCAAAACATCTCTTTCGATATGATAAGCTTGCCGGGAAAAGATCATTTCCAGTCTGCCTTCCAGGAAATTCAGCTCTAAATGAGGAGCTCGGGAATACTCCCTGGCAATTGGAGCGGCGATTGGTTCCTGGGAAGATTCGGCCAGGAAATCCCCGTTTAATTGCTCAATTAGCTCCTGCAGTTGCTCCCTGGCCCAATTGGGCAAAACAGAGCTTTCTGTTTCACGGGCACAATCGTTCCCCTGACAGGCAATCACCAGATTAACACTTTCCGCAACCCAATCTTGAGCCCACTCGCCTCCGTAAAGAAGGAAGCGAGCTACCGGTTCGTCTAAGCCTGTAAATATACCAGGCTGATCAAGAAGGCGCTGGTACTTGGCCAGCAACTGTTGCCCTTCTTCCAGCTCCTTTTCCCAGACAGTCATCTGTTCATCTAAAGCATCCCACGGCAGACCTTCCGCAGCACTCATTTGATCCCTTTGCCGGCGCAAATGCTCCAGTTTTTGCTCCAGGCGGATATATTCCCTTAACAGCTCCAGACCAGCCTGCGCATCTCCGTTACCCATAATCTCTAAGAGCCCGGTGACAGCAGTGAGCTCTTTGGTTAACATCATTTGTTTTCTCTTGCATAATATTGAAATAACCTGATAACGCAGGCAACGTACAGCAGCTTGTTCCTGCTGATCAGCTAAATTCTCCAACTCACGGGTAACGTATGCTTGCAACTGCTCCAATGACTGGAGGCAGTCATCCCCTGGCAAAAGGGAAAAGCCTTGCAGCAAGTCTGTTACCTGGTTATTCAATTGAGCTTCAGTTCCAGCAATATGGCAGCCCAGATCCTGGATGGCTCTTTGCTGATCTTGGACCTGCTGGTACTTTTTCTGTAACTCCTCCAGCAAGTAAAGCCAGGAGTCTATGCCCAGAGCACTTTCTCTAGCAGGCATGGGAAAAGGAGCCAGAGCCTGTCTTAATTGGCTTTTAGCTGCCGCCAATTGACCCTGATGTTCCTGGTAATTTTGCCAGCTTTTCCTGAGGCGCTGCTGGGGCGTTAAGGGGACAGCCTGGACTGCGGGAGACTCCTTTGGAGAATCATAATGTACCAATACAGAGGGCTGAAAACCCACAGCAGCCATCTCTGATTCCAATAATTGCTGGCAGGTCAAGGCATGCTGGGCCATGCTTTTATTGCTGTAACTCAAGATAGCCAGAGCCAGGGACAACTCCAGCAAAGAGCGCCCATATCTCAATCTGCAGGAATTATATCTCTGCAAAGCCTTGCGGATGTGCTCAATATCCAGCTGGGTTATTGAACTCAATTCTGGGAAAACTGCATCCTGACCCCAGATCAGGCCAGCCAGATAATAACATTGATCCAGCAGATACTTCTCCTGGGCCTGCTCATCCTCAAGCCTGGCCTTCTGCTCACGCAAAGCATCAACAGCGCTGTAAAGAATTTCCGTTTGCTCATAAACACGGGACAGTTTGCTGTGTTGCAGCCGCAAATTATTAAGAGTCCTCTCTGCCACTGAGCTGGCAATCTGCCAGAAGCCAAATTGATTAGCTGCCAGTTCACATTGGTTCACCAGGCTGTAATACTCCTGAAGGGATTCAGGATTCAGGCCTGGAACCAAGGAGATAAGATCCAGGCTCTTTTCAGTACGTTCTATTTCTTCCCTGAGAGCTTGCAGCTTTTTGGCAGATTTCAGTTTTATATTGGTATGGAACTGTTTTTTCTTCAGTTTAGCTGCCTTTGCAGCTATTTCCTGCCGTCTCTGCTCTCTCTGGCGGAACAGACTGATTTCCTGATACACTTCCTGCCTTTCAACAATATTGCGCTTAATCAAGGGCACCAAGGCACGCTGCAGGAAATTCTCCAGGCAGTTTACAGGGATGCCTCCCTGCAGCAGGATGGGGGTCACATAAGTAAGAGAATCCTTAATGACAGGCACGGCTATTCCCTGGCGCCTGAGAATCCTCAGAAAGGTTTGTCCCCAGAAAGCTTTCCAGGCAGGCTCCAGTTCCACCTGCAGACGCCTTTCCACTCCAGACCAGTAGTTGCCTTCCTCATAGTCAAATATCCCCGTAAAAACCAGAAAAAAGGCCAGGCAAATAGGAGTTTGCTGAGCCACCAGGACAGTAGTTGACCAGTCCCCTCGCAACTGCTGTCTGATTAATTCGCCCAATCTTTCTATATCTTCAACCGTCAAAGGCACCCTACCTATGATTTGTTCCCTTTGCAGGCAGGACGAGAGAACTAGTTCACAATCATTTAACCCTGAACAAGCACTAAGGATAGACATTGGGATCCTCAAAATGAATAGTAGTAATTAGGATTATAATCCTAGATTTCGCTGCAAAAGCTAGTTTTCCTTGAGATTTTCCAAAAATAATTATAATTGGACAAATCTTGTCATATGTTCACAAAGCCCTAACATGGTCATCTAAAGACTGCCACTTCCTCAGTCAGGATCACTCCATTATCTGCACCCTTGTAAAATAGTTTTTACTTTTTTTGACAACCAGTCTGATTTCTTTTATCATCTTATATAGAAATTATAAGTATTATGGTGAAATATTTAGTAATGTTGTTATAATCTTATTGATTCGTCCTGTTCCATTAATTTCGGTCTATTTTATTTGATTTTAGAGGAGGTATTCTAATATGAGTAATAAGAACAAGAGAAATGAATTGCATGAAAAGCAACTGGAATCTCTGGCAAAACAATTGGAGGGGGAAGTTGACAGCAGGTTGCCGCAAAGGCGGTTCAGGTTGTCCGTATTTGCTCCCTATGTAGAAGGGGTTACTATGGACTATGGAGAACTCAACGGCGATGGGACGCGCTATTATCTAGTGCCCGACGTTAGATCAGCTATATTTGTTAATGCTACCCTAAAATTAGGCCAGATGCTGGCGAAAAAATAGGCCACCTTAATATTCCAATCCTGTATGATTATTGTTGACACGATAATCGTACGGGAGGAAAGGAAATGATTAAGATGGCCCAATTAGAGCATATCAGGAAATTGTATCATTTAGAAGGGAAAAGTATTCGCGAAATCAGCAGAATCACTGGTCATCACCGTGACACTATTGCCAAATACTTGAACGCAGATAGTTCTGATCCACCGCGATACAGGTTAAGTAAGGCCAAAGAACATCCAGTTCTGGGTCCATACATACCAATAATCAATGAGATCCTGGAAACAGATAAAACCAGGCACAGAAAGCAGC
>Ga0208938_1001450_pt1 | contig 13842 bp, 14 predicted proteins | sample AD_UKC125_MetaG_FD_184434 | JGI IMG/M metagenome (GOLD analysis project Ga0208938, IMG submission 184434) | Active sludge microbial communities of municipal wastewater-treating anaerobic digesters from USA - AD_UKC125_MetaG (SPAdes) (version 2) | ecosystem: Engineered > Bioreactor > Anaerobic >... | reverse complement strand
CCCAGGTGCGCTTCTCGCTGCCCGCCCGGCGGGCTCCCTCGAACTTGCCGCGCGCCCGCCGACGAGCATCGGCCTCGCGCTCGGCCGGGTCGTAGCCCCGGCTCGCGCGATCGCGCTCGGTGCTCTCCAACCGCTGCAAGCCGTGCTCGGCTTCCAACTCCCGGCACGCCTTCTGTGCGCGCACGTGGTCGTTGTGGATGCTCGCCTTCGTGCCGTCCTCGCGCACAAGGTTCACGACCACGTGCACGTGGTCGTTGCCGTTGCTCGACAGACCGTGCCGGACGGCGACCCACCGTGTCGGGGCCTTGGTTCCCTCGTGGTCATCGAAGCCCATCGACTCGATGAAGCCATGAGCGATCTTCTGCCAGTCCTGATCCGTGAGCTGACCTTCCTCGGCGCGCAGCGACAGCGAGCAGTGCCACACGTGTCCGCCCTTTACCTCGACGTCATGCGCGCGCTTGGGACGGTCCAAGTGCCGCGCGATCGCCAGCGCATCGTCGCGGCTCAGCTCGTTGTCGTCGTGCCAGGTCATCATCGCGGAGTCGCCCGCGATGAGGTGCGGCTCGGTGTGTTCGTTGCGGCGGCCGGGACCGGCCAGGTAGACCAGCAGGCCGCCCATCCGGTCGCCGCGCACGACGTTGGGGATCATGGCGTGAGCCCGTCGATCAGGTCGTCGATCTTGTCGGCGGTGCGCCGTGCCGCAGCGAGCACTTCGCCGGTCTGCGGCGGCAACTCCCCGGTGCCGTGCAGAGCCTTCGTCATCTGGTTCACGTTGTTGGCGACGTTCGCCAGCAGGCGGTGCAGCCCGAACAGTTCGGTGATCAGCGCCTGCCGGACGCTGGCGTTCTCGGCGGCCGCCTCGGTGCCGCCCGCCAGGGCCGAGTCGACGAGCAGCTTCGGCACGCTCACCCGGTAGCGCAGCGCGAGGGCGAGCAGCTGCGCCTCCTCCTCCGGGGTCACCCGCACAACGTGCCGGTGATGACGGCCGCCCTCGACTCGGCGGCGACGTGCCGTGGTGCGCCCGGGCGCACGGCCTTCGGCCTCCTCAGACACGGCGTGTCACCTCCTGCCCAGCGCAGCGACCCCGCCCTGTGCGGGGAACGGCTACCGCCAGTGTAGCCGAACAAGCCGATCCGGGCACCGGATCGTATAGCTTGCTCCGTCCGGGACTCCGAATGGTTGGCCGAGCAGCGCGACGGCCTGGCCGCGCCAGCGGCCAACCACACGTGCCAACGGTCAGCCCGGTACGCTAGCTGCATGGCATCAACACTGGACGCACACACCACCGAATCCAAGGCACGCGCGCTACTGGACAACCGGATCAACTCGGTGCGCGCGCTCGTCACCGCACGGCAGGCGCTCGACGACCTACGCGAGCAGATCGCGGCCGCCGAAGCCGAGGACGTCAAGGCCTACCGGGCCGCACTGTCTGACGGCTGGTCGGCCGACGAGCTGCGCAAGCTAGGCCTCGACGAGCCGGAGAAGAAGCAGCGGGTCCGCCGCCGGTCGTCACCGCGCAAGACCACGGCACCCGAACCCGCGAACACCTCGCAACCGGTGGCCGCTGACGCGGCGAACGAATCTTCCACCTGACCCTCGGCCTCGATCGTTACGACGGCGCTCACCCTGTCAAGCCCACTGCGTGGGCCTCTCCCCCGCAAACTTTCGGCACGCGCTCCTTCGTCGCTTATTTCGCGCCGAAACTTTGCTCCGCCGAGCCCTTCGGGTTGACAGGGTGAGCGCCGTCGTATTTTTGGCCTTTATCGGGTCAGGGGGAAGGAATGGCGGCTCTTCGAACTTGACCGGGCACGCGGTGCCTGCGTGGTGACGCGTTAGGGCCCGTGACCTCGGTGATCATGGCTGTTGTCAAGGCAGTTCATGGTCACGAAGGTGAGGTCACGGGCTTGGTTCAGCGTACGCAAGTTCAGGCGGTCCAGGACGACACGAGCGGGCAGGACGCGACACTGCTCCTCGGGCTCGAGGGGTTGGCGGTGGCGCAGGTCGAGCTCGACGACGACGGTGCCCGGGTGGTGCACGTCGTCACCGACGACGAGAGCGCGGCGGGCTGCCCCTCGTGTGGAGTGCTGTCGACCTCGGTCAAGGGTCACGCGGTGACCAGGCCCAGAGACGTGCCGTACGGGCAGGCGCCGCTGCGGCTGGTCTGGCACAAGCGACGGTGGCGCTGCCGGGAGGCTGGGTGCCCTCGGGGGTCGTTTACCGAGTCGCTGCCGGTCGTGCCGGCCAGGGCCAGGGTGACGACCCGGCTGCGGGCGGAGTGCGGGGCCGGGATCGCGACTCGGTTCTCCTGCGTCAGCGCCGGCGCGGGCCACTACGGGGTGTCCTGGCCGATCGCGCACGCAGCGTTCGTCGCGCACGTCGACCCCGTCCTGGCGCAGCCCCTGCCGCCGGTGCAGGTCCTGGGGATCGACGAGACCCGACGCGGCAAGGTCCAGTGGGGCCAAGACCCCGACACCGGGCGCTGGTTCGTGCTCGCGGACCGGTGGCACACCGGGATCGTCGACGCCGCAGGCACCGGCGGGCTGCTGGCTCACATCGATGGTCGGACCGCCGCCAAGGTCGCCGAATGGATTGCGGAGCAGCCCGATTCGTGGCGGGCCGGGATCACCCACGTCACGATCGACCTGTCCGCGTCCTACCTGCGCGCGGTCACCGACGCCCTACCCAACGCGGTCGTCGTCGCCGACCGGTTCCACCTCGTGCGGCTCGCCAACGACATGCTCACCGAGGTCCGTCAGCACGCAACCCGTGACGTGCGCGGACGCCGCGGACGCAAGCGCGACCCCGAGTGGGCCGGGCGCCGCAAGCTCCTCATCGCCCACGAACGCCTGGACCCCGCCGCGTTCGCGAAGCTGTGGAACTCCCTGATCGATGCCGGCGACCCCGGCATCGAGATCCTGCACGCGTACACCGTCAAGGAGAACCTGCGCCACCTCCTGGCGCTGTCCGGGACCAACCCCGACCGCTCCCTCATCCGCGACCGGTTGTGGCGCCTGTACGAGCAGGCCGCCACCTCGACCTCGCCCGAGGTCCACCGCTTCGCCGCGACCATCGAGGCGTGGTGGCCAGCGATCGAGGCCGCGATCATCACCGACTACTCCAACGCCCGATCCGAGGGCTACAACCGCCTCGCGAAACACCAAGCCCGCAACGCGTTCGGCTACCGCAACGTGCACAATCACCGCCGCGCCATACGCTGGGCCTGCACTCGTCAATACCGGCGAGCCTCAGCTGCGATCAGCGAGGTGCCCGGTCAAGTTCGATGAGCCGGCTTGGCAGGAATTTTGCTCTCGCTGCGGCTACCTGCTTCATCGGCGAAGCCCTCGCGGCTTCTGAGCTAGCAGGTACTCACGAAGCACTTCCCGACTCAGCTCACCGAGCGCCCCTGCAGAGTGTGTAGAAGCGCCGAGGCGCCCTGCAGCAGGGCGCCCACTGGCGGCGAAGAGACGCACGTCTCCTGGCGCATGACAGCGTGTGCACTGCCCGATCGGCGTTCCGGATCCTCGACTCGAGCAACGTGTGGCAGCAGCTTGTCGGCCGTTGGGTCAGGGGCGTCCTGAAACCGGTGCAACGGATGCGGGATCCCAGTACGATCAGCGCGGGGTCGGGCTCTCGACCTCGCGAGTTGCCCGGGTCAATGGGCACGACGAAGGGGATGACATCCTTGTCCAGAATCATCGCAAGGGCACTGGCGGTGCTCATGCTCACAGCGGCCGCGCTAACAGCACCCAGCGCGGCCTCCGCTGGCACTTACACAAGCGCAAACGGCTCCCAGATCGCCACGAGCATCACAACGCTCGACTACTCCAAGCCCCACGGCACGTTCAAGCAGCGGATTTGGATCACGCGAAGTGGCCTTCCTCAAGCCGGAGTCTCGACGAAGTACGCGATCAACATGTACGACAGGTACGGGAACAAGGTATGGGGCGCAACAGACCAGGGCGACCGGACCTACACCATTGGGGGCAACGTGACGAAGATCGTCATTTACCCCGCAACTCTTTGGTACACCCTGACAACGAATTGGAAACGAGTCTGACGAGTTGACTGAGCCCCGTGGGGTGGTGGGCTTTCAAGGGTGTTCCTTGATGCTCACTGGCCGCTGGTGATTGCAGCGGCGGGTTCAGTATCGCTGGTCTTGTACAGCAGCGCCATGGAGGCTTCGGAGAGGTAGCGGCGGTCGCTGACTTGCCATTCGTCGTGGGTGTCGGCCAGGACAGCTCCGATGAGGCGGATCAGGGCGGGGTCGTTGGGGAAGATCCCGACCACACGGGCGCGTCTCTTGATCTCTTTGTTGACCCGCTCGATCGGGTTGTTGGACCAGATCTTGACCCAGTGCGACCGCGGGAACGCGGTGAACGCGAGCACCTCTGTCTTCGCGTCGTCCATCAAAGGACCGATCTTGGGAAACGCTTTGGCGAGCTGGTCGCGGACCTCGTCCCAGGTGGCGTGGACCGCCTTGGCGCTGGGTTGGGCGAAGATCGTGCGGAACACCGCGGCGACCATGTCCTTGTGCGACTTGGGGACCAGGGCGAGCAGGTTGCGGGCGAAGTGGACCCGGCAGCGTTGATGCGAGGCGCCGACGAAGCACCTGTTCAACGCTTTGACCAGGCCGGCGTGCTGGTCGGAGATGACCAGCATCACCCCGCCCAGTCCGCGGTCTTTGAGGTCGGTGAGGAACTTGCGCCAGAACGTCTCGTCCTCGCTGTCGCCGACATCCAAGCCGAGGATCTCGCGACCTCCGTGCTCGGTGACGCCGGTGGCGACCACGACGGCCTTGGAGACCACCTGCCCGCGCGCGGCTTCGCGCACGGGCAGGTAGGTCGCGTCCAGGAACACGTACGGGAACCGGGCATGGTCCAGGGTCCGGGACCGGAACGCGCCCACGCTCTCATCCAGGCCGGCACAGATCCGCGAGACCTCGGACTTGGACATCCCGGTCCCGCCGAGAGCGGCGACCAGGTCATCAACGCTGCGGGTGGACACCCCGTTGACTTAGGCCTCCATCACCACCGCATGCAGCGCCTGATCGATCCGGCGGCGCGGCTCGAGGATCTCGGGGAAGAACGAGCCCTTCCGCAGCTTCGGGATCGCCAACCGGACATCGCCGGCCTTGGTCGTCAACACCCTGGGCCGGGAGCCGTTGCGTTCGGTACGGCGGGACTCGGTGCGCTCATACCTGGCCGTGCCGATCATCTCAGCGGCTTCGAGCTCGATCATCTCCTGCAAGGCGACCCGGACCGCCTCCCGGATCAGGTCCACGCCCTCCCCGGCGCGGAACCCTCCAACAACTCGGACAGGGCAGACTGGGACAAGTCCATCGGTGAGAACTCCTTCGGTGCGTACTTGGCCGTGCACACCAAGAATCTCGCCGATGGCCCCACCTACCTCGAAGCCACTCCGCCACCCCCCAAACCCCACCACTCCCAGGGACTCATACGACGAGTTCTTTGACCGCCGCCGAGGCTTCCCCGAACTCCTCGGCGGCGGGGGGCCTCGTCGTCAACCCGGGGCTCGAGCACACGACGGCGGGCCTGTCCGGCTTCCTCACCGGCTCCTCCGTGGTCCTCTTGCCGCTCGTGTTGGCCGCATGGTTCGGAAACGCCGTCCCGCCCGCAGACCTCTTACCGCGTGGACGCAGGCCGGGGACTGTCGAGATGCAGCGAAGATGGCATGACCTCGTGCGGGCCTTCTTGCACGCTCGGCTTGATTGGGCAAGTGCGTGCAAGATTGAGACGCATAGGCGCGGCGGTCTTCCGGCGCAGTGACGTACCCCTTGGCGGCGGAAGGACGCACATCCCGCGCAGCCTGCGGGTCTGTCCTGACGACTCAAGCGAACACGGCTCTTCGAACTTGACCGGGCACGCGGTGCCTGCGTGGTGACGCGTTAGGGCCCGTGACCTCGGTGATCATGGCTGTTGTCAAGGCAGTTCATGGTCACGAAGGTGAGGTCACGGGCTTGGTTCAGCGTACGCAAGTTCAGGCGGTCCAGGACGACACGAGCGGGCAGGACGCGACACTGCTCCTCGGGCTCGAGGGGTTGGCGGTGGCGCAGGTCGAGCTCGACGACGACGGTGCCCGGGTGGTGCACGTCGTCACCGACGACGAGAGCGCGGCGGGCTGCCCCTCGTGTGGAGTGCTGTCGACCTCGGTCAAGGGTCACGCGGTGACCAGGCCCAGAGACGTGCCGTACGGGCAGGCGCCGCTGCGGCTGGTCTGGCACAAGCGACGGTGGCGCTGCCGGGAGGCTGGGTGCCCTCGGGGGTCGTTTACCGAGTCGCTGCCGGTCGTGCCGGCCAGGGCCAGGGTGACGACCCGGCTGCGGGCGGAGTGCGGGGCCGGGATCGCGACTCGGTTCTCCTGCGTCAGCGCCGGCGCGGGCCACTACGGGGTGTCCTGGCCGATCGCGCACGCAGCGTTCGTCGCGCACGTCGACCCCGTCCTGGCGCAGCCCCTGCCGCCGGTGCAGGTCCTGGGGATCGACGAGACCCGACGCGGCAAGGTCCAGTGGGGCCAAGACCCCGACACCGGGCGCTGGTTCGTGCTCGCGGACCGGTGGCACACCGGGATCGTCGACGCCGCAGGCACCGGCGGGCTGCTGGCTCACATCGATGGTCGGACCGCCGCCAAGGTCGCCGAATGGATTGCGGAGCAGCCCGATTCGTGGCGGGCCGGGATCACCCACGTCACGATCGACCTGTCCGCGTCCTACCTGCGCGCGGTCACCGACGCCCTACCCAACGCGGTCGTCGTCGCCGACCGGTTCCACCTCGTGCGGCTCGCCAACGACATGCTCACCGAGGTCCGTCAGCACGCAACCCGTGACGTGCGCGGACGCCGCGGACGCAAGCGCGACCCCGAGTGGGCCGGGCGCCGCAAGCTCCTCATCGCCCACGAACGCCTGGACCCCGCCGCGTTCGCGAAGCTGTGGAACTCCCTGATCGATGCCGGCGACCCCGGCATCGAGATCCTGCACGCGTACACCGTCAAGGAGAACCTGCGCCACCTCCTGGCGCTGTCCGGGACCAACCCCGACCGCTCCCTCATCCGCGACCGGTTGTGGCGCCTGTACGAGCAGGCCGCCACCTCGACCTCGCCCGAGGTCCACCGCTTCGCCGCGACCATCGAGGCGTGGTGGCCAGCGATCGAGGCCGCGATCATCACCGACTACTCCAACGCCCGATCCGAGGGCTACAACCGCCTCGCGAAACACCAAGCCCGCAACGCGTTCGGCTACCGCAACGTGCACAATCACCGCCGCGCCATACGCTGGGCCTGCACTCGTCAATACCGGCGAGCCTCAGCTGCGATCAGCGAGGTGCCCGGTCAAGTTCGATGAGCCGGAATGGCCTGGCCCCAACACCTGGACGAGCTGCACGGCTCAGCGGTGACGCTCACGACCTGGCAGCGGTGTCCACCCGAGCCGCCTCAGCGTCCAGCCGGTCGAGCGCACGCGAGACCGAGGAGCGGCCCACACCCAACGTCTCCGCGATCGCGTCAAGGCTCTGCCCGTCCTGACGCATCTGCACCGCTGCCCGGACCCGAGCAGGCGTCATCACCGTGGGCCTGCCGCCGACGCGACCCTCGGCCCGAGCACGCGCCAGACCGGCCCTGGTGTTCTCGCGGATGGTGTCAACGCGCAGCTGCGCGAACACCGCGACGATGCCGAACAACGCGCGCCCCATCGGCGTCGTGGTGTCGATATCAGGCTCGGTCAAACTCTTGATCTGCACGCCCCGCTCGTGCAGGTCGTTGATGGTCTCGATCGCCAACGTCTGCGTGCCAGCGAGCCGGTCGAGCCGCCACACCACCAACGTGTCCCCCGCGCGTAGGTAGTCCAGGCACGCGAGCCACTGCGGCCGATCTGCGCGCCTCGACGAGGCGGCATGGTCGACGAACACCTTCACCGCTCCGGCGTCCCGTAGGGCGCTCTCCTGGGCGGCGGTGTCCTGCTCGTGCGTGCTCACCCGCGCGTACCCGATGACGTGGCTCACCGGTCAGTCTCCGATGCCTGGGGCACGGTCACTCATCCGCCCCGGCGGCGGCCGCCGTGGGCCTGCCTGCGGCGTCGAGGTGGTGCCCTTCGTCGCGTCCGTCGCGGGCGTGCCGAACGCTCGTCGAGCAAGGTCGGCCGCCGACGTCGACGACGAGGCCGGGGCAGCCTGCGGTGCCTGCTCGGGCAAGGGCGAAGTGATCTGCCGGAACACATCGTGCAGCGGCGCAAGGTCGCCCTCACGGGCACTCTGCGAGGCCAGGTCGTTCGTCAGGCCCGTGACCTTGGTCCAGTCCAGCTCGTACCCGGCTCCGCGCGCCAGATCGTCCATCCAGACCCGCTGTGAGCGGCCGTTGCCCTCCCTGAACGCATGGATGGTGTTGACGTCGTTGTAGACCTCGGCCGCCCGCTGCGCGAACGTCGCCGGGTCGAGCCCGCGAAGGCCCTGCTGTGCCTCGACGCGCTGCGCCAGGTCCTCGAAGGCCGGCTGAATCTCCGCCCACGGTGTGAACCACGGCCCGCCGGGCCTGAGCATGTCGACGGTGCGGGTCTCCCCCGCCCACGGGTAGACGTCCTGGAACAGGTGCCCGTGGATCGCGCGCAGGTGGTCAAGGTCCAACGTCACCGGCAACGGGTCGCCGTCGAGCTGGATCATCCGGGCCTCCACCCGGTCGTCCTCGGCGGCTCGCAACTGCATCGGGGTCTGCTCGTCGAGCAGGTTCCGCAACGTCAGGCTGTACGTCGGATCAAGGTAGCCCTTCCACCGCTCGCCCTCGTCGCTCTCGACGTCGACGTGCCACGGCTGGTAGGCGCGCGTGATGCCCTGCTCGGCGCTCTCCCGCTCGACGGCATACGTGCCCGGCCGGACCTCGCGCAGCTGGTCCTCGTCGACGACGATCCCGACCGCCGTGCCGCCAGGGCACGCGCCGCGCCGGGCGAGCAGCAGCACCTCGTCGCTGCCAGCCCACGGCTCGATGTGACGATCCCGCACGGTGACGTAGGCCTGGATCGGGTCAGCCGCCAGATACAGGGTGCGTTCGGGCATCAGTTGCGCTTGGACAGCTCGATCAGCTGGTCAATCTCAATCTCGCCGCGCACGTAGGCCTCCTGCGCGGCCCGGTGCGCCTCGCTCGACCGGCCGCCCTCCATCTCCGAGCTGTGCCGCGCCTTGTCGACCGCTCGTCGACGGCGCGCAGCCTCGGCCTCGGTGATCGTGGTCTTGCTGTTGGTGACGCTCATCGCGTGCACCTCCCTTCGTCGGCCGACCGAAAACGGTCAACCTCAGTTTAGAGCCGAAACGGTTTCGGTCCCCGGTTCCGGTCGAGACGACGGCCGCGTGATCGCGGGTCGTCGACGTCCTCGACGATGGCCGCCCGGAATCGGTCGTTACCGGTCGACCCAGCCTTGTGAAGCCCTGCAGATTGCAGTCCCCCCGGAACCAGGGTCTAGTCCTCAGTCGCTTCGACGATGTCGTCTTCCTGCACGACCTCGGCAACTGCAGCCGGAGCAGCCACGAAGGCCGGCAAGTCCTCCACGAAGAAGTTATCGATGCGACTGATGTGTCGCGCTAGCAGCGCATCCGTCTTCATGTTTGGCAGAAGATCGCAATAGTAGACGCCATCCAACGGGTTGAGTTTAACCGTGTAGCCCTTGAAGTGTCCCGGCAAGAAGGTACGACTGACCCCGTAGTTCGGCTCCTTCCCCGCTCTCTGCACGTCATGAAGGAAGATGGCAAAATGCGGAAGGTCGGTGCCAGTCAGTCGACCGTACAAGAACTTATCAATGAACACCTTATCTAGTCGATCCTTGCTCGACGTTTTTACCGAGCCGATCGCCTTCAGGTCGCCATTCACCTCAACCATCAGGTCGTGTTGATAGTTCATGCCAAAGAGAGTCGTTCCCACCTCATCTTTTACTGGCACGCTGATAACCCCTGATTTGCAGTCGACGCCGCAGTCTAGGATCAGCAGGCCAATGAATCGCTCGAAGAGGTCGCCATTCACCTTCCGGGCGGTATTTGACTGCCGCGCGGGTAGCGCGTCGAGCGCGGCTCCGATGGACTGTTGGCAGGTGTAAATCACGCGGTTCAATGCCTCCCGTCCGGCGGTCGTAGTTTCGGACCCGTTGAGAATCGAATCCAAGGCGTCCCTGAACAACGCGACAGCGTCATCGAAGGCGTTGGCCGAGTACATCAGTTCGGCGTTGATAGGACGCGTGAGCTGGTATCCCGCATCGTCGCGATACTGAAGAAACTGATACTTGTGGTCATTGCGAGCGATCAACTCAGCTTGGAAGTTGCCGCCCGCACGGAAGTCTAGGAACGCCCTCCCGAAGGCGATGTAGTCATCCACCGAGCCGAAGCGAGGCTTGTCCACCGCCCATTCCCGCAAATCTCTGGTCTTCACCGGATGCCCTCTCTGCGCTTCGCGTTCGCCCTGTCGAAGGCAACCCACTCATCCTCGGACCTCCGTTGTACACGACCGAGGCGCCTGCCAGCCCACGAGTTGTACTCGGAATCGAGGTCACAGGCCAGCCAGTCCCGCCCGAGCTGAGTGGCGGCCACCGCCGTCGTACCCGAACCAGAGAAGGGATCCAAGACCACATCACCAGGGCTTGAACCAGCGAAGATGAACTTCCGCATCAATTCCTCGGGCTTCTGTGTCGGATGAGGAGTCTTCTCGTTCATCCCGTTGCACGTAGTAGGCACCTCGATGACATCCTTGGGCTTAGCGCCCAGTGGATTCGGCTGCCAGTCATCGCGCTTGGGTTGCCCTCTGCCAAAGGCCGACGTATCCGCCTGCGGATGCCCTGGATATTTGAGAGTATGGGCGCCGTAGGGGACGCGAAGACGATCGACGTCACGAAGTTTTTGGATCTTGGACTTTCTGAAATGAAGAATGCTCTCGTGAGAACGTCCCCAGTCGTTACCAAGGTTTGCTTTGTTCCTGTAGTGCCACACGAGCCAACGACAGGCCGCAAAATGCTTGGACGTTGGATGCTTGAGGTCAGCCAAAATCTCCGAGAACCCACAGATGAAGAGGCTTCCGTCTGCTCGAAGTACCCGACTAGCCTCGACGATCCACCGCATACTCCACTGGATGTAGGCCTCCTGCGACTCGAAACTGTCCCACTCCGCCTTCTTGATGTTGTATGGAGGGTCAGCGAAAACCATTGCCACGCTCTCCGACGGAAGCGATGCGAGCCAAGCGAGGGAGTCGCCCTGAAAGAGGGTCCCGCTCTCGGTCACTACCTGCTCTTGGAACGCGCCTTCGCCGAGCGGGACGAAGTCTGGCTCGGTAGCGAGGTCGCGAACTCGCTGGTCTGGATAGTCATGTGGTTCGAACAGGCCTGCAGCCTGTGGCTTCTTGCGCGGCACTCCGCTCTCTCCTTCGTGGTCGACTCGACCCTATCGGCGTCCACCGACGCCGCGGCACGCCTAGCTTCGGTGACGGTCTGACCGTGCAGCGGCGACCGCCGCACGCAGGGCCCCCGCGAGGGTGGTGATCAAACCCAGGGTGAGCAGCGGGTAGCCGAACACTGCGTAGCCGGCGATGGGCCTCGTCGAGGCCGAGGGCGGGAAGGGCAGCGGGTGCGGTGTGAAGCCGGGCTCGGGCCACAGGATGATGGCCAGCCCGACAAGGGCCAGCACTCCCCCAGTCACGATCCAACTCCCCCCCGGCCGCGCTTGCGTGGCTGTCACTGTTCCTCCTCGGCCGCCTCGGCCGGGATATCGACGAGGGCACGCGGGAGCGGTACGCGGTCGCGCGCTGCGGCCCACAGGTGCCAGGCGAGGGCGTCGCTGCCGTAGTCGTCGGGGTTGATCGTGTCCGTAGGGTCCCACCACGTCGCCTTGGGGTCGGTCTGCGCCTGGACCTCGACCGGCACCGACAGTCCCTCGATGGTGCGCGCCTCGTCGAGCACGGCGGCGGTGAATGCCTCGGCGTAGGCCTGGAACGTTGCGGCGTACCGTGCGCGCAGCGCGTCCTCGTCGGCCTGCTCCTGCTCGGCCTGGGCGTCCTCGGCCGCCGAGTAGGTCTCCCACTCCGCCTCGGGCGCATCCTCGGCCGGTGCCGGGTGCGCTGCCCGCCACTCCTCCCCCGCCCGGTAGAGCACCTGGGCGGCGTCGTCGACGTGCGGCAGCATCGTCTCGCGGCGCTCGTGCGGGGCGTCCTGGTAGGCCTCGGTGACGAGCTGCGCGACGTTGAGCGGCACGAGCACCGGGACGGTGCGCAGTGGTGCCAGCTCCACCGCGTCGGCGTCGTAGCCCACGGTTCCGGTGACGAGCTGCCCGAGGGCGTCGGACTCCCACGAGCCGGGTCGTCCGGCCGTGATCCGCTCGGCGCTGCCGACGTTGGCGGCCACGGCTCCCAACGCTGAGGCGAGGAAGTCGGAGAAGTCGACCGCTCCGTGCTGGGGGTGGTCGAGCTGCACGGCGGCGGTGAGTGTGGCCACGGTGGCATCCCACAGTCGCCGGTACTCGGTGGCGTAGGCCTCGGTCGGGTCGGGGCCGGGGCTCGCCTGCTGCTCGGTCATGGTGTGTGTCCTGTCTGCCGTGTCGAGTTGGTCAATGCTGTCAGCGTGGTCTGACATGGGGGTTAGCGCACGAGCCGGTTGGGCAGGCGCGGCGGCGGGGTGGGGAGCGTCCCGCCGTTGTGGTCGCGGGCCTGGTCGACGGCGGCCGCGATGGCCTCGCCGCACCATGCGCTGTCCGAGGGCCACCGTCCGGCCTGCTGGTCGGCGGTGATGGCGGCCCGCATCCGGCCCACGGTGTCGCTGGGGATGGCAAACGACCTGGTGGCCCCGGTGCGCTCCTCGGCGCGTCCCCTGGGCGGTGCGGCCGCGCGCTGCTTGGGCGTGCGCGCTGCGTAGGCCTCGATCGCGGCCGCGATCCACTTGCCGAACGTGTCGGCCTCTCCCCCGTTGCTCCAATCAGCCAGATAGCCGGCCTTCGCGTCGTCGAACTCCTCGGGGGTGAGGTAGATGCCGAGCCGGGCGGTGTCGCTGGCGGCCGCCGTGGCGGCCTTGCGGGCCGCTGCAGGCGTGCGGGCCGTGCTGCCAGTGCGGGGCTTCTGAGGGGCCTTGCCCGGCGTCGGTGTCGGGTTGGGCTGTGCCGAGCTGCGCGGCTCGGCCGAGGGCTCGAGTTCCGGGGTCGGGTCGAGGGCGATCGAGGCGCGGTTGCGGTCCCCGAGCGTGCGGCGCTTCTGCTGCGGCATGGCGTTGGTCTCCTTGGTCTGGTTGGTCGATATGGTCAGGCGGTCGCGTGCTGCTCGGTGCTGGTGCCGACCGGTTCGGGCGTCCCGATGATCGGGGCCAGGGCGGCGGCGTAGTCGGCCGCGATCCCTGAGCCCGGAGCGAACACCGAGACCGGCATCCCGGACGTGTAGGCGTCTCGGGCTGCGACGGCCTCCCGCACCGGGACGGTGACGCGGCCGGGGTGCTGCTCGCTGAGCATGTCCACCACGTCACGGTCGAGCAGGCGGCGTGAGTCGTAGCGGGTGGGCACGATCCAGTGCACCCGCTGACCGGGCTTCATCCTCGGAGCGATGCGCTGGGCGATCACCTCGACGAGCCGGTCGAGCTGGTCGTAGGCCTCGGTCTCGCACGCCACAGCGGCCACCACGACGTCGGCGGCCGCCAGAGCGGCCAGGGTGACCAGGCCGAGCGCGGGCGGGGTGTCGATCACCACGTCATCCCACTCCCCCGCCACCTCGGGCAGGTGGTCGCGTAGCGCGGTGATCACCTCGGGCCGCTGGTCCAGGCTGGCCAGGTCGTGGGTGCCCGCGAGGATGCTCGCGCCGGGCACGCTCGGGGAGTCGATCGCGGCCTCGGGT
>Ga0208938_1001447_pt1 | contig 13880 bp, 10 predicted proteins | sample AD_UKC125_MetaG_FD_184434 | JGI IMG/M metagenome (GOLD analysis project Ga0208938, IMG submission 184434) | Active sludge microbial communities of municipal wastewater-treating anaerobic digesters from USA - AD_UKC125_MetaG (SPAdes) (version 2) | ecosystem: Engineered > Bioreactor > Anaerobic >... | reverse complement strand
TTTGCCTCGCCGGTCAGCGGCCTGGGCAGCAAGATGGGCCTGGACGCCACCGGCAAGTGGCCGGGCGAGACCACCCGTGAATGGGGCCGCCCGCTGACCATGAGCCCCGAGGTGCTGGCGCGCGTGGCGCCGATCTGGGACGAACTGGGGCTGTGATCAGCCCAGTGTCAGTGCCGCCAGCACCGCCAGCGGGGCGGTTTCGGCGCGCAGCACCCGCGGCCCCAGCGTGACCGGCACAAAGCCCGCGGCCAGCGCCGCCGCTTCTTCCGTTGGCCCCAGCCCGCCCTCGGGTCCGGACAGCAGCCAGACCGGGCCGCTGGCGGGCACGGCTTCTTGCAGCGGACGGGCGTCGGGATGCAGGGACAGCAGCAGGCGCGTGCCCGGTTCGGGGGCGTCCTGCGCGGGCCGCGCGTGGGTGGCCAGCCAGTCGGTCAGGCTCAGCGCTTCGTGCACCGGGGGCACCTGGTTGCGGCCGCACTGCTCACAGGCCGCCACGGCCACCGCCTGCCAGTGCGCGCGCTTCCTGTCACCACGCTCGCCCTTGAGCTTGAGCACGCTGCGCTCGGCCAGCAGCGGCGTGAGACTGGCCGCGCCGAGCTCGGTGGCTTTTTCCACCAGCCAGTCCATGCGCTCGTTGGCCGTGATGCCGGCCAGCAGATGCACGGCCCGCGGCGCTTCGCGTTCGATGGCGTGGTGCGCACCGACCAGCACCTGCACGTCGGAGCGGCCCATGCGGGTGATGGTGGCCTCGAATTCACCGCCCGCGCGGTCCGGCTCGCCATGAAACAGCGTGATGACCGCGCCCGGTTGCAGGCGCAGCACCTGCACGTGGCGCGCCGCGCCGGGCGGCAGGTCGATGACTTCGCCGCTGGCCAGCGGCACGGGGCAGTGAAAGCGTGGCATCAGGCCAGCGCGCTCACTGATTGATAGCAAATGATGACCATTTTGCGCTGGGATCTGGCCATTTTTGTTCTAAATCCGGCCAAAAGCGTAGCCAGTGGCGGCTTGCAGGCCCTCGACCTCGTCGATCAGGCGCAGCAGGGGTGTCAGCTCACGGTACCGACTGGCCGTGGCGCGGATGTAGCCGATGAAGCGCGGCGCGTCGGCCAGATAGCGGGGCTTGCCGTCGCGCAGGGTCAGGCGGGCAAAGATGCCGGCCACCTTCAGATGGCGCTGCAGGCCCATCCATTCCACCGCGCGGTAGAAAGCGCCGAAGTCGCTGTGCCAGTCTTCGAAGTCCATCAGACCCGCCTTGCGCGCCTTTTCCCAGTAGCGAATGGTCACGTCGAGCACGAAGTCCTCCTCCCAGCTCAGAAAGGCGTCGCGCATCAGGCTTGCGATGTCGTAGGTGACGGGACCGTACACCGCATCCTGGAAATCGAGCACCCCGATACCGGCGCCAAGACGTCCCGCCGCCGGGCCGCCCCAAGGCGGGACAGCCCCCTCGGGGGGCAGCGAATCACGCGCAGCGGGGAGCGTGGGGGCGATCAGGTTCCGGGGCATGAAGTCCCGGTGCACGTACACCGACGGCGCCGCGAGGGTGCGGGCGACAATCACGTCGAAGGCCTTGTCCAGCGTCTCGCGGGTCTTGCCCTCGACCGCCACCCCTTTGTGCCGGGCCAGGTACCAGTCGGGAAACAGCGCCAGCTCGCGGCGCAGCAGCGCCTCGTCATAGGGCGGCAGCACCCCGGGCGCCGACGCCCGTTGCCAGGCGATCAGCGCGTCAGTGGCTTGCAGGTAACGCGGCAGATTGGCCTGGGGGTGCTCGCGGTCGATGAGCTCCATCAGGGTCTGCGGGCCCAGGTCGCTCATCAGCATGAAGCCCTGCGCCTCGTCCCAGGCCAGGATGCGTGGCACGTTCAGGCCGGCGGCCTGCATCAGGCCGGCGACGTGCACGAAGGGCGCGCAGTTCTCCTGCGCCGGCGGTGCATCCATGATGACCAGGCTGCCCGCACCGTCGTGGCGATCGATGCGGATATACCGCCGAAAGCTGGCGTCGGCGGACGCGATGCGCAGGCTGGCGGGGGCCAGTCCGTGAACCGGGGCCTCACGGGCCAGCCAGGCCTGAAAGGCCAGGCCACGGGAAGGATCGGCCCAGACGGGTGCGATGGGTGACGACGGCAGGGCCGCACCCGGGGGAAGTCGATGGTCGCTCATGGATAATCCATTCTACAAATCCAGCCCAGCCACGCCCGGCCGGACCGATCCATCCACCGGCCCGGAGCCGGCCCTCCCGATTGAACACGGCGCTCCTTGCCCCTCTCGATGAAGCCTGAAAAGCCGATCCTGCCCAGTCGCCGGACGCCCGTGGCCGTCGTGGTGGCGGGCTTGCTGCATGGCCTGACCTGGGGACAGGGGATCGATGCCGACGCGCTGAAGCTGCGGCGCACGCCGCTGCTGGAGGACAAGATTCCCGGCGTGGTGCGCAAGGACATGCCGAACTTCCTCTCAGGCAACCGCCTGTACGGCCAGGTGGACGAGCGCATGGTGGTCGAAGGCGAGGCCGAACTGCGCAACCGGGCCACCGTGCTGCGCGGTGACTGGCTGCAGTACACGACACCGGACGACACCGCCCGCGCGCGCGGCCACGTGCACATCAACCGCGAAGGCAACGTCTACGAGGCGCCAGAAGCCGAGCTGGAGGTGGAGGCGTTTCGCGGCTTCCTGACCCGCCCCACCTTCGACTTGCTGAAGAACGGCGCGCAGGGCGACGCCGAGCGCATGGATTTCGTCGACGACAAGCACTCCATCCTGCACAACGCCCGCTACAGCACCTGCCGGCGCGATGGCGGTCCGGAGTGGCTGCCCGACTGGATGCTCAAGGCCCGGCGCATCGACATCGACAACGAGGACGAGACGGGCATTGCCGAAGGCGCCACGCTGCGCTTCATGGATGTCCCGATCCTGCCGATCCCCGAGATCAGCTTTCCGCTGAGCAGCAAGCGCAAGTCCGGCTTCCTGACACCGATCATCGGGTTGGGCAACGTGAACGGCGTGGAAGTCTCCCAGCCGTACTACCTGAACCTCGCGCCAAACCGGGACGCCACGGTGTGGGGCACGCTGATGTCCAAGCGCGGGGTCGACCTCGCTGGCGAATACCGCTACCTCGAAGTGCCTTACAAGGGCCTGATCTGGGGCAACTACATGCCTTGGGACCGGTTGCGCGATGAAAAGCGCTGGGGCTTTGCCGCCGTGCACAACGGCACACTGCCCGGCGGCGCGGCCCTGAACCTGAACGCGAACCGGGTCAGCGATGACAATTACTGGAAGGACTTCACCCGGGTCAGCACATCGCTGACGACCCGCCTCTTGCCCACCGATGCCAGCCTGACCTGGAGCGAGGGTGGCTTTTCAACCGCCGCGCGCGCGCTGTACTGGCAGACCCTGCAGGACCCCACGGCGCCCATTACGCCCCCGTACAACCGCATGCCGCAGCTGACGGCCCGCTACGGGGGCAGTGCCGCAGCCGGTTTCGAATACAGTGCCAACGTCGACTACACCAAATTCGAGTCGATCCCGGCGCTCACTGGCCAGCCGAACGCCCAGCGCAGCTTTGTCGCCGCCGAAGTCAGCAGGCCCTGGGTTCTTCCCGGGGTGTTCGTCACGCCCAAGCTGATGGTGCATGCGACGAACTACGCCTTCGATGGCACCCTGAGCAACGGCGACACCCGCGCCAACGTGACGGTACCGACCTTCAGCCTGGACAGCGGCCTGATTTTCGAGCGCGACACCAGCTATTTCGGGCGCGACCTGCGCCAGACGCTGGAACCCCGCGCCTTTTACGTCTACACGCCGTACCGCAACCAGAACTTCCTGCCGAACTACGACACGGCCAGCTTCGACTACAACTTCACCACCATCTACCAGGAAAACTCCTTCGCCGGCAACGACCGCATCGCCGACAACAACCTGCTGACGCTCGGCCTGTCGACCCGGCTGCTGGACCCGGTGACCGGGGCCCAGGCGGCGCAGTTCGGCATCGCCAACCGGTTGCGGTTTGCCGATCAGCTGGTCACGCTGCCCGGGCAGGCCCCGGTGCCGCGCGGCTGGAGTGACATGCTGGTTGGTGGACTGGTCAACTGGGATCCGACCTGGAGTGCGCGGGCCACGATCGAGTTCGACGCAAAAACCGCCAGCTCGGTGCGCACCACGGTGGGCGGCACCTACAATCCCGGCAACTACCGGGTTTTCAATGCAGCGTACCGCTTGCAGGCGGGCACCAGTGAAACGGTCGATGTTGGCTGGCAATGGCCCATCAACGATCTGTGGGGCGACAAGGGCCAGGAGCTGGGAGCCGGCAAGGGCCAGGGGCCCGGTCGCTGGTACACCGTCGGGCGCCTGAGTTACAGCCTGATGAATCGCCAGCTGTCGGATGCGCTGCTCGGATTTGAATACGATGCCGGTTGCTGGCTCGCGCGGATCGTGGTCAGCCGCCTGCAGACCAGCACCACATCTGCGAACACGAACATCACCATGCAGCTAGAACTTGTCGGTTTTTCGCGCCTGGGAACCAGCCCGCTGAAAACCCTTCGTGACCACATCTCGCGCTACCAGTACCTGCGGGACCAGAGCACCCCCCCTCCCAGCCGCTTCAGCAACTATGACTAAGAACCCTGCGTGCCGTCCTGCCCCGTCTGTGGCGGGCAACCTGACCGGACCGATGCGCCTCGTCGGTGCCCTGCTGCTGAGTGCGCTGCTGCCGCTGGGCACGACGGCCCAGGGCCTGCGCCCTTCGAGCAGCCTGGGAGCCAGTGGACTGGGCGGCAGCAGCCTCAGCGCCCGGCCGGCCAACACCGGACCGCGCCAGGCTGACTTCATCGTGGTGGTGGTCAACAGCGAGCCGATCACCAACAACGAAGTTCTGGCCAAACTGGTCAGGGCCGAGCAGCAGCTGGCGCAGCAGGGCGGCGCGATCCCGCCGCGCGACGTGCTGGCGCGCCAGGTCCTGGAGCGCATGATCAACGAAAAGGCTCAGGTCCAGCTGGCACGCGAAGCCGGCATCAAGGTGGATGACACCACCGTGGACCAGGCCGAGCTCGGCATCGCGAGCCAGAACCAGATCACCGTCGCCGAACTGCGCCGGCGCCTGAACCAGGACGGCTTGTCGGTCAGCCAGTTCCGTGAAGATCTGCGCGACCAGATCCTGCTGACCAAGGTTCGCGAGCGCGAACTGGAGGTGAAGGCCAAGGTCAGTGAGATCGACATTGACCAGTTCATTCAGGAAAAGCAAGGCGCCGAAGCGTCCAACGCGGAACTCAGCCTGGGCATGGTGCTGGTGGCGGTTCCCGAAAGCGCCGACCCGGCGCGGGTGGCCGCGTTGCAAGCGCGCGCGGAGGGCGTGACGAAACGCGCACGCGCCGGCGAGGACTTCACGGCGCTGGTGAAAGAGTTTTCCGATGCTCCGGACCGTGAGCGCAACAATGGCCAGCTGGGCATGCGCACCGTTGACCGCTATCCGGCCTTGTTCGTGGACGCAACCCGAGGGCTCCCCAAGGGCGGCGTGTCGGACCCCGTGCGCTCCGGCGCCGGTTTTCATGTGTTGAAGGTTCTGGAACGCCGCCAGGGCAGCCTGCCGACCATGACCGTGACGCAGAGTCACGCCCGCCACATCCTGCTGCGCCCCAGTCCCCAGCTGACCGAGTCGGCGGCCACCGAACGCCTGGCGGACTTCCGTCGCCGCATCGTCGCCGGCCAGGCCGACTTCGCGACACTGGCACGCGAAAACTCGCAGGATGGCAGCGCTCGCGAAGGTGGCGATCTGGGCTGGGTCAGCCCCGGCCAATTCGTGCCCGAGTTTGAAGATGCCATGAACAAGCTGGCTCCGGGCCAGATCAGCCAGCCTGTGGTGTCGCGGTTCGGGGTCCACCTGATCCAGCTGATCGAGCGCAAGGATACCCAGCTCACGCCCCGCGAACAGCGGGAAATCGTGCGCGGCCTGGTGCGGGAAAAGAAGATGGAAGAAGCCTACCTGACCTGGGCGCAGGACGTGCGCAGCCGCGCCTACGTCGAGTACCGCGAGCCGCCGCAGTGAAGTTCATCGCCCCCGCGCTTGGCACTGCGTGTCCGCGCTGCCCCTCGAGGCGGCCCTCGCGCCTTGGGGCGGCCCGGCGGCGCTCGATGACCCCCACGCTCGCCACTGCGTGTGCTTCGCGCCTTGCAGGCCGAGGAGCCGCCAGAGGCAGCTCCTCTTCAGGCTGTCCATGCCCGCGCGGGCGAGCTTGGAGCTGCAGCCTTCAGCCCCTCGAGGGGGCTCGCGTTGCTTGGGGCGGGCGGGCGGCATCCTGATGAAGCACATTCCCCGCAAACGGTTTGGCCAGCATTTCCTGACAGACGGCGGCATCATCGATGCCATCGTGAACGCCATCAATCCCCGGCCGGGGCAGTCGGTCGTCGAAATCGGCCCGGGTCTGGCTGCCCTGACCCAGCCACTGGTCGAGCGCCTGGGGCATCTGACGGTGATCGAGCTCGACCGGGACCTGGCGGCAAGGCTGCGCGCCCACCCCCAGCTCACGGTGATCGAGTCCGACGTGCTGAAAGTGGACTTCTCCAGCATCGAACGGCCATCACCAGCTACGAAATTGAGAGTGGTCGGGAACCTGCCCTACAACATTTCCACCCCCATCCTGTTCCACTTGCTGCAACACGTCGAGGCCATCGAAGACCAGCACTTCATGCTGCAGAAAGAGGTCATTGACCGCATGGTGGCCCGACCCTCCACGGGCGACTACAGCCGGCTGTCTGTCATGCTGCAATGGCGCTACGCGATGGAAGACGTGCTGTTCGTGCCGCCGGAAAGCTTCGACCCGCCGCCGCGGGTGGACAGTGCCGTGGTGCGGATGGTGCCACACGCCCATCCGGCCCCGGTCAATGTGGCGCGGCTGAGCGAGATCGTCCAGGTCGCATTCAGCCAGCGGCGCAAGCTGCTGCGCCACACCCTGGGGCGTTGGCTGGAGGAACAAGGCCTCGGCGGCCGGTTTGACGTGCAGCGGCGCGCAGAAGAAGTGCCGGTGGCCGAGTATGTGGCCCTGGCACAGGCGTCCACCACACCCTGACCCTGCAGCATCGGGTGGCAACGGGCAACAAAAAGCCCGCCATTCAGGCGGGCTTCGCAGACCGGCCCGCCCGGGGGCAAACCGACAAAAGGACCGAATGCCGCCGCCGTTCAGGCAGCCGTCAGCCAGTACCCCGCGTTGAAGGGACTGCTCATGCGCAGCGCCTGCGGCGAAATGTCGACCAACAGGTTGGTGGGCATTTTTTCCCCGGTTTCGGTGACCGTCTCGATGCTTTCTGCTGCACCGGTGGTGGGCTCACCCTTTGCCTCGTTAGCCCGTTCCGCTTGGCTGGTGTGTGCGGAACGGGCTACAGAAAAGAATAGAAACACCTGAAGGGGACTTTTCGATCCCCCCAGTAATCAGCGGCGTCGCGGAAGATATCGAGCAACTGCTCGCGGGCTTCCTTGTCGAACTTCCCGTTGGCCGGCACCTGCTCCAGCACGACGATGAAGCCAGGCTGCGGACCCGACTTGTGCAAGGGGTCCGTCATGGAGTCGTACAGGGCGTCGAAATTCTTCCCGAATTGCGCCGGGAAGGTGAACTGCTGGGCGATCAGGTCCAGCACATCCTGCTTGCTCTGGGCAGACGCCAGGTTGGCATACAAAAAGTGATGCCCCAATGCCTGTGCGGCCTCCTGCAGGTCGCTCACGCGGAAGGCGCGAATCGACTGCACGATGTTGGTTCTCACGTTACGAAGTGGCGTGTCCATCTCCGCTGCTCTTTCTTAATAGTCAAAAAAACTGGTTGCGGCCTTGGGGGCCAGACAGATCAGGGCTCTTCGGTTTCACTCGGCAATCCGGCTGAAACTGGTGTAATGGTCGGCGGTGTAATAACAGGCATCTGGCATGCGTGGCGGGCCCCCACAGACAATGCGACGCGCCCCCCGGTCATGCGATCCCGGCGTTTTCACCGTGTATTCCAGGTAGTAGCCCCGCTGCCTGGCAGGCAACTGGCGTTCGCGGTTGCCGAACACCGTGCCGTCCTTGCTGTAGGGAAACGGACCTCCGTCACGAATCAGCTGAAGCGTGTGGCGGCCCTGCGCGGGCAACTCCGCCACCGCAATCGCTGCCGGGGTGTCGGCTGGAGCGGACTGCCGGGCATGCACCAAAATAGGGCTTGCCAGACTGGCCAACAGCAGAACACCTGCGAGCAAAGGCTTGTTCTTCTTCAGGAATGCGGCTCGCAACATGGAAATACACCTTGTGAAAAATCCGGGTTAACCCCGAAATTTCAGGCTGTAGTGTGACCGAACTGAGCCAAAAATGCAAGCGATTGCCCAAAAATTGGGCAAAGAGGCGGGGGTCAGCCCACCTGTAAGTTAGCGCTTCCTAAGCGTCTAGCCCTCAACGCGCCACATTGGCATCCGCGACGGTCAGCGCCGTCATGTTCACGATGCGCCGCACCGTGGTGCTCGCGGTCAGAATATGCACCGGCTTGGCCGCACCCAGCAGCACCGGGCCGATCGCAATGTTGCCGCCGGCCGCCGTCTTGAGCAGGTTGTAGGAGATATTGGCGGCGTCGATATTGGGCAACACCAGCAGATTGGCGTCCCCGATCAGGGTGCTGTGCGGCATCAGCGCCTGGCGCGCCGCGCCGTCCAGTGCCACATCGCCATGCATTTCCCCGTCCACCTCGAGCCAGGGCGCCTGGGTTTTCAGCAGCTCCAGCACCCGCCGCATCTTCAAGGCGCTGGGCTGGCTGGACGAACCAAAGTTGGAATGCGACAGCAGGGCGGCCTTGGGCCGCAGGCCGAAACGCATCATTTCCTCGGCCGCCATCATCGTGATCTCGGCGAGCTGCTCGGCGCTCGGGTCGTAATTGATGTGGGTGTCCACCAGGAACACCTGGCGGCCGGGCAGCATCAGGCCGTTCATGGCGGCATAGGTGTTCACGCCCGGGCGCTTGCCAATGACCTGGTCCATGTATTCCAGGTGCAAGCCGGTGCTGCCCCAGGTGCCGCAGATCAATCCATCCACCTCGCCCTTGTGCAGCAGCATGGCCCCGATCAGGGACAGGCGACGACGCATTTCGATCTTGGCCATCTGCTCGGTGATGCCCTTGCGCGCGGTCATGCGGTGGTAGGTCTGCCAGAAGTCGCGGTAGCGCGGATCCAGCTCGACATTGACCACGTCGTAGTCCAGCTCTTCCTTCAGACGCAGGCCGAACTTGTCGATGCGCTTGGCAATCACCGCGGGGCGGCCGATCAGCGTGGGGCGGGCGACGCCTTCGTCCACCACGATCTGGGCCGCGCGCAGCACGCGCTCTTCCTCGCCTTCGCTGTAGGCCACGCGCTTCTTCTGGGCTCGCTTGGCCGCCAGGAAGATCGGCTTCATGATCGTGCCCGACGCGTAGACAAAACTCTGCAGCCGCTGCCGGTAGGCCTCCATGTCCTGGATCGGGCGTGTGGCCACGCCACTGTCCGCCGCGGCCTGGGCCACGGCGGGCGCGATCTTCATCATCAGGCGCGGATCGAAGGGCTTCGGAATCAGGTATTCCGGACCGAACGCCAGCTGCTGGCCCGCGTAGGCCACCGCCACCACCTCGCTCTGCTCGGCCTGCGCCAGCTCGGCAATCGCGTGCACGGCCGCCAGTTCCATTTCCAGCGTGATGGTGGAGGCCCCGGCGTCGAGCGCGCCGCGGAAGATGTAGGGGAAACACAGGACGTTGTTGACCTGGTTCGGGAAGTCGGTTCGACCGGTGGCCATGATGGCGTCATCGCGCACGGCCTTGACGAGGTCGGGCATGATTTCCGGCGTGGGATTGGCCAGCGCAAAGATCAGCGGCCGCTCGGCCATGGTGCGCACCATGTCCTGTTTGAGCACGCCACCGGCGGACAGCCCCAGGAAGACATCGGCACCCTGGATCACCTCGGCCAGCGTGCGGGCCTCGGTCTTTTGGGCGAACTGGATCTTGTCCTCGTCCATCAGCTCGGTGCGGCCCTCATAGACCACGCCGGCCAGGTCGGTCACCCAGATGGATTCGCGCGGGATGCCCAGCTTGACCAGCAGGCCCAGGCAGGCCAGCGCGGCGGCGCCAGCACCCGAGGTCACCAGCTTGATCTTTTTCGGGTCCTTGCCGGCCACCTTCAGGCCGTTGAGGATGGCCGCGCCCACGACGATGGCGGTGCCGTGCTGGTCGTCATGGAAGACGGGAATCTTCATGCGCTCGCGCAGCTTTCGCTCGATGTAGAAGCAGTCCGGCGCCTTGATGTCTTCCAGGTTGATGCCGCCGAAGGTAGGCTCCAGCGCGGCGATGATTTCGACCAGCTTGTCCGGGTCTTTCTCGTTGATCTCGATGTCGAACACGTCGATGCCCGAGAACTTCTTGAACAGGACGCCCTTGCCCTCCATCACCGGCTTGCTGGCCAGCGGGCCGATATCGCCGAGCCCCAGCACGGCCGTGCCGTTGGTCACCACGCCGACCAGATTGCCCCGGCTGGTGTACTTGAAGGCCGTGGCCGGGTCGCGGACGATTTCTTCGCAGGGGGCGGCCACGCCCGGCGAGTAGGCCAGCGCCAGGTCATGCTGGTTGACCAGCTGCTTGGTGGCGGCGATCGAAATCTTGCCCGGAGTGGGAAACTCGTGGTATTCGAGGGCGGCGCGGCGCAAGGGGGTGCTCTTTTCTTCGTCTTGTTGGTGTCTGGCGGGCATGGTTTGTCTCCTGCGCGGGCGGCGTCCGGGGTGGCCGGGCCGTCCGTCTTGTCGGGTTGGGGTGGTCGATTGTAGTGGCCGTCAGGGGAAAACCCTAGTAAGTGAATCTGCGTAAGCGGGTGCGCCGCTTTTGACTTTTTTCGCTGGAATGCCAGCCAACCGGTGCTCCGACCGGATTCGGACCGGCTCGACACCCACTATGTTATCAATAGCTGAAAGTGACCATTTCACGCCGGGATGCGGCAAAAATGATCAGTTTTTCGGCGCCAGCACGGCCATGGTGATGCGGGAGACGCAGGTCAGCTCGCCGGCGTCGTTGCTGAGCTCGATCTGCCAGACCTGCGTGGTGCGCCCGACATGGACCGGCCGCGCCACCCCCGTGACCCAGCCGCTGGTGGCACCGCGCAGGTGGTTGGCGTTGATGTCCAGACCGACGGCGCGGTAGCCCTCGGGCAAGGTGAAGGCGGCGCCGCACGAACCCAGGGTTTCGGCCAGCACCACGCTCACGCCGCCGTGCAGCAGGCCATAGGGCTGGCGGGTATGGGGGTTGACCGGCACCCGGGCGCGAATGAAGTCGTCGCCGACTTCCAGGAATTCGATGCCGAGGCGGGCCACCGCCGTGTCAACGTGAATGGCGGTGAGGGTCTCGACCGAGACCGCTTGTTTCCAGAGGGACATGGGAGCGCTTTCCAGTTGCCAAGAAAAGCGCCATTGTCTCCGCCCGCCATCCGGCCGGTAGAGCCCGCTGTGCAGCAGCCCGTCAGGCGGCGCGCATGGTGCCGGTTTTCAGATAGCCCGAATGCCAGCCCAGGGCATCGTCCAGCAGGTGCGGGGTGTGCTGGCCGGAGGACTCGCGTTGCGCGCGCTCCATGTAGTCCAGCAGCGCGGGCCGGAAGTCCGGGTGCGCACAGCGCTCCACGATCAGCCGCGCACGCTGGGTGGGCGACAGGCCGCGCAGGTCGGCCAGCCCCTGCTCGGTCACGATCACCTGCACATCGTGCTCGGTGTGGTCCACGTGCGAGACCATGGGCACGATGCACGAGATCGAACCGCCCTTGGCCACCGAGGGCGTCATGAAGATCGACAGGTAGGCGTTGCGCGCGAAGTCGCCCGAGCCGCCGATGCCGTTCATCATGCTGGAGCCCATCACGTGGGTGGAGTTGACGTTGCCGTAGATGTCGGCCTCGATCATCGCGTTCATCGCGATCAGCCCCAGACGACGGATCAGCTCGGGGTGGTTGCTCATCTCCTGCGAGCGCAGCACGATGCGCTTTCGGTAGAACTCGATGTTGGCGTTGAACTCGTCCATCGCGTCGTCGCTGAGCGACAGCGCCGTGGCCGAGGCCATGGACAAGGTGCCGGAGCGCAGCATGTCCAGCATCCCATCCTGCAGCACCTCGGTGAAGGCGGTCAGGTTTTTGAAGGGCCCTTCGTTCAGGCCCGCCAGCACCGCGTTGGCGATGTTGCCCACGCCCGACTGCAGCGGCAACAGGTCCTTGGGCAGGCGGCCCTGCTTCACTTCGTGCTGCAGGAAATCGATGATATGGCCGGCGATACGCTGGGAGTTTTCGTCCGGCGGTGCGAACAGATTGCTGCGGTCGGGCAGGTCGGTGTGCACCACGGCAATCACCTTCTCCGGGTCGCAGCGCAGGTAGGGCTCGCCAATGCGGTCGCCGGGCTGCAGCAGCGGGATGGGAATACGGTAGGGCGGCAGCTCGGTGCCGTAATAGATGTCGTGCATGCCCTCCAGCGCCAGGTTCTGGCGCGTGTTGACCTCCAGGATGATGCGGTCGGCCTGGTCCAGCCAGGTCTTGTTGTTGCCCACGGACGACGACGGGATCAGCCGACCGTCGGGCAAGATGCCCGCCACCTCGATCACCGCCACATCCAGATGGCCCAGAAAGCCGAACCAGACGAACTGCGCCACGTGCGACAGATGGATGTCGGTGTACTGCATCTGGCCGCTGTTGATCTGCTTGCGCACGGCCGGGTCGGACTGGTAGGGCAGGCGCATCTCGACGCCATGTACCCGGGCCAGCGCGCCGTCAAGCTCGGGCGCGGTGGACGCGCCGGTCCACAGGCCGATCTGGAAATCCTCACCCGCCGCGTGCAGCCGCTCGATGCGACGAGCCAGGGCCTTGGGCACCGCCTTCGGGTAGCCGGCGCCGGTGAACCCGCTGGTGCCGACATTGGCGCCAGCCGGAATCAGCGCAGCAGCGGCCTCGGCAGGCATGATCTTGCGGAGAAGGCCCGGATGGAGCACACGATCGGACAGGGGCATGAGAGAAAGACCTTTGACGAAGCAGCGGGCGCAGCACGGGCCGCACCTCAACAAGGCTTCATCCTAGCATGACTTCGGTCAAAAATTAGGGTAAACCCTCAGTCGTCCGTTTCTGGGTCTTTAGGCGCCAATTTGGTGCATGATTTTGCCCGTTTCCCAGCGTCAAATGGCCGATATCCGCTATGAAAAGAGGACCGTTTTGAGAGGCGCCGGTCAGCCTGAACCGTTCAACCCCCGTCACGCACCACGCGGCAGGATTCGATGTCGAAGGAGACCGTGCCGACGGCCAGCGCGGTCTGGTCCCTGAACCCTTCGGCAAAGCGCACGAACCGCTCGGCGTCGGCAAAGTTGCTGGCCAGGCCGGTGGAGACGCGGATCGCGCCGGCGGTCTTGCCGCCGCGCGCCTGCATGACGTGCAGGAAGCGCTGCAGGTTGATCTCGCGGCCCGCCTGCTCAATGGCCGCGCGCATATCGCCTTCGTCCAGGTCCTCGGCCGCCTCGCCGGCGCCGGGGTTGCAGAAGCACCCCGTGCGCAGCGAGATGCGCGCCTGTGCCGCCAGTTCTTCGATGCGCCGGTAGTCCACGAGGTGCCCGTTCGGGTCGTAGAAATTAAGGGTGAGCGTGCCGCCGCGCATGTCCATGCCGGCCGGCCCGTACAGGCGCACCATGGGACGTCCGTTGCCGTGCTTCAACGCGAGCAGCTGGGTGATCAGCCAGCCCGTCAGGCACTGCACGCGCGTCTGGATCGTCTCGATGCCGACGCGCTGCAGGTGGCGCAGACCGGTTTCCACCGCCGGAATGCTGAGGTAGTTCAGCGTGCCGTCCTCAAATCCGGCCTCGCCTTCGGACAGCACATGCATGCGCCCCTGCACCGTGGCGAAGTTGACCGTGCCGCCG
>Ga0208938_1001441_pt1 | contig 13925 bp, 12 predicted proteins | sample AD_UKC125_MetaG_FD_184434 | JGI IMG/M metagenome (GOLD analysis project Ga0208938, IMG submission 184434) | Active sludge microbial communities of municipal wastewater-treating anaerobic digesters from USA - AD_UKC125_MetaG (SPAdes) (version 2) | ecosystem: Engineered > Bioreactor > Anaerobic >... | reverse complement strand
CGAAACTGGTCGTGCCGGTATCGGTGACCTGCTGATCGACCTCCACGACCGGTCCGGACGTGGGCACTTGCGCACAGCCGGCCAGCAGCACGAGCAGCGCCACCCACCAACGCCTCACAGGGTCACCTCCTCCGGATCCAGCGGTAGGGGTGAGCCAGCGCCCACCAGCCCGCCCGCCTCGCGCGGGATGGTCAACCGGAAGCTCGCCCCTTGCCCTGGCCTGCCCCACACCGCCAGCCGTCCACCATGCAGGCGGGTGTCCTCCATCGCGATGGACAACCCCAGCCCGGTGCCCCCGATAGTGCGGGCCCGCGAGGGGTCACCGCGCCAGAACCGATCAAAGACGCGGGTCAAGTCCTTCTCGTCCAGCCCCCGGCCGTGGTCGCGCACGCTGACCGCGACACTGCGGTCATCGGCGCCCACCCGGATGTCGATGGGCTGGCCCTCGCCATGTTCGATGGCGTTGGAGACGAGATTGCGCAATACCCGCTCGATCCGGCGGGGATCGCACTCGGCCAGGCACACCTCGTCGGGGCCAGATAGCCGCAACTGGGTTCCCGCGGAGTCCGCCAGGGGCTGCGCGGCACTCACCACGCGCTGCGCAACGGTACGGATGTCCACCGTCTCCGACTCCAGCACCGCTGCGTTGGCATCAAACCGCGAGATCTCCAACAGGTCCGTCAGCAGCGTCTCGAAGCGGTCGATCTGGTCGTGCAGCAGTTCGGCGCTGCGGCTCAAGGCCGGCGGCAGGTCGTCGCGCTGCGAGTAGATCATGTCTCCGGCCATCCGGATGGTCGTCAGGGGTGTGCGCAACTCGTGGGACACGTCGGACACGAAGCGCTGCTGCAGCCGGGACAGATTCTCCAACTGCCGGATCTGGGTCTGCAGGGAGGCCGCCATGTCGTTGAACGACAGGGCCAGGGCCGCCAGGTCATCCTCGCCTTTGACCGGCAGCCGCTGCTCGAGGAATCCGGCCCGCAGGAGTTCGGCCGTGCGCGCGGCCTGCCGCACGGGCCGGACCACGTGCCGGGCGATGAACAACATGAGCAGGCCCAACAGCGTGACCAGGATGATGCCAGCGGCCCACGCCGTGGAGCGCACCAGATCAAGGGTGCCCTGGAGTTCACCGAAGGGGAACAGGTAATACACCTGGTAGGCCTGCGACCCGACCGGGATCAGCGAGCCCACGACCAGCCCGGGCTCACTGGGGCCGGTCACAAACCGGATCTCGGAGTAGGTCCATGCGCGTTCCCCCTGGGTGCGCACCTGGGCCCGCAAGTCAGTTGGCACGCTTGCCACCTCGACCAGGTTGGTGCCGCGTTCCGGCATCGGGGCACCGGTGCTGGCACCGTCGAGCAGCAGCACCTCATAAGCAGCTCCCCCTTCGTTACTGTTCACCAGCGCGTTCATGATGGCGTCGGCCAGCCCCTCAGATGCGGTCGGTGGTCCGGCCTCCGAGGCCTGCAGAACGACCTGCTCGGCCGCTGCGAGGCCAACGTTGGCCTCGGCGATGGACTTGCTCGTGTTGGCGTCCACCAGACCGTTGGTCACACGCACCAGCAGGAATGCCATGGCACCGCCGACCAGGATGGCCGACGCGATCAGGGTCATCGTGACCACCCGGGTGGCCAGCGAGCGCCGCCAGCGAAGCAGCAGTCGAGACGCCACCGCTAGTCCGTGGTGTCGCTCGCCTTGTACCCGACACCGCGCACCGTGAGGACGAGTTCGGGATTCTCCGGATCCTTCTCGATCTTCGACCGCAGCCGCTGGACATGGACGTTGACCAGTCGAGTGTCCGCGGGATGCCGATAGCCCCAGACCTCCTGCAGCAGTACCTCGCGACTGAACACCTGCCACGGTTTACGCGCCAGACAGACCAGGAGGTCGAACTCCAGCGGTGTGAGCTCGATGGCCGACCCGTTGCGTCGGACACTGTGCCCGGCGACATCGATGGTCAGATCACCGAGGCGCAACGTCTCGGGTTTGGCATCGTCAAGGCGGCGCAGCCGGGTGCGAATGCGGGCGATGAGTTCCTTGGGCTTGAACGGTTTCACGACGTAGTCGTCGGCGCCGGACTCCAGTCCGAGCACCACGTCCACCGTGTCGCTCTTCGCCGTGAGCATCACGATCGGGACCCCGCTCTCGGCCCGGATGGCTCGACAGACCTCGATGCCGTCCTTGCCCGGCAGCATCACGTCGAGCAACACCAGATCCGGGCGCGTGTGCCGGAATGCCTCCATCGCACGTTCCCCGTCAGCGACGAAGAAGGGTTCGAAACCATCGGACTGCAAGACGATGCCCAGCATCTCCGACAGCGCCGGATCATCGTCCACCACCAGTACGCGCCCCTTCATGGACCCACTATTGCAGACACCTGCAGTGCGCCACGGGTTTGCCGCACTACCGTGGGCCATTGTGAGCAGCGATCAGGAGGAGCCCGATTATCGGCTGATCGCCGGTCAGCCCCTGCCAATGGCCGGGATCCTGCAGGCCGCTGCCCAGTTCGTGCGCCGGCAGCTCGGCTCCCTGCTGCGCCTCGGCGGGGTGGCCGGGTTCGCCGGCGCCGCCGCCAACCTGCTGGCGCTGGGGATGGTGTACCCCTCGGTGCAGCAGCGACTGACCGCCATCGAGCCGTTGACCGCTGACCCCCAGGCCGCCGATCAGCAGCAACTGGCGACCGCGCTCGTCGATGTCCTCGTGGCCACCACCGGGATGCTGTTGCTGGTCGCCCTGGTCAGCCTGCCGGTGTACGCGGTGGTCAACGGCCTGCTGATCCGCGTTCTGGGCCGGGCCGTGCTGGGTGAGCCGACCAGCGCGGCCCAGGCGTGGACCTTGACCAAGAGCCGGACGCTGCCGCTACTCGCGCAGACCCTTGTCATCGTGGCTGTGCTGGCGCTGTGCGGCCTGCCGGTCGCCGTCGCGCTGTCGATGGCCGGCCAGGATCCGGTACTCGGCCTGGGGCTGACGTTCCTGGTCGCCCCGCTGTGCCTCGTGGCCGCGTTGATCCTGCTGCCGCGCATGCTGCTGGCCCCCGTATGCCTCGTGCTGGAGGATCTGGGTGTCGCCGCTTCTTTCGTGCGGGCTCGGCAGTTGCTGCGCGGCAGTGCCGTGCGCGTCCTCGGGGTCATGATCGCCGCAATCGTCATCAGCCGGCTGCTGGGCTCGATCGTCGGACTGCCCTTCGACCTGCTGGCAGGCGCGGATGCGTTGTCCACGCAGGCAGTGTTCCTGACCAGCCTGGGCCGCATCGCCGGGACCGCGGTCAGCCTGCCCCTGCTCTCGGGCGCGATCGCTTTGATCTACGTCGACCTGCGGGTCCGCAACGAAGGGTTCACACTCTAGGGATCACAGCAGGAACAGGATGCCGATCGCTCCTGGCAGGTTGTTGGTCATGTGGGCCACGATGGCCGTGGTCGTGTTGTTGCGGTGGATCCTGGCAGCCCCCAGGATGAGCCCGATGGCGAAGAGCAGCGCGAAGCGGATCGGTTCCAGATGCATCGCGGCGAACAAGGCGGCCGAGATGACCACTGACAGCCACTTGCTCATGCCGCGTTTGAGCAGACTGGTCTGCAACAGGCCGCGGTAGCAGAGCTCCTCCACGATCGGCGCGCCGAAACCCACCCCGATCGCGAACAGGAACCGCTGCACCCCGTAGTCATTGAGGCTCGTGGCCAACTCCCCGGCGCTGGAATCGAAGTCCCCGAAGATCGCGGCCAGAATGGCGGCGATGATCGAGGCTGCCAGCAGAGCAGCGCCGCCCCACAACACCCCCCAGGCGATGTCGCGGCCATTGAAGCGCAGCCCGAAGTCGAGCACGATCCCGTTGCCTCGCAGTTTGCTGATCAACCACGGGTAGCCGCCCATCCCCAGCCACGGCACCACCACCGATATCACCAGAACCCAGGCGTAGGCCGCCGACGGATCAGCTACGAAGGCGATCGGGATCGCCGACACCACGCTGAAGAGGAACCAGGCGGCGACCGCGATCAGGTAATCGGGGAACCCCCAACTCGGCCGCTTGATCGGCAGGCCGCTCCACCACGCGTCGATCGCTGCGTCGGAGGCGCCCGGATAGGGGCTGCGCACCACCTCAGGGGTTGTCGTCACGGGTCAAGTCTGCCAGCACTGCCCCGCCCGGGTCCGGCTGCCCAGTGGGCCGATCAACTCCGGAGGTCGCGGTCCAGATCGGGCTCGATGTAGATGTAGCGGGCCGTTGGCACCGCTGCCCGGATGGCGCGTTCGGCCTCATCGATGCCTGCCGCGATGGTGGCGGCGCTGTCGTCGCCGCCGATCGCCACCTTCGCGGCGACCAGCAGTTCATCGGGTCCGACGTGCAGTGTCTTCATATGGATGACCCGGTCGACCAACTCCGCTGCGGCCAGGGCCTGCGCGATCTCGGCCTCCTGCTCGGGCAGGGCGCTCTCGCCGACCAGCATGCTGGCCATCTCGAACGCCAGGAACACGGCGATGACGACAAGTAGGGTGCCCACCGCCATCGCACCGAGGCCGTCCCAGCGACCGTCTCCGGTGATGGTTGCCATACCGACACCGATCAACGCGAACATCAGTCCGATCAGGGCACCGAAGTCCTCGAGCAGCACCACGGGCAGTTCCGGCTGCCGGGCGTCGCGTACGAAGCGGAAGAGGCTGCGGCCGCCGCGCGACTTCTTCGCCTCCTTGATCGCCGTGCGGAAGGAGAGGCCCTCCAGCACGATCGCCACGAGCAGGACACCGATGGCGATCCCGACATCGCGCAGTTCCTCAGGGTGGTGGAACTTGTGGAATCCCTCGTACAGCGAGAACAGCCCACCGACCAGGAACAAGATGATCGCCACGACGAACGCGTAGACGTAGCGGACCCGGGAGTACCCGAACTGGTGCACCGCATCGGCTGGGCGGCCAGCCCGTTTGCCGCCCACCAGCAGCAGTACCTGGTTGCCGCTGTCGGCGACGCTGTGAATCGCCTCGGAGAGCATCGACGACGATCCCGTGAGCAAGAAGGCGACGAACTTGGAGATGGCGATGCCGATGTTGGCGGCCATCGCCGCGATGACTGCCTTGGTGCCGCCCTCTGTACTCACAGGCTCATCCTGCTCCGTGGTCTTCCACAGTGATGTGGTGGGCAACGATCGCCACCCCGGTCACCCGCACTGGCACAGCCGGGTCATCGGCGGCCAGCAGGACCGCGTCACCCTTGCTCAGCACAGTGTCGGCGGCGCTCACCGCCCCGTCGAGGCACACCACGATGCGGGCGTGGCCGGTGACCGTCTCGACCGTGGCGTCGCGCACGAGCTCAACCCGGAAGGGAGCACCAGGGGGCGCATAGCTGCGAACCCCGTCGACGTCCTGTGGGTCACAGGGATAGGGCTGCGCGGACAGGTCGAGGGCAGCAAGGGCGGCCTCGACGGCGACCGTCTTGCTGGTCAGGCCGAGCCGTAGGACGTTGTCGCTGTTGGTCATGACCTCCAGCCCCAGGCCCCGTACGTAGGCGTGCACCGTGCCGGGGTCGACATACACCGCTTGGCCTGGTTGCAGCGTGCGGGCGTTGAGCAGCGCCGCCACGAACACCCCCGGATCACCAGGAAACGCTGTCACCACTTCGTTGATCGTGTCCACCGTGTGACTGCTCATACCGGCCATGGCCAAGGCCTCGGGCAGGCGGCTGGCCAGAGCAGGGACATCAGCCGGCGCCATGGCAAGCAGCCACGTGATGGCGCCCGGCAGGTCAGCACCCGCCAAGGCCTCGGCCACCGGCGCCATGTCCGGACCCAGCTGGGCGAAGGCGCGCGCGCTCAGGGTCGGGTCGCGGAAGCCCTCGAGGATGACGAAGGGCTCGAAAGCGATCAGGATCTCGGCCTTGCCGTGCGGATCGGACACCAGCCGGGGCGCCTGCGAGTCCACGTGCTGGCCGGCGAACATGTCGGCCGCCATCGCCGCAGGTGGATGGATCTGAATCGACAAGGGCAGCGCCGCCGCCAGGATCTTGGTCAGAATCGTCAGCGGGGTCGTGGCCGGCCCCCTGCCATCGCGGCGTGGCGAGGCGCCGTTGCCGTGACTGCCGAACCAGAGTTCGGCCTGCGGGCCGCCGGTGGCCGCCGTCCACGCCGCGAGACCGTCAACGGGACCCCAGTCGTAGGTCTGCAGATAGCCCCTTACACATTCCACGAGGTGCCCCCCGACTGGTGGCGGCCGAACCGGGGGTCGATGTCCTCGGCACTGCGCGACGGGTCGCGCCGCTGCATCAGGGCGGCGTACACGCTGGCGAAGTCCAGCAGGCCGATCAGGTCGGCCAGCGCCTCGATGGCATGGCCGCCGTTACCCATCACGGCCACGCAGGGCACATCCATGCGATCGCAGGTCTGGATGACCGCCTCGGCGATGGCCGTGGTGTCCGGGTGTTCGCTGGGGTCGCGTACGAGCAGAGTCCGCAGTCGTGGTTGCGGACCCTCCTCCTCGGTGCGGTCGCGGAAGATGTCGGTCTCATCGACCGGGTGGGCCCACGGGCCCCGCAGCAGCCCGGCGTGGGTCCGGACAGCCTCGGGCAGCACTCCCACAACACTGGGCCAGTCGGCGTTCTCAGCGAGCTGCCGTCCCAGGCGGCGCGCGGCCACGGCACCCACGTCGCCACTTCCCCACACCAGCGGCAGACCACCGGTGAGATGGATGCTCAACTCCTTGGCGGGGTTGTCCACAAGCGGGCGCTCCACACCGCAGTCCACGGCTCGCTCGTCCAAGCGGGTGGCGGCACCGGCCAGACCGTGGCGGGCATGCTGCACCAGGCCCATCTCCCCGGCGAGCAGGACCAGCGGCGCGGATAGAGCCCACAACAGCGAGCGGGCCTTCTGCACATCACGCAGAGGGCTCAGGCGGGACACCGGCCAGAAGGAGACACCGCGCGCAGTGCTGCACAGATCCTGCAGCGGGGAGTCGACCGCGCCGATGCCGAGGACTGCGCTGCCACGCCGCTGAGCCTCGGTGACGAACGTGAGGGTCTCCGCGCTGTGGCCACTGGCCGAGACCGCCACCACCAGGTCCATCGGGCCGATCCAGCCGGGCAACGTAGGGCCGCCGAGGGCGAAGACCGGTACCGGCGAGCCCCGCCCGGCGACGGCGGCCAGCACCTCACCCGGTGCGCTGGAGCCGCCTGCCCCCACGACGACCAGGCTGCGCGGGCGGCCCTGCGCGATCAACGGAGCGAGGATCTCGTCCGCGTCGGCACTCAGGGCCACCCGGATGGCAGCGCCTGACGAGGCGGTGCTGGCCAGCATCCGACCGGTGTCCACCTCCACGAGGGCGGCCGGGTCGTCCAGAAGCGTGTCGTCCAGGCTCACGATTCGGCCGGCTTCCCCACCACCCCTGAGGGCCCCGGGGTGGCCTGATCCAGCAGCATTACCGGGATGCCATCGCGAACCGGAAACACCGCCGCGCAGACCGTACACCGGATTCCCCCGCCCACCTCCTCGATGGGTGCGTGCGAGGGACAGGGACAGGCGAGAACATCAAGCAGTACGGGATCCAGACTCACCCGCCCAGACTATTGGGTGAGCGCATCGTTTCCCCGCGCCAGATCATCGCTCGTGTCGGGGCTCACCGGTAGATGGCCAGCACCTCGTCACGCAGGGCGGCCATCTGTTCGGCGGTGGGCGCCTCGACGTTGAGCCGCAAGAGGGGCTCGGTGTTGCTGGGACGCACATTGACCCACCACGTGCCACCGTCCACCGTGAGGCCGTCAAGGTCCGAGAAGGTGACGTCGCGGTCGGAAAAGTGGGTCCGGACGGCGGCGATGGCCTGCTGCTGATCGGCAACTTCGGTGTTGATCTCACCCGACAGCACGTACCTGCTGTAGGGGGACAGGAGCATCGACAGGGTGGTGCCTGGCGCGGCGTTGGACAGGCTCGACAGCACATGCAGCGCCGCCAGCATCCCGGAGTCCGCACGCCAGAAGTCCTTAAAGTAGAAGTGCCCGGAGTGTTCGCCGCCGAACACCGCGCCCGTCTCGGCCATTGTCTGCTTGATGAAGGAGTGTCCCACCCTGGTGACCACCGGCACGCCGTCGTTCTCTGCGATGATCTCGGGAACCGCCCGCGAGGTGATGAGGTTGTGGATCACTGGGGCGCCCGGGACGCGTCGCAGTTCCTGCGTCGCTATGAGGGCCGTCAAAGTGCTGGGATTGACGAGTTCGCCGCGTTCATCGACGACAAAGCAGCGGTCGGCATCACCGTCGAAGGCCAACCCCACATCCGCGCCGGTCTCGCGCACCTTCGCCTGCAGATCCACAAGGTTGGCTGGGTCGATGGGATTCGCCTCATGGTTGGGGAACATGCCATCGAGCTCGAAGTACATGGCGGTGAGGTCGACCGGAAGCTTCGACAGGACCACGGGCGCGGTGAGACCGGCCATTCCGTTGCCCGCATCAGCCACGACGCGCAGCCGACGCTGCATCGGTGGCACCAGACTCAGCAAATAGTCCGCATACTGGTCGAGCATTTCCCGCTCGGTGATCCGCCCGACAGTCCCGTCGTACTCCGGTATGCCGTCGATCAGCAGCCCTGCGATCTGGGCCAGTCCGCTCTCCTGGCCCACAGGGGCGGCACCCGCGCGACACATCTTGATGCCGTTGTAGGCGGCCGGGTTGTGGCTGGCCGTGAACATCGCTCCGGGCAGGTCCAGGGCCCCGGAGGCGTAGTAGAGCCCGTCCGTGGAGCACAGCCCGATCATGACAACGTCCACCCCGTGGGCCGTGGCCCCTTCGGCGAATGCCCGCGCGAAGGCCGGTGACGAGGGCCGCATGTCCTCTCCGACCACGATGGTGCCGGCCTCGCGCAGCCCCAGCGCCTCGACGAACGCGGCTCCCACCGCCCGCACAAAATCAGGGGTCAGTTGCTCGTCGACCAGGCCGCGCACGTCGTAGGCCTTGATGAGGGCGTTGACGAGTTCAGCGGGGAATCGGGTAGTCATACCCCAACGCTATTCGACAGCACGTAGGACGCGCAGGTGTCCCTTGCCGCCTACCGTGAGTTGCCCAGGCTCCTCAACAGGCTGGGCGACGGGGCTCTTGGGCCGGGCGGCCGAGCGCACCGCGTCGGCGAGTGCCTGCAGGTCGTCCTGGGAGGGCTCCAGAGCGCTGGGGTCCGGGTCCAAACGCACGACCTCCCAGCCTCGAGGCGCGGTCAACCGGGTGGAATGTTCCTCGCACAGGTCATAGGAGTGCGGCTCTGCGAACGTCGCCAGCGGACCGAGAACCGCAGTGGAATCGGCGTAGACGTAGGTCAGGGTCGACACTGCGGGCCGCTGGCAGGACGGCCGGGAGCAGCGGCGGGTGTTCATCGCCCCACGGTAACCGGGGTCCAGGTGCTCTTCAGACACGCGGGTATCCGTAGTCCACAGCGTGAGCGTCGGCGCCCAGGAAAGCGGCCGCCTGCTCGGCCATGACGTCCTTGATGAGATCGCGCAGGTGCCCGGGCGTCGATGCGCGCACCTCCAGCGCCCATCGATAGACAGTGATCCGGGCCGGTACCCCGGCATCGGCCGGGTCGAACACGCTCAGTGCCGGGTCCCCAGGCTCCGGAACATCGCTGACAGCGATGTCGATGAACTGCAACTGCGGGTGGACTGCCACGAGCAGATCCCACGCACTCAGCACCTGCTCGTCGAAACGGATCGACCGACTGCGGGTGATGGGCACGGCGCGCGGCGCCAGAGGACCCCTGATGCCGCGGCTGCGACGATCCCGGCGCCGGGTTCGCGGCTGCAGCGTCCGCGGCTCGGACCAGACGACCGTGGGTCCGGGATCGTGGTCAATACCCGTCCCGCGATGGGCAACCCGCGTCAACATACGGCTGACTCTAACGCCGGGTACGACAAAGGGTGGCTCACCACGCTATGGCGAGCCACCCTTTGTACGAAGTCTGTGTAATTTGCGGGGAAGTGGGGAAGTCGTGCGTGTAGTGCGGTGGTGCGGGCAGGTCAGCCGGCGGCACGCTTGAGGCGGCGGCGCTCCCGTTCGGAGAGGCCACCCCAGATGCCGAACCGCTCGTCGTTGGCCAGGGCGTACTCCAGGCATTCCCGACGAACTTCACATGAGGAGCAGATCCGCTTGGCCTCGCGGGTCGAGCCACCCTTCTCGGGGAAGAACGACTCGGGATCGGTCTCTGCGCACAAAGCCCGCTCCTGCCAGCTGAGTTCTTCCACTTCCGTCAATGGCAATCGAACGATGTCTTGCATAGTTGTTTCCTCCACTTTCCGCGTTTCCCGGCGCGACTGCGATTACTTCGTCGGATCCTTGGATTCAAGGACGACACGCTTGAAATTACATGCTCGTAAGTATCGACTCAACCGGAATCCCCAGAATGGTCCGTTCGAGGGAGGTGGTAAGGGCATTTCGCCGTGACAAACCATGTGCAAACGGCGAAAGCGGACAAGTGACCCGGTTGGTCCGTCAACCCGACGACGGCTGAGGTGCCTCAGGCATACGTGGTCGAACGCTGAGCTGCCGGGCGTCCAGCCATGGCGGCCATGGCCTCGAGATCGTCTACCGTCACCGAGGAACCGTACGCCGAGCCGGCCATGCGGCTGATGGTCTCCTCCATCAGCGTGCCGCCGAGGTCGTTGGCACCGGCCTGCAGCAGTCGTGCGGCACCGATGGGGCCGAGTTTGACCCACGACACCTGGATGTTGTCGATCGCACCGTCCAACATCAGCCGGGCCATCGCGGTCACCAGAACATCCTCACGCGCCGTCGATCCCGCGCGCGATTTCCCCGCCAGGTACAGCGGGGCGTTGTGATGCACGAAGGGTAGGCCCACGAACTCGGTGAAGCCACCGGTCCGGGCTTGAAGCTCGCGCAGCGTGCGCAGGTGCCGCACCCAGTGCAATGGGGTGTCCACATGGCCGTACATCATCGTTGAACTCGACGGCAGGCCCACTTCGTGCGCCGTCGTCACCACCTCGATCCAGGCGGAGGTCGGCAGTTTGCCCTTGGTCAGGACCCATCGCACATCGTCGTCGAGGATCTCAGCGGCGGTCCCCGGGATGGAGTCGACACCAGCGGCTTTGAGCTCGGTCAGGAACTCCCGCAGACTCAGGTTCGTCCTGGTCGCACCATTGATGATCTCCATCGGGCTGAATGCGTGCAGGTGGATGTCTCCGGCCGCCTTGACGGTGCGCGCGAGGTCGAAGTAGGCGCTGCCGGGCAGCTTCGGGTGAATGCCGCCCTGCATGCAGATCTCGGTGGCGCCGGCCGCAAGGGCCTCCTGGACCCGACCCGTGATCTCCGCGGGGCTCAGGGTGAACGAGTCGGCGTCGGACTCCCGCTGCGCGAACGCGCAGAATCGGCAGCCCGTGTAGCAGACATTGGTGAAGTTCAGGTTGCGGTTCACGACGTAGGTGACGGTGTCACCCACCCGTCGAGCACGCAGCGCGTCGGCGACCTGCGCGATCGCGTCCACCTGGTCCCCCTCGGCTGCGAACAGCGCCAGTGCCAACGGCTCATTGAGTGGATGGGCCAGCTCGGCAGGCTCGCTGCGGGCCAGGGCCAGCGCCTCGTCAAAGTCGCCCACGTGCACAGGTTCGGTGGTTCGCACTGCGATCGCGTCCCAGGTCCCGAACGCGGTGTCGAAGTCGCTGCGGGCATCGGTCGTCCGACCACTGCGGTCGATCGTTTCGGCGAGGTCCGTACGACCCTCTCCGCCCTGGGCGAAGTCGGCGTAATCCAGCGTCTCCTGCCACGGCCGACCCTGCGGCACGGCGTCCGCACGCAACAAACCCCGCTCATCGGCCAGTGCGTCCACGAAGGGCCGCAGACGGGGGTCCAGCCACGCATCCCCGCGGGCCAGGAACTCGGGATGGATCGTCAGCCGGGCGCGCAACTGCAGGCCGGCGGCCTGCGTCGCCTCGCGGACCACCTCGATACTGGGCCAGGGCCGCTCTGGGTTAACGAAGTCTGCGGTGACGGGACTGATCCCGCCCCAGTCGTCGATGCCCGCCGCGAGCAGGTCACCGAGGCGCTGTGGATCGGTCAGATTCGGCGGCGCCTGCAAGTGGACCCGCGGCCCAAGCACGATCCGCGCGGTGGCGATCGCGGCCAGGTACTCCTCATCGGCGGCATCCTCGGCCCGCGCCATGGCGGTGTCCGGTTTGGCGCGGAAGTTCTGGATGATCACTTCTTGCAGGCCATGGAACTCCCGCTCAACAGTCCGCAGCGCCAGCAGGGACTCGGCGCGTTCCGCGAGGTTCTCCCCGATCCCGATCAGTAGCCCTGTCGTGAACGGCACCGCCAGGCGGCCGGCATCGCGCAGCACCCGCAGCCGGATCTCGGGGTCCTTGTCCGGGGAGCCGTAATGGGCCAGCCCGGGGGTGTCGAAGAGCCGCCGACTGGTCGTCTCCAGCATCATGCCCATGCTGGGGGCGACCGGACGCAGGCTGGACAACTGCTGCCAGGTGAGCACGCCCGGGTTGGCATGCGGCAGCAGGCCCGTCCGTTCGAGGACCGCGATCGCGACGGCCCGCACATAGTCGATGGTGCTGTCGTAGCCGCGCTCGTCGAGCCACTGCCGGGCTGCGGGCCAGCGGTCCTCCGGGGTGTCGCCGAGGGTGAGCAGCGCCTCGGCGCAGCCCGCTTGCGCCCCCTGGGCGGCAACCGCCACCGCCTGGTCGATCTCCATGAACAGCGGCGCGCCCGCCCGGCGCAGTGACGCCGGGTCCGTGGCGAAGGTGCAGTAGTGGCAGCGGTCCCGGCACAGGTGCGTTACCGGCAAGAAGACCTTCGGCGAATACGTGACCGTGTCCGTGCGCCTGTTGCGCAGGTCAGCAGCAATCTCACACAGTGCCACGAGGTCGCCGTCCCGGGCACCGAGCAGGCCCTTCACCTCGTCGACATCGAGCGTTGCGCCCCGTTGGGCTCGCGCAAGAGCACGCCGCAGACTCACTGGCCCAGCCTAAGCCAGCAGGCCGGACCGCCCGGCGGGGCACATAGGGCGCGGGGTGGCACCGCACGTCACCTATTCCCGAGACGTTGTGCTTTTGCATCGCGATCTGGGCCAACAACGCCCGAAAAGGTCGCGCAGACCGCAGGCGTTCGCCCCGCGTACATCCGTTCGGCGGGTCGCGGCCCAAACTGACGAACCGCTGTACCGCAGACGAACGCGTGACAACCGCCGAGGCAAACCAGGCTGACGTGGCACCGCACGTCACCTTTTCCCGGGACGTTGGGCTTTTCCATCGCGTTCTGGCCCAACAACGTCCGAAAAGGTCGCGCAGAACGCAGGCGTTCCGCTCCCGCGTGACCACGACGGCCGCCTTCCTCCACGATTCCGAGTAGCTGTTCTTATCCGCACCTCATCGCGACGACCACGTATGAATACCTTGCCGCCCGAGCCGACTGCCGGCAGGTGCGCCGGCCCGGCCCCGGTAACGTTTCGCGCATGCGCATCACAGTGCTGGCTGGCGGCGTCGGCGCCGCTCGTTTCCTGCAGGGCCTCAAGATCGCCTACCCCGACGCCGAGATCACCGTGGTCGGCAACACCGCGGACGACATCTGGCTGCACGGCCTGAAGGTGTGTCCAGATCTGGACACAGTGATGTACACCCTCGGCGATGGCATCGACCGGGTCCAGGGGTGGGGCCGGGCCGACGACTCCTACGGGGTGCTCGAGGAGTTGCGCGCCTACGCAGTGGAGCCGCTGTGGTTCACCCTGGGCGACAAGGACATCGCCACTCACCTGGTGCGCACCCAATTGCTGACCGCGGGTTATCCGCTGTCCCAGGTCACCGCTGCCCTATGCCAGCGCTGGAATCCCGGAGTCACACTGCTGCCCATGACCGACGAGCGGGTCGAGACCCACGTGGTCATCGCGGATGACCAGCCATATGCGATGCATTTCCAGCAGTGGTGGGTGCGCCATCAGGCTGCATTGCCCGCCACTGCG